>ERZ773187.482-NODE-482-length-38329-cov-17.567853_pt1 | contig 38329 bp, 29 predicted proteins | sample MGYA00511242_ERZ773187 | MGnify/ENA primary metagenome ERZ773187 (study PRJEB29015, sample SAMEA2737744) | human gut metagenome | biome: human gut; feature: human-associated habitat; material: faeces | place: China | collected 2012 ...
AGAGGTAAAGACCCAGAATCTTACTGTTAAGAATTAGTGCCAAAAGCAAATGAACGCACAATAAATTTTGCTTCAATTATTACTGATTTTCAACTTTTTGTTGTATCTTTGCATAAGATAAGCTGCACTCGGCAATTTGAAAGCAAGTTTTCATTGCGCTCGCTTGCATTATCTTTGCAAAAAAAATAACAAACAAAAAACATAATGAATTTCAACAAGACATTTCTTACCCTCGGTTTGGCAGCAACACTCTTGCAGATGCCAACCTCATCGTTTGCTCAGAATGCAGGAGGCAAGCGTCAGAACCCTCTCCTGGTAAAGAGCAGCCTTCCTTTCGGCGCTCCTGATTTCAGCAAGATTCAGGAGAGCGACTATCTCCCTGCCTTCGAAGCAGGTATCAAGGAACAGCGTGCCAATATCCAGAAGATTATCAGCAACAAGAAGAAGCCTACCTTCCAGAACACCATTCTCGCTTACGAGAACAGCGGTATGTTGCTGGATCGTGTTTCCAATGTATTCTTCGGTCTTACCAGCGCACACAAGACTCCTGGAATCGCAGAGGCTCAGAAGAAGGTGATGCCTTTGCTCACCGACCTCGACAACGAGATTTCATTCAACCAGAAACTCTTCGAACGTATTAAATATGTTTACGACCATGAGTACAGCAAGCTCAAGGGCGAGGACAAGCGACTCACCGAAGTCATCTACAAAGGCTTCGTCCGCTCAGGTGCCCTGCTCTCTCCAGAGAAGATGGAGCGCATGAAGCAGATCAACTCACGCATCTCAGAACTCCAGGATCAGTTTGGCAATCTTCTTCCAGCTGCCACCAACAATGCCGTGGTTTGGGTGAACAGCAAGGAAGAACTCGCAGGCCTGAGCGATGCTGACATCGCACAATGCAAGAAGGATGCAGAGAGCCGTGGAGGCAAGGCACCTTACTGCATCGTCATCGTGAACACTACCCAGCAGGCTATCCTCACCAATCTCCAGAACCGTGAGCTCCGCCGCAAGGTTTACATGGCAAGCATCCACCGTGCCGACGGTACCGACCCTAAGTTCAATACCTTCCCTATCGTAACCGAGATTGCCAAGCTCCGTGCCGAGAAGGGACAGTTGATGGGCTACAGCACCTATGCTGACTATTCACTGGAGAAGACGATGGCAAAGAATGCCAAGAACGTAAACAGCTTCCTGCTGAGCCTCATCAAGGAATACGCTCCTAAGGCAGATGCCGAGACCCGCGAAATCGAAGCTTACGCACAGAAGAGCGAGGGCAAGGACTTCAAGCTCCAGCCATACGACCGCTTCTACTATTCTGCCAAGATGAAGAAGGAGATGCTCAATATCTCTGACGATGAAATCAAGCCTTACTTCAATGTAGATAGCGTTCAGATAAATGGTGTATTCTATGCTGCTCATCGTGTATATGGTCTGAACTTCAAGCAGCGCAAGGATATTCCTACCTATCACCCGGACATGAAGGTATTCGAGGTAAGCGACAAGAGCGGCAAGCCTATCGCCCTCTTCTACAGCGACTACTTCCGTCGCCCAACCAAGCGTGGCGGTGCCTGGATGAGTGCTTTCGCCAAGCAGAGCGACAAGTGGGGACAGTTGCCTATTATCTATAATGTATGCAACAATGCCAAGGCTCCAGAGGGTCAGCCTACCCTGATTACATGGGATGAGGTTTGCACCATGTTCCATGAGTTCGGTCACGCTCTCCACGGCATGTTGTCAAAGTGCGGTTACAATACCCTTTCGGGCACAGCAGTGGCTCGCGACTTCGTGGAAATGCCATCACAGTTTAACGAGTCATTTGCCAGCACCCCTGAGATATTCGACCACTACGCCCGTCACACTGAGACCGGTGCAGCGATGCCAGCAGACTTGAAGGAGCGCATGCTGAAGAGCATCAGCTTCCAGCCAGCCTATGCTTTGGGTGAGAACCTTGCAGCTACCTGCCTTGATCTGGCTTGGCACGAGTTGACGCCAGACGAGATTCCATCTCCATATATGGCAGGTGCCTTCGAGAAAGAAGCCCTCAACAATGTAGGTCTGCTCAATTCTCAGATTCCTCCTCGTTACTCTACCACCTATTTCAATCACGTATGGGGTGGCGGTTATGCTGCCGGTTACTACAGCTATCTCTGGACAGAGGTGCTCGCCGTGAATGTAGCTGATTACTTTGCCAAGCACGGTGCCTTGGATCCAGCTATCGGTCAGGCATTCCGCGACAAGGTTCTGAGCCGTGGCAACACCAAGGATCAGATGGAAATGTTCACCGATTTCACGGGTATGAAGGAACCAGATGCCTCTGGTTTCCTGAAGGCAAGAGGATTGTAAAAGACGTATAAAAGGAAAAATGTAAAAGACATATAATGATAAAAAGCTCCACACGCCCTGTTGGGTATGTGGAGCTTTTTTTATTCAAAACTGCAGCTTAACTGCTTTTCTATTTTATATTTTTTCTTCCTTACTGCTTCACCGCTTTAGGAGTCCAGTTTTTCAGGAATCGGAGAGTCTTCAGCTCATCGTAGCCCTTGCCCTGCTCCAGGAAGCTGGAATCCTGGATATGGAGTACATTTCCATTCTCGTCCAGAACCACGAAGACTGGGAAACCGAAACGCTGAGGATAATTCAATCGCTTCATCAGCTGCGCAGCCTTCTCAACAGAAGCATCGCCTTCCTTCTTGCGAGGATTGTAATTCACGTGAAGATACACGAAGTTATCGTTCACCGCCTTGTTCACCGCCGAATCCTTCTCTACGAAATCGGCAAAGCGCAGGCACCATGGGCACCAGTTGCCACCCACCTGACAAATCACGAACTTGCCCTCAGCCTTCGCCTTCTGCAATCCCTCGTCTATCTGAGTCATCGGGTCGATAGTCTCATTATACACTCTCTTCAATGCTCCCTGAGCATGCGCCATCATCACGACAACCGTCATCATGAAGGCAATGGTAATCATTCTTTTCATACGATATCTCTATTTTTCCAAATTCATTAATATCAATACATTTTATCAATCATGCATCGCAGGACTTACATTTCGAATGGGGTCAACACATTCCGAAGCTTTTCGAAATCGGATTTCGATATTCGTCTGCCCCGAAGACTTCTCACCTGCGGATAATCCTCAAAATAAGGCTCCTGGGTAGTGTACCAGCGATGAGAACGGAGCTCGCGAACCAAAGATAGTTTCGATTCGATGCGGCGGGCAAAGCTGGGATTCACACGCGAAAGATAATGCTTGCCATCCTGCATTTCGATGGCAAGCATCAGATAGGTTTGCGGTCCCTTCGCCTTCTGCCTCTTCTCTACCCGCTCACTCACCTTCCAGTCCTTGGTAGAAGTCATCACCCGGATATCCCAACCGTATTTCCTGTTCAGATTATCCATCATCCCCCTGAACACGATGCCGTGAGGAGCCGTATCCTTCAAACCGGTAAAGCCGATGATGTAGTGAATCATCTCGTGGAGCAGGACGCTCTTTGCCTGCCGGTCGGTCATATCGTAATACGTACTCATGGAAAGCTTGAAATCATAGAGTTTGGTGCGCCCCCATCGGGTGGCACGCTTGTAGGCAAGCTGTCCCAAACGGGTCTTGGCACGGGTCAGCCCCAACTCCGGAACGGGCAGTTTGCCCCCGAAGTAGTCGTGGTCGAAACGCCGAAACCACTCTTCCATCCATTCTACTGTTACAATCATGGCGGCAAAGGTACAGCATTTTGCTCATAAAACAAAAACAAATCACTAAAAACTGGTTCAAACTGGTTCAATTTGTTTCATTTCCCTTCTTTTTTGAAAATAATCCCTTAAAAATTTGCAACCTATCGTTTTTTTCCTTAAATTTGCAGCCAGAGATACGAGTTACACTCGGCTATTGCGTACGCGCTCACCGCTATGGCGATGTTTCGATTATTCATCAGAGTAATGATGCAGATTGCTTCATCCTAGACATACCTGCCAAGATGGAGGAGATGTTTAGAAAGAACTTCAAGTTGAGACAGGACGAGACACATTCCCTGCATAACAACGCAGCCCATCTTGCATATATTACGAATAAATATGCAGAAGCTTAGACTTCTGTATCTCCATATCAAACTTTTTTAGCCTCTGCAACAGGATTGTAACTTGCAGAGGCTATTTTTTTGTATTTTTATAGCATTTTCTTGTCGAAAATGAGTAACTTTGCAGCCAAATAAAAAAAATGAATAAGACTGCACAGCACATCATTGACATACAAAAGGCGCATCGCCTTGGCAACAGTTCTATAAAGTGATACTGCCACTGTCGACGCCGGGCGTGGCAAGCGGAATCCTGATGGTGTTTATGCCAACCATCTCCACCTTCGCTATCTCGGAATTGCTGACAATGAACAACATCAAGCTCTTCGGTACCACCATCCAGGAGAACATCAACAATTCGATGTGGAACTATGGTGCAGCCCTCTCGCTCATCATGCTCTTCCTTATCGGTGCCTCTACCCTTATTGCAGGCGACGGCAGTAAACAGGAAGGAGGTATCAGATGATGAATTCACTGTTTACCAAGGATATGATGAAGAAGATATTCTGTCAGGGTTATCTGTGGCTGCTCCTGCTGCTGCTCTACTCCCCTATCCTCATCATCGTGATCTTCTCGTTTACCGAAGCTAGGGTCATGGGCAACTGGACGGGCTTCTCGCTGCAACTCTACAAGAACCTCTTTGCAGAGGGAACCCACCACTCGCTGACGGCGGCACTCGACCTGGGTGCTTCTCCGATGCAGGCACTGCGCAAGGTGATTATTCCGGAGATTCTGCCCGGTATGATTTCGGGCTTCATGCTCGCCATCACGATGAGTATCGACGATTTCGCCGTCACCATCTTCACCATCGGAAACGAGGGATTGGAGACACTCTCCACCTTCATCTATGCCGATGCCAGAAAGGGAGGTCTGACGCCGGAACTTCGTCCGCTGAGTACGATCATCTTCGTATTGGTGCTCGTGATGCTGATTATCATCAATCGTCGTTCGGATAAAAACAAGAAGAAATAAGAATGAAGAACAAGATATTTTTAGGAGTTAAAGGAGTTAAGACAATTGCTTTTCTCTTCCTGACCCTGCTGATGATTCTGCCGCTCTCTTCCTGTTACAACAAGGAGAACAGAGAGGAGATTCTGAAGGTTTACAACTGGGGAGATTACATCGATGAGGATATCCTTGCCGAATTCCCGAAATGGTATGAGGAGCAGACGGGCAAGAAGATCCGCGTCATCTACCAGACTTTTGATATCAACGAGGTGATGCTCACCAAGATTGAGCGTGGTCACGAAGATTATGATGTGGTGTGCCCATCAGAATACATCATTGAGCGAATGCTTCGCAAAGACCTTCTGCTGCCTATCGACACCGCCTTCGGCAAGACGCCGAATTATCTCAAGAACGTGTCGCCATACATCGTAAAGCAGATTGATGCAACCTCGAATCATGGCAGAATCGCCCACAATTATGCCGTTCCGTATATGTGGGGAACCTGCGGCATCTTATATAATAAGGTACACGTACCTATAAAAGATGCGCAGACCTGGGGCACGCTGTGGAGTCCCAGATATCGTGGCAAGCTCCTGATGAAGGATTCCTACCGCGATTCTTACGGCACCGCCCTGATCTGGGAGCACCGCAAGGAACTGGCTGCCGGCAAGGTGACCGTTCCGGAACTGATGAACGATTATTCGCCAAAAGCCGTTGCCATCGTAGAGAAACAGCTGAAGGCGCTGAAACCGAGCATCGAGGGATGGGAGGCTGATTTCGGCAAGGAGACGATGACCAAAGGCAAGGCTTATCTAAATATGACCTGGAGCGGTGATGCGGTCTGGGCGATAGAAGAAGCCGGGAAGGTAGGCGTGGATCTGGGATACGAAGTACCTAAGGAGGGAAGCAACGTCTGGTTCGACGGATGGGTGATTCCGAAGTATTCCCGCAATCCGAAGGCAGCTTCCTACTTCATCAACTATCTCTGCCGGGAGGATGTGGCTCTCGCCAATATGGAAACCACAGGATATGTGAGCAGTGTAGCAGGCAAGAAGGTCTTCGAAGCGATGAGCGACAAGGAGGCTTATCCAGAGACGGTGAATCTGGCTTATTTCTTCGGAGAGGAAGGCAGAAAGGCGCATCTCAACCCGATTATGTATCCTGACAGCACGGTAGTGGCAAGATGTGCGATGATTCATGATGCCGGCGACCATACTCCGGAAGTTCTGGATATGTGGTCAAAAGTAAAGGGTGACAACCTGGGTGGCGGCATCGTGATTTTCCTCCTGGCAGTAGTCTTGGGCTTAACCGTCTTCGTTTCTATCAAGAAAATCGAGCACTACAAGCACAGAAGATTGTCGAGAAAACATCGCAGACACCACATTATAAAAGTTAAAGGGTAAAAAGTAAAAGGATAAAAGCTCATACCCCTCACGCCCTGAACCAACGGTCACCGGCCGAAGGGAAAGGTAAAGGGCAGAAGCATGCTTTACTCCTCACGCCCTGAAAGGGCAGAAGCTCCTAGCCCAGGGCAACACCCTGGGTATAATGGCAGTCAATAAGACGCCCTGAAAGGGCAAAAGCCTTATTTTTAGGGGGAAAATGAAGTTTTTTGAGAAAAAAGTGAAAAAAGATGCAGAAAAATTTGGTGGAATGAAAAAAAAGCACTACCTTTGCACTCGCTTTTAAGAACAAAGCTTTTATCAAATAAAGAAAGTTCGCAAATCAAAAGCTTTTGGGTAGTTACCAGAGTGGCCAAATGGGGCAGACTGTAAATCTGCTGGCTATGCCTTCGGTGGTTCGAATCCATCACTACCCACTTTTCCCAAAAATAACTCAAAGATATAAAGATCCGGTTTTCATTATGAGAATCGGATTTTTTGTTTTTATATCTCCACATAATTTCAGTAATAAGAGGGCACTAGGCACCTTACAGCCTAAAGACTGTAAGGTGATCATCATATACAGCTAGCACATTTCTGCCTCTGAGCAGGGCGGCTACAGGCTTGCCTTTCAATTTTCCGATAGAGGAACCATCGGGATGAATCAGCCTAAAGTTAGATTTGTCATCCCTGTTTTGTATGCAAAGCACATCATCCAAACGGAAACAAACGGAGAAGGTCTCGTAGAGATCATAAGATTCAAGAATGTCCAACTTGTCATTGAAGACAAAAAGCTTGTTGGTACTGGTCTGCATCGGGCACACCTTGTCGAATGCCTCCACTAAAGTCAGCTTTGGTGCAAGTCCATGAAACGCATAGAATGGTTTTCTCAACACCATAGTCAAAGCCCCATTGGCACTGCGATCCCAATCTTTGCTGATGACAGCAGAATCAGCAAATGACAGATATACAGCCTTGTCGGAACCAGCAAGGAAGACACCACTCTCCGTGAGCATTCCGTCGTTCATGATATGCTTCTTGTCGTATAAAGGAAACATCTTCTTCCTATCTCCCGTCTGTGCATCAAAAGAAGCCAAGAAAGGCTTGCCACACTTCACCGTACCTCTCATAAGACTCTTACCATAACCGTAATTGAGCATCAATATCTTGCCATCCCTAAGCAGAAGATGAGCCGTAGAAGCCTCCTTGTCCTGGAAATCATACTTCCAGCGTGTTTGCAAACTGTCCGCTCCCAAACAATAGAGGCTTTTTCTATCACTAATATACAAGTCAGAGCCCACCTGAAGGATATTGGAAGTCAAGCCCGTAATGACATATGGATTAAGATTATAATAATAATAATAAAAAGGAGAATTAAATCCGATGGTGACTGCCGCAGACAAGACATTGGTCAATGCCAAAGCCATCATTCCCTTTGTATCACTGATGCCAGTCACAGCCTTCACCTTCTTGATTTCACCCGAATGGATGTTGATCTCGTTGATGGCATCCCCCACAACCACCAGGTGAGTGGAATCCACCATGCAAGCATCTTTCCATCCCACGTTCTTGGTCATCGGAATCTCGGCATCCCACAACAGCATTCCTGTGCTCAGGCGATAAGCGTATGTCTTGCTACCTCCCACTTTCTCTAGTCCTATCACGATATCCAAGCTATCATTGAAATAGACAGGATAAAGATACTGCGTCCATAACGACCGGCCCGTCTTGGTATCAGACAAGGTCAAGAGCGACTTGCCAGTACTTTTCAGAGTGGAGGAGAGCAGCACTCCCTTGGAACAGACGCCATAGAGTTTTGACAAAGAAAGTTTCAGCGACTTTTGCCATTGCATTTCCAGGGTATTGGCATCTAGTGAATAGAGATAGCCAGTATCGGTATTTTTTCCTTTTTTAGTGGTATCACAAGCGAAGACGATGAGCGTACTATCGCAATTGTAGGCCTGGAGAATGCGTTTGTGCAAATCTATTGACTTGCCACAGATGGGGGCACCTTCATCCATATCCGCAACTTGGACTGATTCTACTGTCGTCTGCGCTGACATCCCTATCGAGAAGATCAACTGCAAGAATAAAATAATCTTTTTCATATTTATGTTAGCCTTAATTCCGCAACACTATTATAAATTAAACTTTTTAAGTAACTGGGTGGGCAAGTTACAAAAAGAAGAGCAGCGATCCAACCGTCGCTACTCTTCCCTATCCATATTTTGTATTTAGTCTTTCAAACTATTCTTATACCACTCGAAGAGCTTCTGTACACCATCCTCGATTTCTACCTTGTGAGTCCAGCCGAGATTGTGGAGCTTATCTACTGAGATGAGCTTTCTTGGGGTTCCATCAGGCTTGCTGGCATCAAACTCAACCTCACCCTCGAAACCTACAGCCTTTACAACAAGCTCTGAGAGTTCACGGATGGTAAGTTCCTTACCGGTTCCCACATTGATATGGCAGTTGCGAATCTCACCGAGAGATGGAATGGCTCCGCCACGACCCTCTGAATTATTTCTATCCACGGCACCATCTACCTTGGCACCATAGAATACAGAACTGTACTTCTCAATGCCGATGATATCCTTGAAATCCACATTCAGGAGCACATGCACGCTGGCATCTGCCATATCCTCGCTCCAGAGGAACTCACGGAGCGGTGTTCCGGTTCCCCAGAGCACTACCTTATTATTATAGATACCATAGAACTCCAATGCTTTCAGGATGCGCTCATGAGAGTTGCTTCCATCCACATTGCCCTCGCCGATGATGGCACGGAGCTTATCTGTAGGATTGATAGGACGCTTATTCATATCCACCTCGATGCTGTGCCAGTCGCCGTCGTGGATGAGCTTGGCAAGATAGATCTTGCGCATCATCGCAGGCATCACGTGACTATTCTCCAAGTGGAAGTTATCGTTCGGACCATAGAGGTTGGTTGGCATCACAGCGATATAATTGGTACCATACTGAAGGTTGTAGCTCTCGCACATCTTCAGTCCGGCAATCTTGGCGATGGCATATTCCTCGTTGGTGTATTCCAGCGGAGAAGTGAGGAGCACATCCTCCTTCATTGGCTGCGGAGCATCCTTCGGATAGATGCAGGTAGAGCCCAGGAAGAGGAGCTTCTTCACGCCATGAGAATAGGCATTGCTGATGACGTTGCACTGCATCTTCATATTCTGCATGATGAAGTCGGCACGATAGAGCGAATTCGCCATGATTCCGCCCACGAAGGCTGCGGCCAAGACCACAGCATCCGGCTTCTCCTCATCAAAGAACTTCTCTACTGCATACTGGTCGGTCAAGTCGAGTTCTTTATGAGAACGACCCACCAGATTGTGATAGCCTCTCTTCTCGAGGTTATTCCAGATAGCAGAACCCACGAGTCCGTGGTGTCCTGCTATATAAATCTTAGAATCTTTTGATAACATTGATTATTATTGTAAACTATCAACCGTTAACTATCAACTGTTAACTATTACTTAACAATACCCTTCTCCAAGTATTCCACGAGGTTGCAGCGAACCTTCTCACCGGCAGTCTCGGCAGCCACCTTGGCCATATCGCTCTCTACCATGATCTTGACGAGATCTTCGAAAGAGGTGGTGTTTGGATTCCAGCCGAGCTTAGCCTTTGCCTTTGTTGGGTCACCCCAGAGGTTAACCACGTCGGTAGGACGATAGAAATCAGGAGAAACCTCAACGAGAGTCTTGCCGATAAGCTCCTCAGGACCCTCAACGCAGATACCCTTCTCGTTCTCATTCTTGCCTTCCCACTTCAGTTCGATACCTACGTGGTGGAAAGCCAACTGGGCGAACTCACGAACTGAGTGCTGCTTACCTGTTGCAATCACGAAATCCTCTGGCTTCTCAGCCTGGAGAATCAGCCACATGCACTCTACGTAATCCTTGGCATAACCCCAGTCACGGAGAGAATCCAGGTTACCGAGATAAAGCTTGCTCTGCTTGCCCTGCTTGATACGGGCTGCAGCCAATGTAATCTTGCGGGTTACGAAAGTCTCACCACGGCGCTCACTCTCGTGATTGAAGAGGATACCCGAGCAGCAGAACATATTGTATGCCTCGCGATACTCCTTGACAATCCAGAAACCATACTGCTTGGCTACAGCGTATGGAGAATAAGGGTGGAATGGAGTGTTCTCGTTTTGAGGAACCTCCTCTACCTTACCATAAAGCTCAGATGTGGAAGCCTGATACATGCGGCAGGTATCGGTCAAACCGCACTGGCGGATAGCCTCCAGGATACGGAGCACACCTGTTGCATCTACGTCGGCAGTAAACTCAGGAGAGTCGAAGCTCACCTGTACGTGGCTCTGAGCTGCGAGGTTATAAACTTCAGTTGGTTTCACCTTGTTCATCACCTGGATGATGCTCATAGAGTCACCGAGGTCGGCATAATGAAGGTGAAAGTTTGGGGTACCCTCCAAATGTGCGATGCGCTCGCGATAATCGGTAGATGAGCGACGGATTGTTCCGTGAACATCATACCCCTTACTCAACAACAATTCGGCTAAGTAAGAGCCATCCTGACCTGTGATACCTGTAATTAAAGCTACTTTTCTATTTTCCATTTACTTCTTTATATATGATAAATTAATAAATTCGTTGCAAAAGTACGACTTTTTTCTCAGACTATCAAACTTTCTGCTATTTATTTGCCTTTTTCTCTAACATTGAACCGTCTGCGTCTCCGGCCAGTTCACTAGATACAGCATTTCCGTAGCTCGCGTAAAGGCAGTATAGAGCCAGTGGATATAATCGGGATTGAGCATATCATCCGTCATGTACCCCTGATCCACATACACATGTGCCCACTGTCCGCCCTGTGCCTTGTGGCAGGTTACGGCGTATGCGAATTTCACCTGCAGGGCATTGAAGAACTGATCCTGTCGGATGGCCTTCATCCTATCTGCCTTGAGCGGAATATCCTGATAATCCTCTTCTATCTGATGGAAGAGCTGCTCCTGCTGTTCATGGGTCAGGGCAGGCGCCTCGCTCGTCAATGTATCCAGCAATACCGTAGCTTCCAGCTCGTAATTGTCGTAATCGGGAAATTGGAGCAGCAGCGTGGCAAAGCGGAAGCCATAGAGATCGATGCGGCGGCGCACCTTCAGCACTTTCGCACGATCGCCATTCGCCAGAAAAGCAGGAATATCGTTACTTTGAAGTTTATTATTACTCTTCCTCTCTTCTTCCATCCAGTAATAATTGTTCTTCACAATCATCAGGATATCGCCCTGCGAAAGCTCTTCCTCCCTATCCAGCACCATATTGCGGATGCCCTGATTGAAGATGTTTGCACGCTTGTTGCTGCGAGTCACCACGATGGTATCATCCAGACCTACATGGTGATAACTGTCGGCTAGTGCCTCTATCAGTTCGGCTCCAGGCATCAGTTTGATATCCGAATAGCCAGCGAAATGAATCTTCGGAAGTTGGGTGATGTCATCGTGCGTAATCATCTGTCTGATCATCGTGGCATTATAGAGAATCCCCGATTTCTCGCTCTGTCGGAGCACCTCGTTCAGATCACATTCATACACCTTCAGTCCATATCCCTCCAGCATCGCCGCATGCAAGGCTGGCGATTCCTCCTCGCCTACAGGAGGCAACTGCGCCTTGTCACCTATCAGCAGCAAGCGGTCGTTCCGTCCCTGATACACGAAATGCACCAGGTCATCCAACAGGCATCCGCTTCCGAAGCTCATCCCACCCAATCCCATATTGGCAATCATCGACGCCTCATCTACCATGAAAAGCGTATCGGTATAGAGATTATCATTCAGATTAAACTGTCCCTCTACCCCCGAAAACGATTTTTCACGATAGATACGGCGATGAATGGTATAGGCAGGCGAACCGCTGTTCAGCGAGAAAACCTTCGCTGCCCTACCCGTAGGTGCCAGGAGCATCACCTTCTGACGAATCTCCTTCAGGGTCCTGACGATGGCACCCGAGAGCGTCGTCTTACCCGTACCCGCACTACCTCGCAGAATCATCACGGCATGCGGATCTCTATCGGTAAGAAACTCAGCAAACACCTCCAGGGCATGTTCCTGTTCCTGGGTTGGCGGAAAACCAAATTGCTGCAATATCTTATATTTTAGCTCGTCTATTATCATCAATTTGTTATTTATCCTTTAATAATTAATAATTTCAACACCAAATATTTTGCATTGTCTCCGTTTTGCATTATCTTTGCAGAAGATAAGCTGCACTCGGCAATCTGTAAGCAAGCTTACATTGCGCTCGTTTGCATTATCTTTGCAATGCAAAAGTACTAATACTTTTTGAAATGAGAATGAAATTAAGAAAAATAAACAATAATGCCATCCTGGGCGCCTGCGTTATCATCATGATGCTGCTTTGCGCTCTCAGTATCAGCCAGCCTCTCATCTTCGAGAAACAGATGGCGAACCGCGAAGCCGAGGTGAAGGAGAAACTGATGCTCATCCGTTCTGCCGAAGAAAGATACAGGGCGAAGTACGGAGTCTATACCGGCGATTTCGCTGTCCTCATCAAGGCGAAGTATCTCAAGGCTGAGGATACCCTCATCCCTTATTCCGATGGCAGGAAATTCTCGCTCGCCGCCACTACCATCATCCATAAAAGCGGAAAGCAGATTCCGCTGATGGAATGCGGAGCCACCTACGAAGACTATCTCGATGGTCTCAACGAGGAGGCGATCCAACAGGTAACAGAAAAAGCTTCCGATGCCGGCAACTTTCCTGGATTAAAGATCGGAGACATCACCAAAGACAACGACAATGCAAGTAATTGGTAAAAAAAGAACACAGCAAGCACGACTCACCATCCGTGTGAGCAAGAATACACTCAGCTTCTCGGTTGTAGATCGTGAAGCCGAGCACCAGTTGATATACGAACCTTACACCGTGAAAAGCGGTGTATCGATTGCAGCCAACCTCAGACAGGCTTTCGGCGAAAGCGAACTCCTGCCGCGCGGCTATCAGAAGGTGCGTGTCTATATCGATACGCCTATCCTGCTGGTACCTATCGAGGAATTCCACGAGGAAGACCTCACCGTGCTCTATCAGCATGCCTTCACGGGCAGCCACAGCGATGCCATCCTCTACAGGGTGCAGCCGAATCTGAATGTGGTGGCTGTTTTCCCAATCAACAAGGATCTGAAGATGGTGATAGAAGACAACTTCCAGGATGTGCGCTTCACTCCTATCATGCAGCCGATGTGGAACTATCTGCACAAGCGTAGCTTCACGGGTATCTACCACAAGCTCTATGCGTATTTCCACGACAAGAAGGTGGACATCTTCTGTTTCGAGAAAAACAGATTCAAGTTCTACAATTCCTTCCAGGCTGATCATGCCAAGGATGCACTCTACTTCATCCTCTTCGTATGGAAACAGCTGGGATTGCAGCAGATGCAGGATGAGCTGCATGTTGCGGGCGATATTCCGGATAAGGATTGGTTCCTCTACAATGCCAAGCTCTATGTCAAGAAAACTTTTCTCCTGAATCCAAGCGCCGAATTCAATCGTGCGCCCATCACGGAAATCAAGGGAATGCCGTTCGATCTGCTGACGCTCTACTTAAGCAAGTAGGAGTTGATAGTTAAAAGCTAATTTTAAAAATTGATAGTTAAAAGTTGATAGTTAAAAATTAATTATGAGAATCATAACAGGACAATATAAGGGTCGCCACTTCGACATACCACGTTCGTTCAAGGCGCGACCAACTACAGATTTCGCAAAGGAGAACATCTTCAATGTTTTGCAGAATTACATCGATTTCGAGGATGCCACAGCCCTCGACCTCTTTGCCGGCACAGGCAGCATCTCACTGGAACTGGTATCCCGTGGATGCAGCCGAGTGATCAGCGTAGAGGCCGACCGCGACCATGCCAACTTCATCCGCGAGTGTTTCAAGAAACTGGGCGAAGACAGGGATCTTCTGATTCGCGGCGATGTATTCCGCTTCCTGAGAACATGCAAGCAGAAGTTCGATTTCATCTTTGCCGATCCGCCATACGCACTGGAGAAGCTCCCCGAGATTCCAGACCTCGTACTCAATGGCGATCTTCTCAACGAAGAGGGCATCTTCGTTTTCGAGCATGGCAAGAACTACGATTTCTCCGACCATCCGCGATTCCTGGAACACAGAAGTTACGGAAGCGTAAACTTCTCGATATTCAGATAAAAGCAAATTTTAGGCACGGATTACACGGATTTTTTATGAGATTATAAATTCGGGATATTGAATTTAGCTCATAACTCCGTGTAATCCGTGTAATCCGTGCCTAAATAAATCCATACTTGAATAAAAATCCGTGCCTAATCACAGCAGCGGCGAAAGCAATCTTACGATACTCTCGAACAATCTTTTCAGGAACGGGCGCCTTACGAAATACGCCACATCATCTACCAGAATACTGCAGGATTCATCCTTCAGATAAATCCGCTTGATTCTCTGCGCCATTCCCTCATCATAGAAGAAGGCATTCGCCTCGAAATTATTCTCGAAACTCCGGAAATCCACATTCGTGCTGCCCACGGTACAGAGGTTGTCATCGCTCACCAGCAACTTGCTGTGATTGAATCCACCCGTATAGAGATAAACCTTCACGCCAGCCTCTATCGCCTCCATCAGATAAGAACGCGAAGCCCACTCCACCATCCTGGCATCGGAATGTCTAGGCATCAGCAAACGGATATCTACTCCCGCCAGAGCCGCCGTGCGCATCGCAAAGAGCACAGGTTCGGTAGGCAGGAAATAAGGCGTCTCCATATACACATACTTCTGCGCCTGAAGCAGAATGCGCACATATCCCTGCATGATATCAGGCCATGGAGCAATCGGACTGCTCGTTACTACCTGCACCAGACAATTATTCCTGATTTTCGAATCCACCGGAGGATAATACTTTCGGTTTGACACCAAGGTGCGATCCACAAAATACCAGTCTATCAGGAAAGCACGCTGCAGGGCATACACGCCTCCGCCCTCTATCCTCAGATGCGTATCGCGCCACTTCTGCTTCCCGGTGCCCTTCACATAGCGCTTGGCGATGTTCATGCCACCGATGAATCCTACCCTACCGTCTATCACGCATATCTTACGGTGATTGCGGTAGTTCACCTTGCTGGTAAACGCAGGAAACCTTACCGGCATGAACGAATGCACATCGATGCCTGCTTCTCTCATGCGCTCAAAGAAGGAATCCTTCACCTTCCAGCAGCCCACATCATCATATATCAGTCTGATTTCCACTCCCTGCTCCGCCTTGTCTATCAGGGCATCAGCTACCAGATAACCCAAGGCATCATCCTCGAAGATGTAGGTATCCAGATGGATATGATGCTTCGCCTTACCTATCTCATATAATAAGGAGAAGATGAATTCATAACCATCGGTAAAGATATCCACCTGATTGTCCTTAAACGGGAATGCCCAGTTCTGATTGGTAAAGAGATTCATCAGCGGCTTGTTGTTGGCTGGGATATGCAGATTCTCCTGCTCGGCAAACTCCAGCATCGAGCGCTTGGTCAACTGGTCCATACTTCTATCGCTGATCAGCCGTTCCTTTCTCGTGTTCTGCCCGAAGAAGATGTAGAAGATGATTCCCACGAAAGGCATGAAAGCGAGCACAAGAATCCACGCCATCGTCTTGGCGGGCTGTCGGTTGTCCATCAAGACGGTGATGATAGCGGGAATCATGATCGCCATATAAAGCAAGAGATAAATCCAATGAATATATATCATACCTTTCTTTTTTAATCTAGTTGAATACCGAGTTGGTCTGGCTGGCAAGCAGCGAGTTCATCTTCTTCAGTTTCATAAACTCCTCCACCAGCTCCCTGTTCGTAGGATTTCTGGCAAATTCCTGCTGCACCTCTATCAGTCGCTGTGCGATATAATGTGTGCGGAAGCTCAGCAGATCCTTGAAGACAAACTGGCGCAGCTTTTCAGCGTTCAGCTGCAACTGCAGACTCGCCGTAGAAACCTCCTGTTCTCCCGTCGGCAGACTGGCAATCCTGCTCACCTCCGGATCCGGATGGTTGGCAAAATAGGTTTCCGCCACGAAGTTCTCATCCTCCAGATGCTCCAGCGTTTCCTGCAAGATTCTGTTATAAAGCTCGTTATGAAATCTGAACTCATCGCCCGACATATCCAGATAGATATATTGTGCTATCGGCAGTTCTATATCGTTGCCCTCCACATCCTTCACCACGATATGCTTTTCTCCGTGATGTATGATCAGCTTCACCAGCAGGTCCTCTACCTCCAGCAGCTTGTCCAGCGGTGTTACGCCCCTCATGACAGCCTGCATTCCTTGCTGTGGGGCAGTAGCCTTCGGATCTTTCAGTCCAGCCGCGCGCCGTTCAGCCTTCACCTGCTCGCTCATGCCGTTTCTCACAAAGTTGTTCAGCGCATTCACGATAATCGCCTCGTTCACGCCCAGCCGGTGGGCGCAGTCGGTGATATAAGAGGCTCGGGTAATCTGGTTCTTGATCTTCGAGATGCTCTCCACGATGCTGTTGATAGCCTGGCTTCTCTTCACCGGATCGGTCACGCCGTTCAGCGAGAGGTCGGTCTTAAACTGTATGAAGTCCTTCTGATTTTCCTCTATGTATTTTCTGAAATCGGCAGCGGTATGGCTTCGGGCAAAGCTGTCCGGGTCGTTTCCATCCGGCAGGAAGAGCACCTTCACGTTCATCTCCTCCTCCAGCAGCATGTCGGTACCTCGCAGCGCCGCATGCACGCCCGCTGCATCGCCGTCGTAAAGCAATACGATGTTGCTGGTGAATCGGTGGAGCAGTCTGATCTGATGGATGCTCAGCGCCGTACCCGAGTTGGCCACCACGTTTTCGATGCCGCACTGGTGCATGGAGATTACATCCGTATATCCCTCCACCATATACACGCAGTCTTCCTTGGCGATGGCCTTCTTTGCCTGATACAGTCCGTAGAGTTCCCGCTCCTTGTGGTAGATGATACTGTCGGGCGAGTTCACGTATTTCTGGCTCACACCCTTGGTACGGGTATCCAGCACACGTCCGCCGAAAGCCACCACCTTTCCGCTCACACTCAGCCACGGGAAGATGGCGCGCCCGGAGAATCGGTCCAGATACTTGTCCTGTCCGCTCTTGTTGCCCGCTTCCTCCTTGTCCACCTTGAAGCAGAGACCGGTATCCACCAGGTATTTCGGCTGATATCCTTTCTTCACCGCCTCGTCGAAGAGCGCCGTGCGCTGGTTCAGGGCGAATCCCAGTTGGAATTTCCGGATGATGTCGTCTCTGAATCCTCGGCTTCTGAAATACTGCATGCCGATGGCTCTACCATCCACATCATTCTGCAGGATGTCCTGGAAGTATTTCGCCGCCCATTCATTCACAATGAACATCGATTCGCGTTCGCTTTCGCGCAGCTTCTCCTCGTTGGTCATCTCGCGTTCCTGAATCTCGATATGGTATTTGTTAGCCAGCCATCTCAATGCCTCAGGATAGGTCATCTGCTCCAGCTCCATCAGGAAGTTGATGGCATTGCCACCCTTTCCGCAGGTAAAGCAGTGGCAGATGCCTCGGGTTGGCGAAACGGAGAACGACGGATGGGAATCGTTATGGAAAGGACACAAGCCGACATAGTTGATGCCGCGCTTTTTGAGCGTGACGAATTCGGACACCACCTCTTCTATCTTGGTGGAGTCCATGATACGTGCTATCGTCGGTTTGTCTATCATATTTTTCTATCTTATTTTATGATGCAAAATTAATACTTTTCTCTGAAAACACAAAACATTTAGGGAAAAAGACGTATAGAAACCGCATGGAAAGCCAAAATGAAACAAATAATAAAGGAAAGGTTACATTGGATAAAGGAAAATACGACGAATATTCCTACCTTTGCAGCCATCAAACAACAAATACATAAACATATTTTTTATATGAGACTTAACAACATCAAGAAAGTATTTTTAGCTTCCGCTGCTCTCCTCTCAGCCATGAGCATGAGTGCAGCAGAGAGATTCGTCAGTTTCAAGCAGGGCGATCTGCTCATCAACGGTAATGACAAGGTAGAAATCTATATGGACGCCAACGACTGCCGTGGCGTGAGCTATGCTGCCAATGCACTGGTCAGGGACATCAGCAAGGTGAGCGGCTCCCAAGCCACCATCACCTCCAACCGGAAGGCAACCATCCTCGTGGGAACCATCGGACATTCTGCTGCCATCGACCAGCTCATCAGACAGAAACGCATCAACGGAAATCTGCTCAAGGGCAAGCGCGAGAAATTCATCATCACTGTGGTGGATAAGCAGCTTGTCATCGCCGGCAGCGACCGCCGAGGCACCATCTATGGCATCTACGAACTCTCCCAGCAGATGGGCGTATCGCCTTGGTATGACTGGGCAGACGTGCCTGTGGAGCACCACGACTCCATCTTCGTAAACAAGGGAATCTATACCGATGGCGAACCAGCCGTACGCTATCGTGGCATCTTCCTCAACGATGAGGCGCCTTGCCTCACCTCGTGGGTGAAGAATACCTACGGCACCGAGTATGGCGACCACCGCTTCTACCAGCGCGTCTTCGAACTGGTGCTGCGTCTCAGGGGCAACATGATGTGGCCAGCCATGTGGGGCTGGGCTTTCTATGCCGACGATGCGGAGAACGAAAAGACGGCAGATGAAATGGGCGTAGTGATGAGTACTTCCCATCATGAGCCGATGGCCCGCAACCACCAGGAATACGCCCGCAACCGAAAGGGATGGGGACCTTGGAACTATCAGAAGAACAAGGCTAACCTGCAGAAATTCTTCCGTGAAGGCATCGAACGCATGAAGGGTACCGAACAGATTGTAACCATCGGAATGCGTGGCGACGGCGACGAGGCGATGAGCGAAGAGGCTGATACCCGACTGATGACCAACATCATCAACGACCAGCGCAAGATTATCGCTGATGTAACGGGAAAGAAGGCTAGCGAAACACCGCAGGTATGGGCACTATATAAAGAGGTATTGGATTACTACGACAAGGGAATGAAAGTGCCCGACGATGTAACCCTGCTGCTCTGCGATGACAACTGGGGCAACGTGCGCCGTGTGCCTAATGCCCAGGAACGAAAGCACAAGGGCGGATGGGGACTCTACTACCACGTAGATTACGTGGGTGCGCCAAGAAACTCGAAGATGCTCAATGTTACCCCCGTGCAGAACCCTTGGGAGCAGTTGACACTTGCCTATGAGAACGGCATCGACCGTCTCTGGATTCTCAACGTGGGCGACCTCAAGCCGATGGAATATCCTATCAGCCAGTTTATGGACATGGCTTGGAATCCCCGCAAATACAATGTAAACAGCATCACCCGCCACACCCGCGACTGGTGCGCCCAGCAGTTCGGAGAATCGCAGGCTGATGAAGCGGCACGCATCCTGAACCTCGTATGCAAATACAACGGCCGCTGCACTCCGGAGATGCTCGACAAGAACACCTATAATTTGGAGAACGGCGAATGGCAGGAGGTGGTGAACCAGTATCTCCAGCTCGAAGCCGATGCCTTACGCCAGTACAACAGTCTGCCGGCAGCCTATCACGATGCCTACCGTCAGATCATCCTCTTCCCTATCGAGTTGATGAGCAATCTGCACCAGATGTACTTTGCCCAGGCTCAGAACCATGCTCTCTACAAGCAGAACAATCCGAAGGCGAACATCTGGGCTGATGAATGCGAACGCTTCTTCAAGCGCGATTCCCTCATCTGCCACAATTACAACCACAAGATGTCGGGTGGCAAGTGGAACGGAATGATGACCCAGAAGCACATCGGCTACAAGAGTTGGAATGATGCCTTCGAGAAGGATACCTGTCCAGAACTCTTCCGGATATCAGCTTCCGAGACTCCCGTTATCGCCGAACACAAAGGTGTGGTGGAAATCGAAGCACCTTTCTTCGCATCGAAAACCGATGCTGCTCCTCAAGGCAAGGAGAAGGAAGGCGCCAAGTGGGTTCAGATTCCGTTCATGGGCAAAAGCGTATCGGCAATGACTCTGATGCCTTATACCAAGAGTGTAAAGGGAGCCAGCATCACTTACAAGTTTAAGATGCAAGTTAGCAAGACTTCGGATGGCAAGACTTCGGATGGCAAGGCATTTAATGGCAATGTTTCCAATGGCAAGCAGAAGGTTCGCATTCATGTGATTACCAAATCAACCTTGGATTATCTCAACAAGGGCGGCTTAACCTATGGTGTAAGTTTAGATGGCGCTTCTCCTGTAGAGGTTAACTTCAACAAAGATTTGAACGAGAAGCCGGAGAACATCTACAATATCTATTATCCAACGATAGCCACTCGCATCGTTGATCAAGTGATAGAGTTGGAACAGCCGGCTACTGCCGATGGCATCCACACTCTCACCCTCACTCCTAACGACCCAGCCATCGTCTTCGAGAAAATCGTAATTGATGGAAGAAGAGGGAAAGGGAGAGTCAAGATAATATAAAGGTATAATATAATAATAAGGTTATAGGCACGCCCCCGAAAGGATGCGTGCCTATTTTTATCAAAAATGGTTAATTTATTTGGTAATCAGAAAGTTTCCTCGTATATTTGCATAAATTATCAAGAGAAATCGCTTATGTGCAAATATGAAGAAATAGAAGGTTGGCGTCTTTCCAATGGCAAGACCATCCGAGAGATCAAAAATGCCGTGCATGAGGAGGTAAATTTGGGGCGAATATATCTCATCATTAGCATTTTGTTTGCTTATATGGGAACTATTAGCATGCAAGCTCAATCATGCGAGGGTCGAGTGTACCTAAAGAATGGTATCCAGCAACTCTATGAAAGTAATGACCGAATAGACTTGCCACGCAAGAAAAAGGATGTTCAAGTTTATAGAAACTTCTTTTCTCGCCAATGCACTAGCGATGTGATACCTTTCGCCAACATTGATTCTGTAGTGGTGTGGAATGCAACCTCCAAGCAAAACGTACGCACACTTGTTCCTTTGGAAAATGTGGGATGGAGCTGGCTATATATCAACCACCCACGATTGCAAGTCTATATTTATGCCTCCCAAGGTTATTCCGTGACGGACATGGGAGGAATGAAAGCTAGGCAATGTAACACAGCAGCAGCAATGTTTTTCATCCCAAGCAAGACGGCTTGCGACTTCTATGTCAGACAGACTGATGGCAATCTTATATGTCTGGGAGATACCTATAAGAAATGCGACAAATCCTTTATCCGAGAACTTTGCCACTGTGTAGGACTTTCGCAGGAATGGGAAAAGAAACTCATTGGACTAGGTGAACACAACCGAAGTTCTATGATACAACGAGTGATAGAAGTATTAGATGACAAACAATAAATAACAACTAAAAGGAATCATTATGAAAGCAATGAAGTTTTGGCTGCTCATGGCAGTAATGGTGGTAGCGATAGCTGCACACGCTCGCAAGAATGACGACCCAGAAATGCGTCATGTTCGTCTCACTATGATGGATGGCAAACAGATAGAGGGCTATATTCCTAAGAAGTACATGGGGTGGGCGCTAGAATATCAAGTAAGACTTGCCGAGAATCCAGATGGCAAAAAAGCCAAGAAGTACGATGCTGAGAAAGTAACCAAGATGGAATGGCTTGCACTCACAGAGGAACACCCGGAAGGTGAAGTGTGGGAACATTGCCAAACGATAGCACGTAATTCGATTAGGACTGTAAAAGAGGATCGCCTTATGGAACTCCTTTACCGCGGCAAGAATGCATCTGTCTACCAAGTTCACGTATTTCTGCCTGGCAATGGCATAAACACAGGAAACTCTTGGGCTACTTGGTATGCACTGAAGCCTAATGGACAGAAAAGGGCATTTATTCTTTACAATGCAACGCTTGGCAAAATGGGAAGCCTGGATAGACAATTCAAGGATCAAAAGGAATATGAGGGACTGAAGGATTACATTCTTGAATGGTGGAACAAAGATAAGTCTTTAGCTAGGAAGCAACTGAATGATGGTGTAGCTATCTTTAGCCATATCTATGATGAATGGAAAGCAGCTTCCAGTAAACAATAATAGTTCCTGCGGAGGGCACTTTCGTGCCCTCCGCAGGAACTATTATAATGATCGGGATTAAGATTCTCCGACTACCAGGTTGTAGAAACATAGTTTCGATTTTCTACCGCACACCTCACTAAGCAGCACTAAACTAATTCTTACACAACAAATTAGGTGGCGTGCGGTGTTCAGCCATTCCGCAAAGATATCATTGGGCAAGACGGCATCAATACAGCAAACCTTTCTCAACCTTTCATTGAGTATCTTATTCTCCAGATAAGCCTCAACTTCTTCTCGACAGGTAATCCCATAGAAGTTAGCAAAGGTACTACTTTTTTGAATCCACCAAATGCTGGGGTATAAATCCTCCTTTTATTCATTCCGAATGAGCAATTTCTATTATTTTTGCTCATTCAGAATGAGTAATTCAGAGCAAAACCATTCATTTAGAATGAGCATTTCTTGAAATTGGCAAGGATGAGATGGATGGTAACAATGTTGTGACTTATATGATGCAAGGAAGCAATTATAACGATACAAGGAAGCAACCATAACGATGCAAGGAAGCAATTATAACGATTGCGTGACATTTGTCATGCGATTACACGACACTTATCATACGGTCGAATGACAAATGCCGTATAATCATATGACATATACCAATGTTTAAATAAACCTAATAGTTTACACCAAAAGATACAAGTTATCACATTATTATATATATTTGCATCATCTTTCATAGAAGACAAAGAATATAGAAAACAACGAAACATCAAACAACAAGAAATATGGAACTGAAATACGACATTTACACTCTCAACAATGCCCAGGGCACAGGAGAGAAGCGCCAATACGTTCGAATCGTGCAGCATGAGCCTATGACCGAGAAGCAACTGCAAGAGAAAATCCAGAACTGCTGCTCACTCACCAAGGGAGATGTGGCTGCGGTGTTGGCAGAGCTTCACGACCTTTTAGTGGAAGAATTCTCCATGGGACACCGCTTTTATATCCCAGAGATAGGCTACTTCTCCATGTCGGCAAGCCTGGAGATGCCTGAGGAGAATCCAGACAAGAAGATTACGGGCAAGGAAGTACGCATCACCGGCATCAACTTCCGTCCAGAGGAAAAGCTGATGAAGGAAGTACAGCGCAACGTCCATTTCGTCCGCTCCCGCTATTCCAACCAATCTACAAAATACTCCGAGGAAAAGATGCTGGAGAAAATCAAGGAGTACCTCCAGGAGAATCGTTACATCACCACTCGCATCATGCGCATCCACTTCGGCTTGACTCCATACATGGCTCAGAAGTGGATCACTCATTTCTGCGAGAAGGGTATCATGGTGAAGGAAGGCACCCAGCATGCTCCCATCTATTTTCTAAAGTAACAAAGGCAGCTTTCTACATTCTCCTTTCACCATAAACAAATGATTCACAAATGATTGCAAGATAGGTGAAAGGAAAAATGAAATTAGAAAAGAAAAATAAAAACTTGCAAATATCTATTATTATGAGTATATTTGCAAAAAGAAATCACCAAAACATTAAGATTATGACCAAGGAAGAGCTGATAGACAGAACCAACGACATCGAGTGGGAAGACTTCGAGGCAAAGGAAACCAAGAGTGAACTCCCCAAGAATATATGGGAGACCGTAAGTGCATTCGCCAACACTTCCGGCGGATGGATAGTGCTTGGAATAAAGCAGAATGGCAAGAAGTTTGAAATATCAGGAGTTGACAATGCAGAGAAGTTGGAATAAGACTTTCAGGGCACCTTGCGCTCCCAAAAGTTCAATGAAGCTGTTGATGCAAAGAGCATGCTTTATCATATAGATGGACACAGGTTTTTCTGGATGGATTTGGTGGAGATTCCTGGCAGAAGCGTGAGAGAAGCCCGAACTCGCTATACCTATCGCATCCCAGAGCAAGAGAACCTTTGGGAGTATTTTCAGATTACGATCAGACGATTGCGCCTCATCGTGGATACTCCCTTCATGATGAACGATGAGGGTTTCAATGTGGAAGACCGCTCGCAGTTTAAGATTTTGCGAGAAGCATTGGTCAACATGCTCTCCCACTTTGATCCTTTCAGCACCATTCACTCCTGCATTAATATCTATACCAACAGAGTCAACGACAGAGTCATTAATAACAATGAAATTTATGATATACTGAATTTTTGCCGCGAGCCAAAGACGAGAAGGGAAATATTTGAATGCATTGGCTTAGTGTACCATTCTGACGCATTTAAGGCACACATAAAGCCTCTGATAGACTTTGGATATTTAGCATTAACTATTCCAGACAAACCGAATAGCAGACTACAAAAATATAAACTCACAGAGAAAGGAAAAGGACTTTTAGTCTCACTTAAATAGGAACAACAAGACTGACAAAGTTACTTAATGAAGAAAAAAGTAACTATGTCTGTAACCATGTCACAACAAAAAAGAAATAAGAATGAAATTAGGATTCATAAACTTCAGCACAGAGGAACAACTTAAAATGCACCAAGTAATGCAAGCCATCCAAGAGCATCAAGCAATTGACGAACTTGGACTGGGGCGCATTCGCGATGCCTTTTCCAACAAGTTGTTTCCTGGAATCTCTACTTTACATAATAGAGCAAAATACTATGCCATACTCCCTTCTCTTTTTTTGGAAGCAGAGAAAGGAACATACAAAAGTGCAAACGAAGTAAGAGCTAAGGTATTGAATCTGGAGATTAAATTGACTCGTCAACTATTGCGAGGTACAGAACCAGCCAACAACTGGGGAATAACAGGAAGTAGTGTAATCGATGCGGCAGAAGCCGAGAATAGCAAATACGTAAAATACGACCCAGTTTACATCTATTATGGCGCACTTGTTTCTTATGGTATGATATTGACAAACAGCAACATCTACAGTCTTATTTATGAAAAAAGCAAGACCATCCACAAACAACCCAAGAAATACATTTCCCAAGATGAAGAAAAAGAAATGGGAGATGCTAATCAGTTATCAGGCAATTACCAACTATTTGATGGCGGTGGATTGTCATATACATTTGATGGCTACACTCCCATCAATATAGACTTGACATCTGACGAAGCTAAGTTTATCAAAGACAAGATAATAGCCTCATCAATAGCCAAAGATTCATTTTTGGCTACTATTCTTCGTGACAACTACCCTATTGGACTTGCCCAGAAGTCATATTTCGACCTTGGAGACCAATGGAAGAAATACATGACCGATGAGCATTTCATGATTTATACGCTATCCGCAAGATTTTCTAAGTTTCAGTATCTTCTTCGGTTAGTCTATAACTATGTGTTTTACACAAGAACAGATAGAACAGAAGAAGCAGAAAAGGAATTTGAACGTTACGAACAGTTGAAAGAAGAATGGAAATCAGACATTAGCGAAGAAAACCTCTTCCAAGCATTAGATTTCGTTGGCTATACCCTACAAGACAATGGCTCCATCAAATTTTGCAAAGAAGCATGCTCCTTGATTAACAACCCGACAGATGAAAACTTTATCCGATTGCAAGAAATCATTGTTAATCGGGAAAAACAAACAAAAGGTTCATCAAGAAGTAAGTTGGCGAATCCTAACAAATATAAGGGAATCGACAGAATAGAAGCCTATTTCTTCGATTATCGTTGGGGAACCGTATATAACATCATCACAGAAATAAAGAAAGGACTGTCAAATGGCTAAAGAACAACTCTGCAATTATACTTATGGCGAGATGCTGGTCTCACCAGGCTATGACGTGGACTTCGCTATTGGTACAACCTATAGCGTTAATCCACAAGCATTGCTTATCATCCCTATGGCATTAGGTTTGCTAAGCAGCAACAACGAAGCTGCCGTTCAATCCCCCATTTGCCTATTAGAAGGAATTAGAAGAAGTGCAAACAAATTTGTGTTGTTCTGCAACAAAGGTGGAACGCACATACCATCAAACTGCCAACCCTATCTATCCCTCATGGATAACTGTATCTATGAAGTACAAAGCCCTCAAAAGTCTCAATTTCTATCCAACTTCCATCCGAAAGTATGGATTATCAAAGAGACCAACAGAGAAGAAAAAAACGACCAGCAAATCAAAGTCATCGTCATGAGCAGAAACCTTACTCTAGACAATAACCTTGATATGGTTGTTAGCCTCACAGGTAAAATCGGGAAACAAACCATCAACAACAAGAAGCATAAGCCTCTCATTGACTTTCTGACTTCATTAATTCCCTTGATGGGAAATGGCACTACCAACAACCAGCACATCATCAAAGACAAGAAGAAAAAGATGAAAATGGTCATTGAATCCATAAGAAAAGTCAAACATTTTGAGATAGATACAGATTTATTCGAGAAGGATGGGTATGAATTCATCCCGATACTCTTTGGGCAAAACCTGAACAAGAACATCAGTTATCCAGAAGCATGGCAAGGAACAGACCAAATGACCATCTCTCCATTTATTGACATAAAAACTCTACGAGAGTTAGACAAGAATGCAAAAAACAGGCACATTCTCGTTACCACATCAGGATATGTATCTAAAGACATATACGACCTGTTCAATAAAGAAAATCATGAAATCTACGTAATGAAAGATGGAATGACGCATAACGACATTATGCCAACTGACCTTCATGCAAAGACATTTCTAGTATGTAACCCTAAAGGGGAATACGGAAATTTTCTGTTCGTCGGATCTGCTAATGCCACATATGCAGCCTTCCATAAAAATTCAGAATTCATCATCCGACTGCAATACAAGTATGGCAAGCATTTAGTATTTGACTCTTTCAAAGAGGAATTTCTACAAATGGATGCAAGAGAAGAAAGTAAAATCTTCGAGACCGTCAACTTCCCTCCAGAATCAGAAGAAACGCATGAGACATCAGAGCTAGAAGCCTTTGTACGAAATTATATCACGAATGACTTCTTGGCACAGTGCTATTCCTGTAAAGATGGCAACTATAATGTCATTATCAAGGCAGGACATCACGACAACAGGTACAGAATACAGATTGCACCCATGCAAACAGCAGGTTACAAAGTAGAACTAGAAAACGAGGCAATACTTTCAAACCTGACATTGGCTCAACTGTCAGACTTCTACATTATATCGGTACAAGATGCCAATGGACAGAATATGGACAAAGTCATCAAGATTCCGACCGAAGGCATACCATACGAAGATAGAGACATTGCTATATATAAAACGTTTGTGGATAGCAAGGAGAAGTTTCTCCGTTACTTGTCATTTATACTGACCGATGACATAGACGAATATCTGTTTGATGCAGAACAAAGCATGAAGCTGATTGCTCAGCACGGCAATGATAAAGATTCCGTGCCTCTCTCACTCAACATTTATGAGCAACTGCTGAAAGCTGCTAGCAGCAATCCCAAAAAGTTCATAGAGATAGAGGATGTCATCAGAAAAATCGGCAAAGAAGAATACACCCAAGAGTTTCTTGAGGTCTACAAAACTTTTAAGGAAGCCATAAAACAGAAATAATGATGGAAAAGGAATTAAAGGATTTTCAAAAGGCAACGGTAAAACACATCGTTGATATATTCAAAAGCAAGAAGCAACGCCGAGTTCTGCTTTCAGACGAAGTGGGACTGGGTAAGACTATCGTGTCCAAAGGTGTCATTCAAGCAGTTGGAGAATTAAGCGATGAATATGGTATATGGGACAACAACACCTATCGAGTAGTGTATATCTGCTCCAACGCCAATATCGTAAAGCAAAACACAGAAAACTTGGGAATAGAGGATGTCATGAACATAGAAGAAAGCAGATTGTCCATGCAGCACTTCATCGTGGCTAAAAAGGTGAAAGAGCTAATCGAGGCTAAGAAGGACAAACCTAGCATATTGATTCCTCTCACACCTGGAACATCTTTCAATCTCCAAACATCAGCGGGCAACATGAACGAACGTGCGCTGATGTTCGCTATACTTAGCCATGTGAAAGACTTCAAAGAACATACGAAGGCATTAAAGAATCGTCTAAACATTTATGAAGCAAATAACGACAATTGGGAAAATACCATCAAAAAATACGAAAACGAAGTCACTGAAATAGAAAAGGTATGCACTGGATACAGAGAAAACATCTGCAAAGAAGTGGTAAAGGATGACAACTATCAAGAGGCTAAGAATTTACTTCTCAAAGCCATAGAGGAAAAAGCTGACTATAACACCAAGAACAGAGCCATCACTCAGTTCAGAATCATCTTCTGCAAAATTAGCATGAAAGAGCTTAATCCCGATTTGGTAATCATGGACGAGTTCCAACGCTTCAGTTCACTTCTTGACTTGGAAGGGAATAGCGAAGAGGCTATGCTAACACGTACATTTTTTGGAAAAGAGGATGGTCCTTTCATATTGTTAGTGTCTGCCACACCTTACAAACCATTCACGACTTTGGAGGAATTGAATGAAAACAAGATAGACACTCAATATCAAGACTTCAACAAGTTGACAGATTTTCTCTTTGACAGCAGAGAGGACATAACATTCCAAAAGGTTTGGCATGATTACTCAAAAGAATTGTGCCATATATCATCAGATAACTTAGACATACTTATTGCAAGAAAGAACATAGCAGAGGAAACGATGTATCAAGCCATGAGCAGAACAGAGCGTTACCGCAATTCTGCCCAAGATGACACCCACTTGAAAATCAGTACAGGGGATATTGTGTCTTATTGCCAAATGCAAGAGGTTATTGATGAATGCAACAAAATGAGCGAAGGAAGATTCGGCGTAAAAACTTTGCCTATGGAATACGCCAAGTCCTCTCCTTATTTGTTGTCCTTCATGGATAAATATAAGCTAAAGGAGAAACTTGTAAAAGCATACGTTGAGAATCCATGGAATAGCAATATGCAGAAACAAAGACTTCTGTTGAAGACAAATGATATATATAAATATAACGACATTCCATTATGCAATGCAAAATTATCCAAACTAAGCAACATTCTATTTGGTGAAAAAGGTGAAAAGCATGGAGAGCAATTATTTTGGATTCCAGCGTCTCACCCTTATTACAAGATACCAGCCAACAACGTGTTTGCCAAGAACCATGACTTTTCCAAGGTGTTGGTCTTTTCTGCATGGGAAATGGTACCACGTATGATAGCTTGTATGATTTCCTATGCCGTCGAGCAAAAGAGTATCAGCCGTGCATTTCCATCTGCCACATATACAAACACGAAAGAAAATTCCGAAAAGGATGCACTTGATAAACAACAGGGAGAAAAAGCCGGAACAGGAAGATTACGTAGAGAAAGCTTGGAACTGGTAACTTGCATCTCTGATTTCTTGACAGATGCCTATAATCCAAAAAACAACCTTGGACAAGACATCAAAGAAATAAGAGCCAACATAAAGGAGAATATAAAGAACACAGGCCGACTCACCTTAGTTGAGCAGCCAACAACAGCAAAGTTTCTTTTGGAAGCCATAAGACTTTTAGATTCGAATGCAGGAGAGAAAATCCTAATATCCGAAGACGGCTTAGACACTTTGGTCAATATGGCTATAGGTTCACCTGGTATTTGCTTTTATCGTCTATTGGGCAACAAAGACTTAGCTCAAGAAGCAGCAACAAAAATCTGCAATAATATCTTCAACCGTAGATACAATGCAGCCGTCATAGACATACTCTACAACAAGAAGAGCGTTCAAACCTACTTCAAGCAAGTCATCGATTATTGCGTGATGGGCAATCTGCAAGCCGTATTGGATGAGTTCGCCTACATGATAGATGAAAGAAGTAATGGTGAGCGAAATGTAGAAAAGATTCAGAAAAGAATGATAGAGTCGTTCATCGATCGAAACTATCAAGAGATTGATACTACCGAGTCATTTGGCAAAGAGAAGAAAAAGAAATGGAGAATCCGCACTCATTACGCTATGCCTTATGGCAACATTAGAATGACAGATCAAGCCACCAACAGGGCAAATGATGTTCGTTTGGCATTCAACTCTCCTTTTCGCCCATTCGTCTTAGCCTCAACAAGCGTAGGACAAGAAGGTCTTGACTTCCATTGGTATTGCCGCAAAATCATGCACTGGAACATCTCATCCAATCCACAAGACATGGAGCAGAGAGAAGGAAGAATAGATCGATACAAGAGTTTGTTTGTAAGACGAAACGTAGCCAAGTTCCAGCCTGAGACATATACCTGGAATGAGATGTTTGATTTGGCAAGAACCGAAGCAAAAGATAAGGGCTTCTGCGAGCTAGTTCCCTATTGGTCGATTCCACAAGATATGCTAAAAAGCATAGCTGAAACTGACAGAGAGTATATCGAATCTATTGTACCACTCTATCCACTGAGCATGGACTATGATAGATACAGACACATGAAGTCTGTATTACGCCTCTACCGTCTAACCATGGGACAGCCCAGACAAGAGGAACTTCTAGAGTTCTTCAAAGACATGCCAGCAGAAGACATAGATAAATTATTGTTTAACCTCTCTCCTATCAAGAGAAAAAAGTAACAGGAATATGAAACATTCACTTAACAGAGAAGAGCTTATTGAGCAGCTAAAGGAACTGGCTGCTCAAAAGCTGCCAATGTATCTGGCAAATCACATGGGAGCCATGTGCTATGAACCTTCGATGATAGATAGTTTTTCCACGATATGCCAACATTGCCATCGTCAATTGACCTATCAAGCTTTCCACTGCGATGAAGAAATGTTCAACTCCATCATCAAAGAGATAAAAGATTTGGGATATGATGCGTCTCTTGAAGTAATATGTGGTTCATGCGCCCTAGAAGCGAAGGAAGAAGCAGAGTTTTTCGATTTACCATTTACTTCCGAAGATGATATCTGTGAGGAAAATGCGTACCATCTTTTCTGCTTCAAGACAAAAAGCGACAAGGACTATCATCAAGCTATAACTGATATGGAATCACTTTATGACTATCAAGCCGTATTGGCATTCTTAAAAGGAGAGTCTTATTTTGAAGATAGTTATGACCGCTACCATAGCTTCATGGATGAACAAGACCCTATCAAGAGAATGACGGGAATTGGAATAAATGAAAATGATAGCAATGAAGAATAGCATACCCATACTTCCGAAGTCAGTCGCTTTGGAACTGACATATAGGTGCAATCACCATTGCTTGTTTTGCTCATGCCCTTGGTATGCGCCTATCTCTTCGTATCCATTTGGGAAAGAGCTATCTACCACACAATGGAAATGGGTAATAGAAAAACTATACGACTATGGAGTAAAGACATTTTCTTTGTCTGGCGGAGAAGCATTGCTAAGAGAAGACCTTCATGAAATCATAAGGCACATCAGAACAATTGGTAATCAGAGGAAAATAGATTATCCCATCATACTCATCTCCAATGGAAGACTCATGAATGAAGAACATCTCAAATTCTTCAAGGAAATGAATGTTCATCTTAGCATGAGCCTTCCTGGCTACCAATCATTTGAAGAGCATACTGGAGTTGATAATGCAGACTACGTGTTAGAATGCTTTTCGAAAGCCAAAGAAATCGGCTTAGAATGCACAGCGAACATTACCGTTACAAAAAAGAACTATTATGAGCTATTTGAGACCATATCGCTTGCCCTCATCAATGGAGCTACAGATATTCTTCTCAACCGTTTTCTGCCTGGTGGACGTGGTTTGAAATATATGAATGAACTTTGCCTTTCCACAGAGCAAATCAACGGAATGCTTGATACTGCAGAAGAAGTACTAACACTAGCTAATCGCTATGGAAATGTGGGTACAGAAATACCAAAGTGCATCATAGCTTCTGCTAATTCATACAAAAGAATACATGTAGGGTATCTATGCGCTGCGGCAAAAGGATTCTTCGTTATTGATCCAGCAGGACAAATAAGAACCTGCAATCATTCTCCTCACATCGTAGGAAATGTTTTCGAAGAACCTTGGATTAAGGATACTGATTATTGGAACAAATTTGCATTCCGCTCTTATCAGCCTACAGTCTGCAATGGATGTTCATCGGCTAAGAATTGTGATTGTGGATGCAGGGAAGTAACCAACATTCTAGGACTTGGCATCAATGGAATAGAGCCCAACTTAACTCTCAAGAAGCAATAGTTTCTCTATTAACATAGCTTGTTCACATTAATTATCGTTAAATCTGCATTTCACAAGCCATTCATTATCAGTAATAGTAACCTCAGGGAAACTGAGTAACCTAATCGTGCCTTCTTGCAAGTTTGGAAATAACTTACTACCTTTACACTAGAAAAAGAGAAAAGCTCTCTTTAAGTTACTAATATTGATTATTGATTCTATACATTTCATCCAATCGATTGGACGGTTTTACTTTAATTTGTCCAATCGATTGGATGAAATTCCATTTTTCTAAAGTTTGAAGAAGCCTAATCTTTCTCCCCTAACCATTCTTCCAACACCTTGCAATATTCATCGTTTTGCTCGGCAAATGGCATGTGTCGGGCTCCTACGAAGAGATGCCACTTGGAATCTTGGATACCATCATAAAGTGTCTTTGCTACCAATGGAGTGCAGAGGTCATTGGTTCCACTCATCACAAGGCATGGTACTTGTATCTCGCCCAAGCGGTCGGTGTAATCATAATCACGGAGCGTACCTGTAGGAGTGTATTCATTTGGTCCCCAACCATGGAGATAAGCCTCAGCACCAGCACGCTTCTTTCGGCGAAGGCACTCTGGGCTATCCTCCGTCACCTCGCCTGCACAATGCAAGAGCATGAAGTGCTCATTCGCCTTGGCATACGCCTCGCTAGAAAAGTCATCCTTCGCCTCTGCCTCTGCAATGGCTTGCTGGTCTTCCTTCGACATAAACTTAATCATGCGATGCTGCTCGCTCGCCCATAGTTTGCTGCTCGAAAGGGTACTGCTGAGGATGGCCGACTTCACGCCCTTCGCCTTCTTCTCTATCAGATAGATGATGGCAAGCATGCCTCCCCACGACTGTCCCAAGAGATGGAAATGATCGATGTGGAGATAGTCGATGAGGGCACAGAGTTCTTTGAGCCAAGTCTCTGGTGTCCATAGTTCGGGATGTCCCTCCACGAATGAGTTGCCACAACCCAACTGGTCATACATGATGACGGCTCTGCCCGTCTCCGCTACTCTATCCAAGAGTTCGAAGTAATTGTGAGTACTGCCTGGTCCACCATGCAAAAGGATGATAGGGTTCTTGCCCTCTTCCGTTTTACCTACGATACGATAATAAGTTTGATAGCCCATGAAGGGCATATATCCTTCCTTGATTTCCATTGTCTTCAAATATTTTTATTATTACCTAAACTGTGTTATCTAATTTTGCTGCTCCTATACCTTATTATATAGTCCCTCATTTTCCTTACGCAAGAACTCTGTCATTCGTTCCTTTGAAGGCACATTGAGTTGATACTTGGAGATAAACACACTCTCATCCAAATCAAGCAAAGAATACTCTGCCATTTCCTGTCCTACTTCCGAGCAAAGGAGAATACCGATTGGCGGATTATCATCTGGCTGCATGATATTCTTGCGATAGTAAGCAAGATACATGTGAAGCTGGGCGGCATCGGCATAGTTCAAACGATTCGCTTTCAATTCGATGATGACATGGCGTTTCAATATCCTATGATAGAAGACAAGGTCTGCCTTGAAATAGCGGTCGTCAATCAACATTTTCTTCTGACGCTCCTCAAAGCAGAAGCCCATACCAAGCTCCAAGATAAAGTCTTGAAGATGGGTGATGAGGGCTGTCTCCAAGTCAGACTCTTCCACGACATCCTTGGCTTGCAAGCCCAAAAACTCAAAGGTAAATGGCGACTTGATGTCAAGGGCGAGCGTATCTGTCTCAGCCTTGCCTTCCACCAACTTCGCCAATGCCTCAGGCTTTTGACTCCATCCACTGCGGAAATAATAGTTGGAATCAATCTGGCGTTGCAATTCTCTGACACTCCAAGTGCCACGAATTGCCATCGTCTCATAGAAAGCACGCTCCAAAGGTTCGCTAATAGGGAGAATGGCTGCAAGATGAGTGAACGACAGTTTATCAAATAACTCTTGCGGGTCAACCCACACCTCATTACCTACCACATCAGAAGATTTGGCAATCACTGATTGCCAAATTATAAGCCCCTCATTTTGAGAACTTTGCAATTTGGCAATCACCGATTGCCCAATTGAAAGATTGCCACATAAATACTTTTTTATCGGTAACCCCAATCTATTATATACAAGATAGAATTGTCGATAAAGTCGCAATGTTCTATAGCTGAAAGTCTTCTTATCTTTCAACTTCTCTGCCAACTTCTTCAAAAGTTGCTCACCATACTTAGCTCTATCAGCTCCCTTCTGCTCATACTCCACAATATAATAGCCCGTCAACCAAGCCTTGGCTGTGACGTGGCGATTTATCACTAAGCGAGCATTGTTCTGCAATACATCTTGCGTTTGCTGAATATGGGCTACAAGACCATCGAAGTCATTGTTTTGCGCCACTGGGATTTCATTCTTCTTCATATTCGGTAGAGTTTTGGAAAGACATGTATATCACATTTATCATGTGGACATATTATAATGTGCAAAAATATAAAAAATATGGCAATTAAACAAATATATCTCGATTATTTTATCAAAAGAACTTAAATAATTTGGTTGCTTCAAGCTAATGCAATATCTTTGCATTTTAAATAATCATGAAACCAAATAAAAATAGAATATATGTTTAGTGGAATCGTAGAAGAAATGGCCACCGTAGTGGCGATTAAGCAGGATAAGGAGAACATCGACTTTACCCTGAAATGTTCGTTCGTAGATGAACTTGGCATCGACCAGAGCGTGGCGCACAATGGCGTCTGCCTCACCGTGGTGGAAATCAAGGACGGTACTTATACCGTTACCGCCATGAAGGAAACCCTGGATAGAAGCAACCTCGGTCTGCTGAAGGTGGGCGACAAGGTGAACGTGGAGCGCTCGATGATCATGAACGGCCGACTGGACGGCCATATCGTGCAGGGACACGTGGATGAAACCGCCAAGTGCATCAACATGAAGGATGCAGACGGTTCTACCTACTTCACCTTCGAATATGAACTGAACAAGGAGATGGCGCGCAAGGGATATTTCACCGTAGATAAGGGCAGCGTAACAGTGAATGGCGTTTCGCTCACCGTATGCGAGCCTACCGACAACACCTTCACCGTAGCCATCATTCCTTATACACGCGAGAACACCAACTTCTGCAACATAGAAGTAGGAACCGTGGTGAATATCGAGTTTGATATTCTCGGCAAGTATATCGCAAGACTGAAGAGCTTCGAATAATCGAATGAAGAGCTTCGAATAAATCGAATAAATCGAATAAAGATTTTCTAATAAAACAAAAAATGCCGCAGCGAATATGCTGTGGCATTTTTTGTTTATATGGCTGTTTACTTTCTTCTGATTGTCAGTTCGATAGCCTCCGGATGCTGCTGTGCAAACGACTTCACATCATCAACCACCAGCACGAGATAGCCGCCGCCACCAGCTCCCGGCATTTTCCAGGCATGAACCTCAGGAAGTACGGAATACTGATCGATATACGACTGTACGCAGCCCTGAATCATAGCTGGGAACAAGGCTACCTGGGCATCGAAGGATGCCTGGAAGGCAGATGCAAAGGCTGCAAAATCCATTGCGAGGATAGCATTCCAGCAGTCATCGGCAGCCTTGGCAAGATTCTTCACCTTTGGCTCGGTAATGTCCTTGCCCTCTACCACAGAACAGCCCGGACGGCGTGGATCCATCGGAATCATGCAGACATGGCTCTCCACCCACGAGAGAACCTTCTCATCCAGACAGGTCTCAAACTTATCCGGCCAGAAACGGTTATCATAATAATGTCTCACCAGTCCCGGCATGCAGATACCGATGGCATCCTGCGCACCACTCACGATACCGTCGCTGCGCTCAGGATCGTTCTCGAAACAGAACACCAGCTTGGCAAGAATCTCAGGATTCATGTCAGGTAACTTCACCGGCCATATCTTCTTGATCATGTTGCGGGTAGAAGTGGAAAGACCGCAGCGCTCACGCACCTCGAAAGTTGGGAGGAGCGACATGGTGATTGCCCAGCCCGGAGCATGACAGCTTACGTATGGCTGGTCTATCCAGGTACCTGCCAGGTCGAGACGGGTAGGAAGCTGACAGGTAGAATCCTTGATATCCGTGCTGGAACGGGCGGTGAGACCATCAGCCGGAGTGCGCTGCAGCACCACATACTCGATGCCCCGCTCCTGGCAGAACTGGCGTTTGGCTTCGCTGCTGCCGTCCGCATTCACCACAAAGATATCGGGCTTCACGATGTCGATGGTAGGAACAAAGTCCATAATGCCATCACCAGCATTGATATAGGCATCCTTTACATATTTAATAGACTTCACCATAAAGAGGCGCTCCTGTTCGGGATAGAACGTCTTATGATGCTTGTAGCCGAGAATCGTCTGGTCGGAGCCGATACCTACGTAGAGGTCGCCGTACTGAGACGCCTGGCGGAAAAACTCAACGTGGCCGCTATGCAACAGGTCATAGCAACCACTTACAAAAACTTTCTTCATATTTTTAAGCTACTTTTCTTATTTAGGACAAATTATCAGATAAAAGATAGATTTGCCGTATTTGTTTGCAAAACTACAATAAATATTCAAAACTAGCAAGAAAAAACTGCACAAATATTACGTTTTGCGCACAATATATAGTAATTTGTGCATTTTTTCTTCAAAATATTTGGGTAAAAGACAAAAAAATGGTACTTTTGCCGACGTGTTTGCTCCCAAATCAAGGATTTGAGCTCCGAACACTAACAACTTAAGAGAATTATAACAATAACCATTTTTAAATATGAGTTTGAAAATCGTTGTACTTGCCAAGCAAGTACCTGACACAAGAAATGTGGGTAAGGATGCGATGACAGCCGAGGGCACCGTGAACCGTGCAGCCCTTCCTGCTATCTTCAATCCAGAAGATTTGAACGCGCTGGAGCAGGCTCTCCGCTTGAAGGAGCAGAATCCAGGTTCTACAGTTGGAATTTTGACCATGGGTCCTCCACGTGCTGGCGAAATCATCCGCCAGGGTCTTTATCGTGGTGCAGACACCGGTTGGTTGCTCACCGACCGCCTCTTTGCCGGTGCTGATACACTGGCTACTTCCTATGCCCTTGCTACCGGAATCCAGAAGATCGGTGACGTGGATATCGTGATCGGTGGTCGCCAGGCTATCGATGGTGATACTGCGCAGGTAGGTCCTCAGGTGGCTCAGAAGCTGGGATTGAACCAGGTTACCTATGCCGAGGAAATCCTCAAGGTAGAAGACGGCAAGGCTACAATCCGCCGCCTCATCGATGGTGGTGTTGAGACCGTAGAGGCTCCATTGCCACTGGTAATTACCGTAAACGGAAGTGCTGCTCCATGTCGCCCATGCAACGTGAAGCTCGTAATGAAATATAAATACGCTACCTGCCCTATGGAGCGCAAGGGTGATGAGCCTTGGGCCAACCTCTATGAGGAGCGCCCTTACCTCACCCTGAACCAGTGGAGCGTTGCCGATGTAGATGGCGACCCTGCACAGTGCGGTTTGAGCGGTTCACCTACCAAGGTGAAGGCCGTGAAGAACATCGTGTTCCAGGCAAAGGAGAGCAAGACCTTGACCAGCAGCGATGAGGACATCGACGGACTGATGAAGGAATTGTTGGACGAAAGTATTATCGGATAATCATCGAAGGATGATTCAGATTCCGATTCATTTAAAAATGCTTTATTAGAAAAGACAATGAACAACGTATTTGTATATTGCGAGGTAGAAGGCACAACCGTTGC
>ERZ773187.484-NODE-484-length-38309-cov-10.315104_pt1 | contig 38309 bp, 36 predicted proteins | sample MGYA00511242_ERZ773187 | MGnify/ENA primary metagenome ERZ773187 (study PRJEB29015, sample SAMEA2737744) | human gut metagenome | biome: human gut; feature: human-associated habitat; material: faeces | place: China | collected 2012 ...
TCCCCCAGATAAAAAATTGTAAGAACATCATCAGCGACAGGCGCGGCACCAGCATGCGGTGCTGGACTATCGCCTTTCCACGACTTTCAGTTGTTGACACCATGATCTGCCCCACCCTCAAAAGTAATCGATTACAAATCACATCAATTGAAAAGTAATCGATTACAAAAGAAAGATCATGGGGATCGAAACAGAATTGGGAGAGGGGTCACGATAAAGATTCTTATGCGCTAGCGCAGTGCGAAGCACCGATTTTGTCGCGGGGCCGCGGGGATTGACAAGGGGGACCCGGCGGCCCCCCTTGTCACGTTCACGGGTAGGGTAATGCCATATTCTGCTGAACATGAGGTGAACGGAACGATTCCACCGTGCCCGGCATGACACTCTAGGTTGCCACTGCCCTTAAACCTTGCCGTTACTTTTTACGCGACAGCTTAAACGCCACAAACAAAAACACCACCCACACCGGTAACAAAATGGCTGAAGTACGCATGCCATCCATGGTGCACATCAGCACCAGGATCATCGCCAGGAAAGCGATACAGAGGTAGTTACCCGCCGGGTAAAGCAGGGCCTTAAACTGCGTTTCACGCCCTTTCCGGCGCATTGCCGCGCGAAAACGCAGGTGTGCCAGGCAGATCATCACCCAGTTCAGCAGCAGCGTAGCGACCACCAGTGCCATCAGCAGGCCAAAGGCATCATGCGGCAACAGGTAGTTAACCAGCACCACCAATGACGTAATCGCCCCGGAGAGGATCAGCGAGTTCACCGGCACGCCACGACGGCTGACCCGGGTCAGGAATTTCGGCGCATTGCCCTGCACGGAGAGACCAAACAACATCCGGCTATTGGAGTAAACGCCGCTGTTATAAACCGACAGCGAGGCGACCAGGATAATAAAGTTCAGCGCAGAGGCCACAACGTTGCTGTTCAGATCGTGGAAAATCATCACGAACGGGCTGCTGTCCGATTTCACCTCTACCCACGGATAGAGCGCCAACAGCACCACCAGCGAACCGATATAAAACAGCAGAATACGGTAGACCACCTGGTTTACGGCTTTAGGGATGCTCTTGTGCGGATCCTGCGCTTCAGCGGCGGTGATACCAATCAGCTCCAGCCCGCCAAAGGAGAACATGATGACCGCCAGCGACAGAATCAGCCCTTTCCAGCCGGTCGCCAGGAAGCCCCCGTGCTGCCACAGGTTGTCGATCGATGCCCGTTCCCCGCCATGACCAGAGAACAGCAGCCAGATGCCAAAGCCGATCATGCCCACGATCGCCAACACCTTGATCAGCGCAAACCAGAACTCGGTTTCGCCATACAGGCGCACGTTCACCAGATTGACGGCATTGATGATGATGAAGAAGCCCGCGGCCCAGATCCAGGTCGGCACGTCCGGCAGCCAGTACTGCATATAGATGCCAGCCGCAGTGAGCTCAGCCATGCCCACCAGCACAAACATCACCCAGTAGTTCCAGCCGGAGAGGAAGCCGGCGAACGGGCCCCAGTATTTATAAGCAAAGTGGGCAAAGGAACCGGATACCGGCTCTTCCACCACCATCTCGCCGAGCTGGCGCATGATCAGAAAGGCGATAATCCCGGCGATAGCGTAGCCCAGCAGTACGGCTGGCCCGGCCATTTGAATTGCAGGTCCGATACCGAGAAAAAGGCCGGTACCGATAGCGCCCCCAAGGGCAATGAGTTGAATATGGCGATTTTGCAAACCACGATGCAGCGTCGGAGCCTGTTCCGACGAGGCTTCAGCAGCACCAGTGGCTGAAGCGGATGACGCGTCTTTCACGTCCTACCCCTGTCTCTTTCTAATAGAAGGGGCACCTTTTAACACTTCAGGCAGATGGGAGCAAGTGAATCGCCGGGCAGCGGACGCCGCCCGGCATGCAGAGGTTAAGATCCGATAATGCCGCCGTCCGCTTTGGTGATCACCACCGTCGAGGCGCGCGGGCGTCCATTCGGATTGGCATCGGGCCAGTTAGAGACGGCGCGCGGGTTGGCCGGGTCGGTAATATCATCCCCGCCCTCCCCCGGATGCTGAATATTGATAAACAGCGTGCGGTTATCTGGCGTAAAGGCGATACCGGTGATCTCACAGCCACGCGGTCCCGTCAGGAAACGTCGATAATCATTGGTGCCAGGAATGGTCGCCACCATCTGGTTGTTGCCCATCCCTTCGTACGCTTTCTTATTGATGGTACTGGAGGAGACATCGGTCTGGATCCAGAGCACTCCCTGATGATCGAAGGAGAGGCCGTCGGGGCTGCCGAACTCGGCCCCTTTCATCGTCCCTTTCGCGCGCGGATCGTCGCTCTGGGCGCGCCCCGCCAGCACCAGGATATCCCAGGCAAAACCCTGGGCGGCAGGATCGTTCCCGGCTTCCAGCCAGTGCATAATATGGCCGTACTGGTTATTCGCCCGCGGATTCGCCGCATCTGGTGCCGCCTTGCCCTCTTTCCCGCGATCGCTGTTATTGGTCAGCGTGCAATAGACGCTACCGCTGCTGTGTGGATCCACCGCGATCCACTCAGGACGATCCATTTTCGTCGCCCCTACCGCATCGGCGGCCAGTCGGGTTTTGATTAACAGATCGCCCTGGCTTTCAAAGCCCTTGTGCGCATCCAGACCGTTCTGCCCGTAGATCAGCGGGAGCCATTCGCCGCTGCCATCGTCGTTAAAGCGGGCCACGTAGAGCGTGCCCGTTTCCAGCAGACGCATGTTGGCATCGCGGTTCGCCGGGTCGTATTTGTTCTCTGAGATAAATTTATAGATATATTCGAATTTCTGATCGTCACCCATATAGACGACCGCCCGTCCGTCGGCCGCCAGCGTTACCGCGGCCCCCTCGTGCTTAAAGCGGCCCAGCGCGGTGTGTTTACGCGGCGTCGAGGTGGGATTATAGGGATCGATCTCGACCACCCAGCCAAAGCGGTTAGGTTCATTCGGGGTTTTATCAACGTTAAAACGGTCATCGACTTCATTCCAGCGGTAGGATTCATCGCTATCGCTAATGCCGTAGCGCTTTTCCAGCGCGTTATGATCGCCTTTTTTGACAAAAATATCTGACCAGTTCTCTTCACAGGTGAGATAGGTTCCCCAGGGCGTATGGCCGTTGGCGCAGTTTTGCATGGTGCCCAGCACCTGCTCACCCTGCGGATCGGCTGCCGTTTTCATCAACGGCTGGTGGCGCGCCGGGCCGGTAAGCTGCATCGGTGTATTAACCGTGATGCGCCGGGCGTAGCCGGAGGGGCGAACGACCTCCCAGCCGCTGTCCCCTTTTTTCACTTCGATGACCGACACGCCCATAGCGTTCTGCCCTTTGCGCGCTTTCTCAAAATTCCAGTTCGCCGCGCCGTCGGGGAACAGCATGCCGTTATCGATATACTCGTGGTTCATTGCCAGCAGGCCGTGAGCGGGGTTGTCTTGATTCTGCGGCAGACTGAACCACGCCATGCCGTCGTGGTGCATACCGGCCTGTACCGCCTGCTCCTCTGCCGTGTTGCTGGCATCCAGTTTAAAGGCGGGCATATTCCCCTGAATGCCGGTGGCGTCGCCCCAGCGGTAGAATGGCCGCGCAAGATACCCTTCGGGGACCCTGACGCTATCCTCTGTGGACACGGCGATGCTGGTAAAACCGAGTGAGACCGCTTTCGCCAGCGGTGAGGGCGTAGCAACTGCCGCAAAGGCTTGCTCAGGTTTAATCAGCAGGGGAAACGCGGCTGCGGCTCCGGCAACGGCACCCAACTGCAGAAGACGTCGGCGGGAGAGAAATATCTCCGCTACGCTGGAAAAGGCCGGGTTGGTAGAGGGATTACTGACATCGTCGCGATGTTCTTTTTTAAATACGGACTTAAGAGGTTTACCCACGATGGCTTCCTGTCATTGGCTCGAAAATAGCACGGTGGGAACACTATAAAAACTCCGCATGACAGTTTTATAACAGACGCAAGAATGGGGCATCCCTGCCCCGGATAACGAAGGTAAAACTTAGAACTCGTAGCCAACAGAGACTTTAAAGGTGCGCGGCTCACCCTGGTAGATATAGGTGCCGCTGTCGTCCGCACCCGCCCAGTAGTTTTCGTCGGTAACGTTTTCTACGCCGGCACGTACCGTCATCTGATTCTGATTATTGTTCAGCGCTACGCGGTAACGCACGCCCAGATCCAGTGTGGTGTAGCTATCCAGCTTTTTGGTGTTGGCGAGGTTGGCATACTGCGAGCCGGAGTGGTTTACACGCGCGATAGCGGTAAGCCCCTCGACCGGCTTGATGTCATACTCCGCGCCCAGCACGGCGTAGAAGTTTGGCACGCCGATGGCATCATTGCCCTGGTTAACGCCGCCGTTGGTTTTGGTCAGCTCGGCCTGTAGCCAGGTCGCACCGCCGTTCAGGCGCAGGCCCAGCATCGGCTCGCCAAAGACGCTCAGCTCTACGCCACGGTTACGCTGTTCGGCGTCCAGACCGTAGTGTTGGGTTACGCTGTCGAGCGTTGGGGTCGGCATTTTGATCTCAAACAGCGACAGGGAGCCGCCGATACGTCCGAAATCGGCTTTAACCCCCACTTCGTTCTGCTTAGAGTGCACGATGCCGGTGCTTTGCCCGTAGTTGCTGGCGGTGTTAGGTGCCGTTTTGCCCGGCTGCAGCGCTTCAGTGTGGTTGGCATAGAACGACAGCTCTTGCCACGGTTTATAGACCACCCCGTAAGTCGGCATCCAGCGGCTGCCGTCGAAGCCGTCGGCGGCGTTCTCCTGCCCGGTGATTTTATCGTAGCCGCGAATCACCACTTTCTGATGACGCGCCCCCACGGTGAAGAGCAGCGTATCATCCAGTACGCTCAGGGTGTCGCTCAGCAACCAGCCCTGCAGACGGGTACGTCCGCTTATACGCGGATCGGTGTAATTCCCCCCCTTTCCACCGGAGTCCGTGCTGACTGGAGGATTAACCGCATAAGGATGGTAAATATTGACGATCGGGTTATCCGCCAGCGCCGACATTTTCCAGGCGGTTTTGTCCGTTTTCGTCTGCGCCGAATAGCCCAGGTTCACGCTATGTGAAACAAAGCCTGTGTCAAACTGACCGCGAATCCCCGCCATCCCGCTCACGGAGTCGATGATGCGGTTCGTATCCAGGCGGCTGGCCTTCGCGGTGCCGTCTGCATCCAGCAGTCTTGGCGCGCTGTAGAGCCCCTGCTCGTGAGCATGCTGCGCCCCCAGGCCGGTGTAAGCCGTCCAGCTGTCGTTAATATCGTATTCGCTGCGCCACATGCCGAATTCATTCTCGATATCACTCCAGGCCCATTTCTGCGAATAGCTGCGATCGTTTTTCGGCAGCGAGGGGACAAAATCGACCACTGAAATGTTTAGACCGGTTGTGCCACCATGGAACGTTTTCTTTTGGTAGCCCATATCGACGGAGGTGCGGAAGCTATCGCCCTTGTAGTCCAGGCCCAGCGAGGCCAGGGTGGTACGGCGGCGATCGTTGTCGACGGGGCTATCCCCTTCACGGTGGACCAGATTAACGCGGGCGCCGAACTGATCGCTGTCGCCGAAGCGACGGCCCGCATCCAGGGTGGTGCCAATCTGCGCATCAGAGGTGTAATCCATCCCCAGTTTTACCTGCGGGATGTCACCGGCGTGTTTGGGTTCAAGGTTGATCATCCCGCCCACGCCCGAACTGGCCGCGCCGTTCATCAGGGCATTAGCCCCTTTGAAGATCTCGATACGATCGACCATCTGCGCGTCTACCACCTGGCGCGGCAGCACGCCAGAGAGGCCACCGAAGGTCATGTCATCGCCATCAAACTTCAGGCCACGAATGCGGAAGCTTTCCGCGTAGTTGCCATAGCCCTGCAGCGGCTGCACGCCCGCGTCGTTAGAAACTACATCGCCGATGGTGCGCGCCTGCTGATCTTCCACCAGCTTGGAGGTGTAGCTGATGATGTTAAAAGGCACGTCCATGGCGTTTTGCTGGCCGAGCATCCCCAGGCGTCCGCCGTTGGCGACCTGCCCATCCAGGAAGGCCGGCACCAGCTGATCGCCGCCGGGCTTGAACTCACCGGTTGGCGCGGCTTGCACCACAATGGTCTCTTCTTTGGGGTCAACGGCGGCCCAGGCGGAGTGGGTGACGGCGCCAATAGCCAGCGCCAGCAACGTTTTATTTAATTTTCTGGTGTTGTTCATGGTTAACTCGTTCAAATACGCGCAAAAAGGCCCGTTGCCGGGCCTGACTATTTTTATTTAAGAGAGATTCTGACGACGCTATCCGGCCCGCTGGTGGAGTGATCTTTGTTGAACGGCTGTTTGACGGTAACGTACAGGGTCTGGCCATCTTCAGAGAGCAGCAGGCTGTTCGGGTTCGGCGGCAGATCCCAGCTCTGCTTCACCGCATAGGTGGTCGCATCCAGGCTTAGTACTTTTCCTGCCTCACGCTGGGAGATGTAGAGCTCATTACGTTTGGCGTTAAATTTCACCGCCAGCGAATCGCCGACATCCAGCTGCTTAATCACCTTGCCGCTGTGGATATCCAGCACCAGCGTGGTTTTCGCTTTCGAGTTGTCGGTGACAAAGAGACGGCCTGTGGCCTTGTCTTCAGCGAAGTTCAGCAGCAACGCCGGTTTATCGCCCAGCGGTTTCCAGCGTTTTTCGATACGGTTGGTGTGCGGGTTAAGCACCAGGATCTCACCGCCGCCGTTAGCCACATAGATACGGTCGGTTTGCTCAGACCACAGCAGGCCTGTCACCCACTGACCGGCGTTCTTGATGGTCTTTTTCAGCTTCAGCGTTTTTGCATCCACAACCCAGACTACTGCCGGATCGGCGACACCGCCGATATAGAGGGTGCCTTTATGCAGCAAGACCTGACGCGCACCGTACGGATACCCCTCTTTATTGCGTTCGCTAAAGAGCAGGCGCTGTTTCACTTTGCCGTCGGCAGTGTCGATAGCGCTGATGCCGCCATCCAGCGAATTGGTGGTATAGACCGTTTTGCCATCGTCAGAGATCGCCAGCGCAAAGTTTTTCAGGTCGGTATGGCTGCGGCCGAGGGTTTTCAGCGTGGTGGGATCGAGCTTGTACACCACCCCACCCTGCACGTCTTTAAAGCCTTCAGCGCTGGCTACGTAGAGCGCATCGCCTTTCGGGCTGAGCACCATTTCATACAGCCCCTCTGCCAGCTCGCGTTTAACCACGCCGGTCTGGGCGGGCGCTGTCGCAGCGTCGGGAGTTTGTGCTACCGGTTTGGTGACGGCGGATTGCTGTGTGGCGCAGCCCGTCAGGGAGAGGGCAACGAATAGCGCCAGGGCGGAAAGTTTTTGGGTCATCAGGAACATCCTTTACCGTACAAATCGAATTTGAGGCGGATGTCTGCGTCGCATGAAAATGCGTTTATGGTTGTGATGTTGGGCTTACGCCCCTGCAGACTCCACCGTAACACTCAGTGTTCCTTGTGAGATCTGCGCTCACTCCTGCTGCGGAAAGATCCCTGTCACCCGCAAACACTAAAGAGAATGAGAACTATACTTATTATCCTTTCGTAATCAAGTGTAAATATGGACATCTCCCGACATAAAAGCCGAAGGGGGACATAAAGAGGGGAAGTGATTGAACACCACCCCGGTCTCCCGGGGCGGTGGAAGGGTTATTTTTTCTTGTAGATGTCGGCGGTGCCGTGGATTTTTTTATCGGTATTGCCGGAGGTCAGCACCAGCACATCAGCACCTTTCTCATCGGCTTTTTTGATCAGCTCTTCTTTTGCATCCGAAACCGCCGTTTCACCCGAGGTATTAACCGTACCGATTTTCTCGTATTGAGACTCGACCTTAGAGAAATCCTCTTTCGTCATAAGTTCTGCAGCAAAGGCGTTGGTGGTAAAGAAAAAAGCGGTTCCTAACAAAATAGCAGTCGTCTTTCTCATAACCTGATTCCTTTTGATTAATGCAGGATCTACCTGACCTTGCGGCAGTGCGCAAAGTTTAAACAGCATGGGTGAGAAAGCGTACAAATTCCATGAGCTGGAACGCATTATTTATGACAGTGCGGGATGCAGGCTCTGTTTCTTTAACGGTAAGCGGCAGTTGCGTTCGGGCGAGCAGAGGTTAATGGTCTCAATCAGCCCGTACCGTGCAACGGGCATTTTGTATAGCGGGCAGCGGTTCATTACTTTAACGACGCGAATTAAAGAAGCGAAAGTAACGAAAACATTCCAGGCGGCGACTCTGCAGAGCTATAAGAAATTGGGGGCAACGCCAAACTTCGGCGTCTTAATATTCGCTGCCCACACTTTAATGTCATTCTGTAAGACGAGCGTAAAGTCTGATTTCAGGTTTTGAACCATCCCATTTACCCGCTCCGCATCAGTCACTGCAAAGTGTTCAATTTTTTGATTGTGTCCGATATTCACGCATTTGTAAGTTGCGGGAACTTCGTGTCCACTCACCTCGAAAGGCTTTTCAGGCGTATCACACCCACCTTCAGCGATGTAGGAAACAACCATGTTGGCGCCCGGATGACCCTGCTGTGAGATGCTAACCATAACCGGAAGCTCATCCGAGGTTTGCGTCATGCCGTAAAGTACCACCCCATCCGAATACCATGTGTTGTATTCCCGCTGGAGAGAAGCAGCCGAAGCACTTGAACTGATTACAACCAGAAATGAAAGGATACCAAGCCAGATTCTCATAAGCGTTTTCCATAACAAGTTTGCGTCCATTATTCAGAATGAACTTTCAACCGCAACTCATTAGGATTATTCCTACCAGTTCTGGCGGTGCTGTTTTACCCTAACCTTATGTTTCAGATTGATTAAACGCATAGTAACCGTATGAAGGCGTTTATTTCAGACATTGCTTTTTGATTTTGACGGCTGATGTCCCAACTCTGTCTCAGCATGACATTTGTGACGCGGGAGGTGAGTCTCTGATTCGAAATGGCACGCCCTGTAGGATTCGAACCTACGACCTACGGCTTAGAAGGCCGTTGCTCTATCCAACTGAGCTAAGGGCGCACTGAATGCGGGTACTACGCAGTGGTGAAACGCGTGGAATTATACGGTCAATAGCAGGTGAGTCAATGCCTTTCGGCGCGTTTGCCGCGCATCTCAGCAGATGTCTCTTTCCCCCTTAACAATACGTTTAAAATTTCAACATTTACTGGCGGATCAGCCAACTACGAAATAGCTTAGTCGACATTAAGTAACGCCCAGTTTTATCCCCCTCCGCCACCCGACACACTGTTCTGCGGTAACCCGGCGCCCTGGAAGCCGGTATAAAGGACAGTGAAGTGAGCTTAACCTCGTTTTTGGCCTCCCCTCCGCTAAAGAGTCCGTTGCAGTCTCTCCCCTGCGGCATCGTCGGCATGAAGCTGGAACCCATCGTCAACCTCGCCACATTTCACACTGTCGGTGTGGAAGTGCTGAGCCTTTTGTCGCCTGCCCTGCAAAGCGAGCCGTGGTTTCAACAACTCTCTGCGGAACAGGCGCTCGCCTTGCTACAAGTACAGTGCGAGACGCTCAAAAATCACCTTCCCTGGCACAACCTTTTCATCAACTTGCCGATAACCCTGCTGACAGAGGTGGATTTATTTCACCAGTTGCTGCCGCTACCCGGTCCGGGTGCGAATATTGAGATCGTTGAACCCGCTCAGCTTCTCTCCCTGCCCTGCACCTCACGCATCCGGGCGATAGAACATCTGCATCTTTTGTGCGGGCGTGGCTGCCGTATATGGCTCGATGACGTTGATGAAGCGCAAATCCACGGTTTCATCGACGCGCATTTACCTTTGAGCGGGATCAAGATCGATAAGATGGCGTTCTGGCGTCTGAAGACGACTCCCGCATTTTCATCCCTGGTAAACCTCTGCGCAACGCTTGCGCGAAACGTCCTTGTTGAAGGGATCGAATCACAAGAGGATTTAGCGCTTGCGCGTCAGGCGGGGGCCGGATTCGGCCAGGGATATTTATGGCCCTCCGTCGGCAGACGGCATGGCTAAAAGGAGGCTTGCCTGAGGGAACAACTATGCGCATGACCGTACGCCGTTACCGGCGACGTCGCACGGGAAGTGATTCGTTAGGTTTCGCACAGTCCCGTTTTAGCGCGCCTTTCTTTGATCGGCTGGTCTATCTCAGCCAGGCTATAAATCAAACGCGCAAACCTGAAGTTCCCTGGATGATCCTGGTCTCCCGCGATAACTATCTCTGCGCTGGGCTACAACGCAGCCCCCCACCGGTGAAGCATTGCCGCAGTTATGACACTCTGGACGAGGCCCTGGGCGCCAGTCAGCTCTGGCCCTCCGCCCGGCTGGTGATTGATATTGAAAGCGACATCGCGCCGTGGCTTGAACTCCTTGACGCCCTGCGCAGGATAACGCTCTACCCTCCCTATACCCCAGTCACTTTGCTGGTACGCGCTGATAACTACCCGGGCCGCCTGTTTTGCAAAACGGCGGGCCCGTTTCACGTCGTCGAACGCCAGCTTTGCGCTACCGCCTTGCCAGCGGCGTTGAATCCGCACGATATGCCGAAAGAGGGGTGGTTTTCAGCCAACGAGTGGAAACTGCTGTTCCCGTTATCGGGTGGACAATCTCTGAAGGAGATAGCACAGGAGAATAGCCAGCCCTATAGCCGCGTCGTTTACCGGCTTAGCCGCATCCTGAATAAGCTGGGGCTGAGTCATCGTCAGGAGCTCTTTCATCTACTGGGCCAGCTTCCAGCCTCGTCCAGTACGTTCGATCGCCCCTCTCTTCCTGGAGAATGTTAAGAAATGACGTAGATTATCTGGTTAAATTTTTGTTAAATAAAAACAAAAGAATAACAAATATAACTATTCCTAACGGCACCGCTCTGACGATGCTAAACACCAGAAATACGGCCAAAAAAGAATATTCGTCTGGTTACGACTGCGGGCTGTTTTGCGTAATTAATGTAATAGCAATGTAAACAAGGATTGGTTGTAGACGGGACGCTGGTTGCCGGGCAGGCGCGCAGCAGATATGGCTTTTGGTAGAAAAAATTTCTCTGAATGTTTCACATGAAGGTACAGCGCGGGCTGCGCACCCTCTTCGCTGACGATGCTGGGAATTTCAACTACGGAAGCCATCGCTCGATTATTAACATTTTGTCAACAATTGGCGAGATGTATTATTTTTTCCTGATACATTCACATGTTTCGCTGCCATTCTTCATCCAGGCAGGTTATTAACCCAATTTTAAAATAATAGTTTTTCCTCTCCAGAACATCATATTAGGCAAGCCATTAACAATCATTTACCTGCTTTTCGGATAAAACGTAGCGGGTATAATAAGACCTATAAGATCAATTTCCTGAATAATATCTCACGCTGTGGTGAGCTTGTATTTTATTCATAATAAAGAGGTGCCCTGAACATCACTATGCCAGTATGGCAGTGATGACTTTTTAACGACGACCCCCGCATAAGGATGTGCAAAATATCCTTCCGACTTACCCACGCTTTAAACATCTGAGGCATAACAATGAAACCGGCATCCGTAATCATTATGGACGAACATCCTATCGTCAGAATGTCGATAGAGGTCCTGCTACAGAAAAATAAAAATATTGAGATTACACTCAAGTCAGGGGATTGCCATGAGACGCTTGAGTATCTTCGGAATCACCCTGTCGATCTTGTCATCCTCGACATTGAGCTCCCCGGCGCGGATGGCTTTTCTTTACTGAAAAGAATCAAAGATATAAACAAAGATATAAAGGTACTCTTTTTATCTTCAAAATCAGAGGCGTTCTACGCCGGGCGAGCTTTAGCTGCCGGCGCCAACGGTTTTGTGAGTAAACGTAAAGATTTAAATGATATCTATAACGCCGTAGAAATGATTTTATCAGGTTACTCCTTTTTCCCGGCGGAGACGTTAAATTTTATAAATCATTTCAAGTCCAGACGGGGCAAATTCAGCGACATGCCTTTATCCAATCGCGAGGTAACCGTTTTACGCTACCTTGCCAATGGTATGACTAATAAAGAAATTGCCGAGCAAATGATGTTAAGTAACAAAACCATCAGCGCCCACAAATCGAATATTTACGCTAAACTCGGCGTGCAGAGCATTGTCGAATTAATTGATTACGCAAAAATGCACGAATTACTGTAATTACTGTTGCGCTCTGCCGCGTAGAGACGGCAGGGCCTGGCAACGGTATTAGTAATAATTGATAACAAAAGTCGCATCGGCATCGGCACGCCCCGGCTGCGGGTCATTGGCCGTGGCAATGTAATTAGCATAAAACTGCAAAACGGCATGCCCCTGCGCATCCACTTTCACCTCATGGCTGGCCTGCTGCAATGGCAAACGCGTTTTATCCTGATTGCGGATCTCAATGGCAACATTGCTGGCATGACTAGCCTCATTGAGTGCGAGCAGTTCGCTATCTTGTGCATTGGCTTTGCCGGTGAAGGTTAACGATGCCGCGCCCGGCGGACAGCCCTCCAGTTTCAAACTAAAGGGTACCGCCGGGGTTCGGCTGCCCGTCGTACTCAGCTGTTTAGTCGACCAGCGCCCCAGCGGCACGGATTTGACGCTGTCGCCCACCTCTGCCACGCAGGTAAAATCCACGATGGTGCCAGAGAGTTTGATATTCACCTGACCGAGGGAGTTACTGGCACTGGCGAAACCCTGCGTTAATAATGTGACCAGGACGATCAGAGGTTTTATCTTATTCATAATCCACGCGTAGATAGCCCAACGAGGTAAATTTCCCTTCCGCCGGTTTAATGCCGGTAATGCTCACCGGCCAGGCGCGAATAGCCACTGACGCCTCGGCGTTATCATCCAGGCGGAACGGGATCTTGCTTGCCAGCGTATTTGGCGTAAGCGGCGTGCCGCCCTCCGTCGCCACGACAAAACCCAGATCCGGGTTATCGGAGACCAGCGCATTGCCCGCCACCTTATCCGCTTCAATACGCATGGTCAGCGCGGCTTGCGCCTCGACGTTAGTGCATTTGATGGCAATGGTTTTACTCTGGGGCGAAATTTTCTGCGGACGATTTCCTGCCCCCGCCTCGCTAAAGAGGGAGGCCGCCATCTCTTTGAAATCAAACTCCACAATCGAGCCGGCGTTCAACATACAGCTTTGCGGCACTTGTATGGTTCCGCTGTAGCTAATGGTATACACCGGCGTGGTTAAGGGATCGCCCTTCGCGGTGGTGACGTAAACCCGAAACATGGTCTGACGTGGGATGACCACCAGGTTAATGAACCGCCGGGTCACCTTCAGACGAAAAATCAGCTTCGAGTCCGTCACCGGGAAGGCTTTCTGTTTTGGCACGTTGGGGTGCTGTCCCATCTGGATGAAATTAGCGGGCGGATAGAAAGTGCCGGCAAAATCATCGTGTATCTGCATGGCCCCCTCCAGATAATCGTTCAGTTTTACGTACTGGTAATTATCCTCCACGCTGGTGACAGGCAGATCGGTCACATAACTTCGCATTGTCGATTTACCGGTGGTGCCCTTCGGGCAGATAGCATTCACCCCCACCAGCCCGGATTTTTGGGAAAGCGTGATGATCTGGCCTGGTTTGTTATTGGCGCTGTTAAAGACATCCGAGAGGTCATACGAGATATCTTTCGCCCCGCCATCCACGTTTTGACACACGGTTGCCCTGGCCGGGAGGGCACTCAGCGCCAGCAGGCCACTTAACACCGCCCCGGCAATGGCGCGCCGAGATTGCCCTTTATGGTTCACACTCCACCTCCGCCAGAGTGATATTCCTTTCCTGACTATCGTCAGGCAGCCGGTACTGTGCCCGGCACTGAGACTGCGCATCGCGACCCCACTGAATCATTAACTCTCCCGCCAGCGGCAATCCGCTAAGGTAAATTTGTCCATCATCACCCACCATGCTGGTGATACCGCTTTGGTTCTCACGCACCAGCGCGCCGAAGGGCACCGGTTTGCCGGATTGCGTTACGGTCATTAACGCGCGCACGCCAATGCGGGTATCAAAGCTGGCCCGCACCAGTGCCCCCCGGGTCGGCACTACGCTGCTTACGTTGTTTTCAATATCGATACTGTTACCCATAGAATTGGTGTCCAGCGCGACGCGGTTATAGCGATACACGGTGGCGTAAGGCATAACGGCGTAGCCACGCCAGTCGGTTTTTACCCCGGTCTGGTTTTCAATGCTGACGCCCGATGCGCCCGGCGCTTTGATCAGAACGTTGGTATCCCCCAGCGGCTGGCTCAGGGTAATACCGTCGGCATGACCCACCACGCCGCCCGCCAGCTGCCAGTTCCAGTCGCGTTTTTCGCGGTTGGTGTTATACCCCGCGCCCAGGTTCCCCCAGGCTGCCTGCCAGTTCGCGCTGGCACTGCCGCTTGCGCCTCCACTGCTGGAGTGCCCCTGAATCACGCTATAATTCAGGTTCCTATCCTTAAGCAACGTGCCGCTCACGCCCGTTTGCCAGCTGCTTTGCCCGTCACTGTTGCGGCTGGCGGAGGTGGTCGCCCACGCGCGTTCAAGGGCGTTATCGCGACGGTAGCCTCTGCCCATAAAGATCGAAAAAGGCACGCTGACGTTAAAAGAGGCAATCCTGTCGGTGCCTTCAATGCCCGCCGCCCGGCTCCAGGCCCAGGTAAAGGCGTAGCTGATCCCCTGCATCCCACCCGCATAGCCGAGTTGATACCAGGTGTTAGTTTCAGAGGTGTCCCAGTAGCTTTGCTCGCTGCCGGACAGATAGACCGACCCCCACTCCCCCAGTGACTGGGAGATATTGAGCTGGATACGCCCCTTTTTGCTCCACGCCAGGTTGTGATAGCTCTGCACATCCGGCACGCCGTCCTTCGTCAGGCTTTCGCCATACTGGTAACCCTCCATCGATTTCCAGGCAGTATCATCCAGGGTGTAAAACCCTTTAGTGGAGTAGCGATAGCCCAGCAGCTGGAAATTTGTGCCATAGCCGTTCAATGATTTGGCATAGAGAAAGCGCAGGGACTGGCCCTGATGATGACTCTCGTCGGCAAGCTGGCTACGGGCATGCGTAACATCGATCGAGACCGCTCCCCACTCCCCCAGATTCTTGCCCGCCCCCAGCGCCAGAGCGCTATAACGTGCGGCAACCTGCGCGCCACCGTAGAGGGTATAACCGTCGCGCAGACCTGCGAGCAGCGTGCCCTGCGCAAATACCGGCCTATCCTGCCCCTGATTACCGCTGCGGTAGGCGCCGGCGACCAGGTCAAACTTTCGTCTCCCTTCGCGTTGCAACAGAGGGACCGTGGAATAGGGCACGCTATAGCGTTGGACGCTTCCCTCCTTTTCCTCCACCGTCACCTCCAGATCGCCGCTCGATGAGGTGGGATTGAGATCGGTAATGGCAAAGGCGCCGGGCTGAACGTAACTTTGATAAATGACATATCCGTTCTGACGGATGACAACTTTGGCCGGGGTCCTGGCGATACCGCGCACGGTGGGGGCGTAGCCCTGCATACTGTCCGGGTACATGCTGTCTGCAGCGTAAAGTCGCCCCCCACGAAAACCGATACTGTCGAAGACGTCGTTACCCGTATTGCTGTCCCCCAGCACCAGCTCGCTTTTTAGCGGCACCAGCGTACGCTGCGCCCAGGTTCCAATATTTTGCCATTCGCTGTGCCGCGTTCCGTTGCTGCGGGTATAGCGCCACGCCCCGGTATTACGTAATCGCCAGGCCCCATAGTTCAGCCCGCTTTGTAGATTGAGGTAATAGCTGTCGTCGTCGCTACCGCGATTGCCACTAAAGCTGTAATTCAACAATGCCGCCGGAATACCGTTATCCCACTGCTCAGGAGAGATGTATCCCCGCGCGCTGTTTTGCATTGCCACCTGCGGCAGACTTACGTCCAGCCGCTGCGCGGCGAAATTAAAGATGATCTGACTTCCCGCAATCACCTGGGTCAGCGGAACACAGTGTTCTGCTTCCGCGCCGGCGAGTGTCGGAAATGCCGCAAGGTTTACACCAAACCGCTCCAGCAGCGCGCGCGTGATGCAGGGCGCCAGCCCTCCCGCCACGGCGGGAACCGGTTCAGACGCGCTCTCAAAGCGGATATCCTGCGTCCCAATAAAGGCCTCATTGAGCCAAATATCAACCCGATAGAGGCCCGGAGCCTGCTGATAACCTTGCTCAAAGCGCGATAAATCGGCGACGTCTGCCGCGCTATCGGATAAAAATGCCGGGTTAAAGTAGCTCTCACCCCGCCCCGTCTGCGGCCAGTTGACGATTAAGGCCAGTGCGATGAGACCAGGCAGCCCTCGCTGAGTGTGCATGATTCGAACCAGGCTCAAAGATTGACGCTACGCGCGGGAGTGATCGCGCCATAATCATTCACGCTTTGCCAGCTCAGCATGTTGCCGGCACCGGACGGAAGGTGCTGTTGTGCCGACTGCCCTGGCGCAATCATCAGATTCTCCACTCTCTGTTCGCCGAGGCGTAGATTGACCAGCGTGATGTAATAGGGTGAGGCATTACTGACTTTGAGTTGGTTACCCACCCGTTCAAAGTGCAGATGTGACAGCGCCTCATCGGGCTGTATGGCGAGATTGCCCGGCCTGACAAAGACCTTGATGCGAGACAGCACCGCCAGTTGCAGGACGTTTTTTCCCTCAATGCTGGCTTTATCAACCGACGGAATCGCCTTCACGTTCAGATAAAACAGCGACTCACGATCCTTCGCAAGCGCAGGGCCCGCATAGATTATGCGCAAGGTATTTTCGCTATCCGGCTCGCTGACGAACAGCGGAGGCGTGACGGCAAACGATTTTTCTTTTGTTCCCTGCTCATTTTCAATCCAGGCATTAATTAAATAACGTTCCTGTTTGTGGCTGTTGGTAATAGCCAGTGAAGTCTGTTTCGCTTCGGCAGGATAAATAACCCGAGTCGCACCCAGTGCAATTCCACCTGCAGCGTATGTCGGCAGCGATACCAGTAGACAGAATAAAAATACGATGAACCCTGGTTTAAAAAATACATATTTCACAGCGGAGCCTATAATTATTTATTCGCAGGTATGTCAGGCACGAGTGGCTGCAGTCGGAGCTAAAAATAGCCAGCCCTACGCCACTGCACTCAATAGTAAGGAGCAACCCAAATCATGCTCCTTAGCGTTCATTCTGATACTCAATCCAGACACTCGGGCCTCCTCCCTGAGACCTTCATCCTCCCTGCTGTCAGGCTTATTCGTATTTAACGACGAAGGTCGCGTCAGCGTTGGCCTGACCCGGCTCGGTAGTTGCCGCCGTGGCTTTATAGCGCGCGGCAAAGTTCAGGGTATTGGTCCCTTTGATCAGTGCCTGGGTTGCCGAGAAGCTGGCGCCATCCGGTGTCAGCGTGGTGGATTGACTGTCGAGAATTTCAATCCCAACCCCTTTTGCAGCGGTGTCATTACTGCCGGAGGAGACGGCCAGCAGGGTTTTATCGGTGGCATCAACCTGGCCGGTAAAGGCCACGGCGGCCGTCGTCGCTACGGTCGGATCGCAATCATTCAGCTCAATAGTGAAGGGAACATTGCTGGTGGTATCACCGACTTTGGTGAACTTCGCCGTACGATACTGGCCCAGGTTGACCGTCTGGTTTGACGATTCGGTATTCACTGCACAGGCGGCATTCACTAATTCACCCGTAAAATGAACTGTGCCACCATTTACAGATACTGGTGTTTTCGTCTCTTCTGCCTGAACAGTTCCAGCAAAAAAGGTCAGCGAAGCAATTACAGCAGATGCAGCATAGGTTATTTTCATGTCTATTCCTTTAAAATATAAAATACCCTTCCCAACAAATAGCGGGAATAAATGAGGCATTCAATATGAGGATTGAATGCTTATTTTTGGCAACGCTAAAGTAGCCTCTTGAGGCATATTTAAATATGCCCAAACGCTGTAAATGGCCCAGGTCTGGTCTTAATCATCCCTAAGAAAAAAACCGTACAAAACGCAGGGACTGAATGGCTCAGCCGGGAGGCGATCAGGAAATCTCGCAATGGGTGACTGACAGCAGCGCTCGCTTCTGACAAAATATAGGCAATCCCCCCTTTCAAACGTTACAGACGGAATCTTCTCTCTGATGGCAGCAAAGATTATTGACGGTAAAACGATTGCGCAGCAGGTGCGCTCTGAGGTCGCGGAAAAAGTGAAGGCGCGTACAGCGGCCGGAAAACGCGCCCCCGGACTGGCTGTTGTGCTGGTCGGCAGTAACCCGGCATCCCAGATTTATGTCGGCAGCAAACGCAAGGCGTGCGAAGAGGTGGGCTTTGTCTCCCGCTCTTATGATCTGCCGGAAACCACCAGCGAAGCAGAGCTGCTGGAGCTGATCGACACCCTGAACGCTGATAAAGAGATCGACGGCATTCTGGTTCAGCTGCCGCTGCCTGCAGGCATCGACAACGTGAAGGTTCTGGAGCGTATCGCACCCGATAAAGACGTGGACGGTTTCCATCCGTATAACGTTGGTCGCCTGTGCCAGCGCGCGCCGCGTCTGCGTCCTTGCACGCCACGCGGTATCGTTACCCTGCTTGAGCGCTATAACATTGATACCTACGGTCTGAACGCCGTGGTGATTGGCGCCTCGAATATCGTTGGCCGCCCGATGAGCATGGAGCTGCTGCTGGCTGGCTGTACCACGACCGTCACCCACCGCTTTACCAAAAATCTGCGTCAACACGTTGAAAACGCGGATCTGCTGATCGTCGCCGTCGGCAAGCCTGGCTTCATTCCCGGTGAGTGGATCAAAGAAGGTGCGATTGTGGTGGACGTAGGCATTAACCGTCTCGAGAGCGGCAAAGTTGTGGGCGATGTGGTTTATGAGGATGCCGCCGCGCGCGCCTCTTACATCACCCCGGTGCCGGGCGGCGTGGGCCCGATGACGGTAGCAACACTGATTCAAAATACTTTGCAAGCATGCGAAGAGTATCACGACGTAGAGGAAGCGTAAGATGGCCACTTTTTCATTAGGTAAACACCCACACGTAGAGCTGTGCGATCTCCTGAAGCTGGAGGGCTGGAGCGAGAGCGGCGCGCAAGCCAAGATCGTCATTGCTGAAGGTCTGGTTACGGTAGATGGTGCGGTGGAAACCCGCAAACGCTGCAAGATTGTTGCGGGACAGACCGTGAGTTTTGCAGGCCATAGCGTGACTGTTACCGCCTGAGGCGTGTGATGCCCGGTAGCGCGACGCTTACCGGGCCTAAATACTGAGTGTATATTTCCCCTCACCCCGGCCCTCTCCCCATAGGGGCGAGGGAGAAAACCGCACCGGGCAGCCCCCTCTCCCCACAGGGGCGAGGGAGAAGACCGCACCGGGCAGTCCCCTCTCCCATCAGGGGCGTGGGAGAAAACCGCACCTGGCAGCCCCCTCTCCCCACAGGGGCGAGGGAGAAGACCGCACCTGGCAGTCCCCTCTCCTAACAGGGGCGAGGGAGAAGACCACACCGGGCAGTCCCCTCTCCCAACAGGGACGAGTGAGAAAACCGCACCGGGCAGTCCCCTCTCCCCTATGGGGAGAGGGTTAGGGTGAGGGGAACAAACCGCTCTCCTCTCACTTTATCCCCCATTCCCATCACGGTTAATTATCGATCGACTTCAAAGAATCACTATTTCGTTTGTTGAAATGTGAAAATTTAGTTGCGCGTAATTCCACCTTTCCTCACGATAAGTAGAACGTTCTACTAAAACGTTATACTTACTATAACAGCGCGAAAAAAGCGCTTCTCGGGGGAGATTTCAGCATGAGTCTGATATCAGGGTTTGTTAAATCGTTGTCTAAGTTATCGATGATTGGCCGCGCCTTAATGCTGCCAATTTCACTGCTTCCCGCTGCCGGCCTGCTGCTGGCGTTCGGGGATAAATTCCATCTGCCGCTGATGATGAATGCGGGCGGGGTTATTTTCGATAACCTGCCCATGCTCTTCGCTATCGGTTCCGCGGTGGGTCTGGCGTCAGAATCGGGCATCGCTGCGCTCTCTGCGGCAGTGTCGGTATTTGTTACTAACATTACCATCGGCACGCTACTGAGCATCACGCCGGAGATGGCCTCTCAGGGCGGTAAATACGCCATGGTGGTCGGCATTCCTACCCTGCAGATGGGCGTTTTTGGCGGCCTGATCTGCGGTATTCTTGCCGCCTGGTGCTATAACCGCTTCCATACCATGCAGTTGCCGGAGTTCCTCGGCTTCTTCTCCGGTAAGCGATTTGTGGCGATTGCGACGGCATTTCTGTCGTTCCTGCTCGGCCTGCTGCTGCCGTACATCTGGCAGCATATCCAGTCCGGCATCGACGCGCTTTCGGTGGTGGTAAACGGCGATAATCAGGCGGCCTCGACCTTTATCTTCGGTCTGGTGGAGCGCGCGCTGATCCCGCTCGGCCTGCACCACATCTGGTACCCGTCGTTCTGGTACTCGTTCGGGGATTACACCACCCAGGCCGGCCAGGTGATCCACGGCGACCAGACCATCTGGTTCAAGATGCTTGAAGAAGGGACTAAATCCTTCAGCAGCGACACTTACCAGAATGCCGGTAAGTTCATGCAGGGCGAGTTCCCGCTGATGCTGTTCGCGCTGCCTGCGGCGTGTCTGGCGATGTATCACGAAGCGCACACCAAGAATAAGAAAATCGCGGCCGGTATTCTCTTCTCTGCCGCACTGACCTGCTTCCTGACGGGGATTACGGAGCCGGTTGAGTTTACCTTTATCTTCGTGGCACCGATTCTGTACGTCTTCAACGCCATCATGGCGGGTCTGGCCTATATGACCATGTACCTGATGCATGCACATATCGCCAAGTCGTTCTCTGCGGGCTTTATCGATTATCTGTCGTTCGGGATCCTGCCGTCGTTTAACGGCTACCAGACCAACTTCCTGAACGCGGTGATTATCGGTATTCCGATGGCGCTGATTTATTACTTCACCTTCCGCTTTGTGATCCGCCGTTTCGACGTGAAAACACCGGGCCGTACTGACGTGAGCGCGACAACCGATGACAAGACCGATACTGAGCTTGCCACCGAAATCATTGCGCTGCTGGGCGGGGCGAACAACATTGACTCCGTCGGCTCCTGTATCACCCGTCTGCGTCTGGAAGTGGCCAAAGGCGATGAGGTAGATAAAGACGGGCTTAACGGCCTGGGGGCACGCGGTGTGGTCTTCGTTGGCGATAAGGGGATTCAGGTGATCTTTGGTGCCAGGGCACAATTTATCGCCCAGACTATGAGCACGCTGATCGGAAAATAATAAGATGCCTGGCTGACACGTCTCCTGTAATCTGGGAGGCGTTGTCTGAACAGGCTGATAATGTGGAAATTTCAGGGAGCGAGTTTGAAGAAAGTCAGCATTATTGATGTCGCCAGAGAGGCAGGCGTTTCGGTATCCACCGTCTCGCTGGTGCTACGCCAGAAAGGGAAAATCTCAGAGGCAACGATTGAGAAAGTCCATGCTGCCATCAATACGCTCGGCTATGTTCATAATGTCGCCGCTGCTAACCTTCGCGCCAACACCTCCAACCTGATCGGCCTGATTCTGCGTGATTTTAGCGACAGCTTTTCTATCAAAGTGATGGCAAGCGTCGTGCAAGAGCTGGAAAAACAGGGCTATATGGTCTTTCTTGGGCAGCCGCAAAACGATGGAGAACATCTTGAACGCTGCCTGCTTTCATTTAAACAGCAGGGCGTGGCGGGGGTGATCTATTTATCTTCCGATACGCAGCATGCCCGTTTACCCGAACAGATTCGTCAATGCCCCCTTCCGCTGGTCGCCGTCTCGCAATCTTTTCTGGATGAACCCTGTAATCTGGTGCTGCGGGATAATCGCCAGGCGGCGAATCTTGCAACGCGTTACCTGATTGAGCGGGGTCACCGTAATATTGCCTATATCGGCGGGCAGGAAAACTGCCTGATTCGCGAGCAGCGGCTGCTCGGTTTTCGCAGCGCCATGAGCCAGTATGGGCTGATTAATCGTGACGAGTTTGCCCCGGCCTGTAGCGACGACACCCGCGCCGCCGGGCTCGCCACCCGCCATTTGCTGGAAAAAAACAATACCATCACCGCCCTGCTCTGCCATTCACCCGATGCGATGATCGGCTCGATCTCCGGTATTCATCAGGTGGGGCGCACGGTGGGCAAAGATGTCTTTCTGACTCAGCAGGTCGCCCTTGTCGGCTTTGAAGATATGCTGCACGTTAATCTCACCTCGCCGTCGTTTACCTATGTCTCCTCCGCCAGTGAAGAGACCGGACGTCAGGCCGCGGGCTTAATGATGCGCAAGCTGAAGGAGCCGGATCTGCAAACTCAGCGTATTACGCTCTCAGGCCAGCTCATTGCCCGGGAATCGGCCTGAATTCAGAATTCGTTTCGGTTGGCGGCGGGTAAAGCCTGCTATATTTCCATGATTTACCGTGGAAAATGACCATGCCAACGATTATCACTCATGCTGCTGTACCTCTCTGCCTGGGCTTAGGGCTCGGCACCCGCGTTATTCCTCCTCGCCTCCTGTTTGCCGGTGTGGTGCTGGCCATGCTGCCAGACGCCGACGTGCTCTCTTTTAAGTTCGGCGTGGCCTACGGCAATATTTTTGGTCATCGCGGCTTTACGCACTCCCTGCTGTTTGCATTTGTGCTTCCGCTACTCTGCGTCTGGGCGGGTCGACGATGGTTCAGGGCCGGGCTGATTCGCTGCTGGCTGTTTTTAACCGTATCGCTGTTGTCGCACAGTCTGCTGGATTCGATCACGACCGGAGGCAAAGGGGTTGGCTGGCTGTGGCCCTGGTCGAATGAACGCTTTTTCGCCCCCTGGCAGGTGATTAAGGTCGCGCCGTTTGCGCTGTCGCGCTATACCACCCCGTACGGGCATCAGGTGATCATTTCGGAACTGCTGTGGGTGTGGCTGCCTGGGGTGGTGTTAATGGGGGTATTGTGGTGGAAGCGTGCGCGCTGAGGCCCTCACCCCGGCCCTCTCCCCCAGGGAGAGGGAGAAAAGCGGACGATGCCCGCTGGCACGAAGTGAGGAAGAAAACCGGTCAATCCCCTCTCCCTGAGGGAGAGGGTTAGGGTGAGGGGGAGAACTTACTTACGACGCCAGGTCGTCCCCTGAGGACCATCTTCCAGAATGATACCCATCTCGGTCAGACGATTACGCGCTGCATCTGCTGCCGCCCAGTCTTTCGCCTGACGCGCTTCCAGACGAGCCGTAATCAACGCCTCGATCTCCGCCACTTCGCCGTCGTCCGCCTGCGCGCTACTCTGCAGGAAGGTTTCCGGCTCTTGCTCCAGAAGGCCAAGCACCGCGGAGAGCTTACGCAGATGGGCAGCCAGCGCATTCGCGGCCGCGGCATCTTCCGTTTTCAGGCGGTTTACTTCACGCGCCATATCGAACAGCACGGAGTAGGCTTCCGGGGTGTTGAAATCGTCGTTCATCACTTCTACAAAGCGGGCTTCAAACGCCTCGCCGCCGGCCGGTGCGACAGATTTATCGGTACCGCGCAGCGCAGTATACAGACGCTCCAGCGCCGAACGTGCCTGCTTCAGGTTCTCTTCGCTGTAGTTCAGCTGGCTGCGGTAGTGGCCAGACATCAGGAAGTAGCGCACGGTCTCCGCGTCGTAATACTTCAGTACGTCGCGCACGGTGAAGAAGTTGCCCAGTGATTTGGACATCTTTTCACGATCGACCATCACCATCCCGGAGTGCATCCAGTAGTTGACGTACTCGCCGCCGTGGGCGCAGGTGGACTGGGCAATTTCGTTCTCATGGTGCGGGAACATCAGATCCGATCCGCCGCCGTGGATATCAAAATGGTTACCCAGCTGTTTGCAGTTCATGGCGGAACACTCGATGTGCCATCCCGGACGGCCTTCGCCCCATGGCGACGGCCAGCTTGGTTCACCCGCTTTGGACATCTTCCACAGGACGAAGTCCATCGGATTACGCTTCACATCCACCACGTCTACGCGCGCACCGGCCTGCAGTTGCTCCAGATCCTGGCGAGAGAGCTGGCCATATGCCGGGTCAGTCGGCACGGAGAACATCACGTCGCCGTTGTCAGCCACATAGGCATGACCGCGCTCGATCAGTTTCTCGGTGATCTCGATGATCTCGTGGATATGGTGGGTGGCGCGCGGCTCGTTGTCCGGGCGCAGGATATTCAGCGCATCAAAATCTTTGTGCATTTCGGCGATCATCCGATCGACCAGCGCGACAAAGTTCTCGCCGTTTTCATTAGCACGCTTAATGATTTTATCGTCAATGTCGGTGATGTTACGCACGTACTTCAGGTTGTAGCCCAAAAAACGCAGGTAACGCGAAACCACGTCAAACGCAACAAAGGTACGGCCATGGCCAATATGACAGAGATCGTAAACCGTAATACCACACACGTACATGCCGACTTCCCCGGCATGGATAGGCTTAAATTCCTCTTTTTGGCGCGTCATTGTATTAAAAATTTTTAACATCGAAGGTTCCATATGAGACGTGTGTGGATAGAAACTTTCTTATCATACCTATTATTCATCATCGAAGCAGCACACAATGCAAGGTGATCGCGTCCAGTGGTTATGCTATAACAAGCCCCTATATGTGGCCCGAACCGGGGTCGAAGCACTGCAATAACAGAACAGGATGCAAAAATGGTTACTTTCCACACTAATCATGGCGATATCGTAATCAAAACCTTTGATGACAAAGCGCCTGAAACAGTTAAAAACTTCCTGGACTACTGCCGCGAAGGTTTCTACAACAACACCATTTTCCACCGTGTGATCAACGGCTTTATGATCCAGGGCGGCGGTTTTGAACCTGGCATGCAGCAGAAAGAGACCAAAGAAGCGATCAAAAACGAAGCGAACAACGGTCTGAAAAACACCCGTGGTACGCTGGCGATGGCGCGTACTCAGGCTCCTCACTCTGCCACTGCTCAGTTCTTCATCAACGTAGCAGACAATGACTTCCTGAACTTCTCCGGTGAGAGCCTGCAAGGTTGGGGTTACTGCGTGTTCGCTGAAGTGGTAGAAGGGATGGACGTGGTTGATAAAATCAAAGCTGTCTCTACTGGCCGTAGCGGCATGCATCAGGACGTTCCAAAAGAAGACGTTGTGATTACAAGCGTGACCGTCAGCGAATAATTCGTGGCGACACTCTTTATTGCAGATCTCCATCTGCAAACAGAAGAACCGGCGATCACCGCCGGTTTTCTGCGTTTTTTACTCGGTGAAGCGAAAAACGCCGATGCGCTTTATATTCTGGGTGACCTGTTCGAAGCCTGGATTGGCGACGACGATCCTAACCCGCTGCACCGCGAAATCGCTGCCGCTATCAGAGCGCTGGTCGATGCCGGTACGCCCTGCTTCTTTATCCACGGCAATCGTGATTTCCTGATTGGTCAACGCTTTGCCCGCGAAAGCGGTATGACCCTGCTGCCCGAAGAGCAAGTGCTGGACCTCTATGGCCGCAAGGTGCTGATCATGCACGGTGATACGCTGTGCACCGACGATACCGGGTACCTGGCGTTTCGCGCTAAAGTTCATACCCCCTGGATCCAGACCCTCTTCCTCGCCCTGCCGCTGTTTATCCGCAATCGCATCGCCGCCAAAATGCGTGCGGGCAGTAAAGCCGCTAACAGCAGCAAATCCATGACCATCATGGATGTGAACCCCCAGGCGGTTGTCCGCGTGATGGAAAAGCACCAGGTTCACTGGCTGATTCACGGCCATACCCATCGTCCTGACGTGCATAACCTTATCGTCCACGGCGAGCCTGCCCACCGTGTAGTATTAGGTGCCTGGCATACGGAAGGCTCGATGGTCAAAGTGACCCCGGACGGCGTCGAACTCATCGCGTTTCCGTTCTAAAATCCCCGCCTAAAAATCATTCAAATATTTTGAATTGCACGCGCAAATTGTTTTGATTTTAATCACACTCTGGTCGGCCTATCATTATTCACATCAGGGCAACAACGCCCTACCCCAAACAAAACAGCTTAAGGATCACGACCATGAAATCCATCAAAACTTTCGTTGCAGTTGCCGCTCTTTCACTGATCTCTTTCGGTTCTTTTGCGCAGAGCGTGAGCACTACCGCCTCCACGATTGACCGTGCAGAAGCCAAAATCGCCGCTCAGGCCGCCCGCGAAGGTGCCTCTTATAAAATCACCAGCGCTCAGTTCGACAACCGCGTGCACATGACCGCAGAACTGACCAAATAATTAACCTGATTGCCGTGCCGCCAGAGAGATGCCCAGCGACAGCGACAATATGATGAGCAAGGAACAGAACATGAAAAAAATGACCCTCGTCAGCGCCCTGCTGCTGGCCGCTTCACTGTCATCTGGCGCTATGGCTGCAGAAAACCGCTTCTCCATGCCGGAGGCGGGCTCTAATATGGACACGGTGATTCATGAGAATCATATCAATGTCAGCCACGCCTTCGATGAAGAGAGCCTGACCGCAGGTACTCTGCTGTAAATGAGTCTGAATTTATCACTAAAAAGACCGCCAAAAGGCGGTCTTTTTGTTGCTGCTTCCCCGCAATAAACGGGGAAGTTTTAGCCGCGCAACCGTTTTCCTTGCCTGTATTACGTGCTATTCTCTGTGCCCTCGAAAGCAGAGTGTTCCGCACCACAGGAGTTTTAAGACGCATGTCTTCCCGCAATAATCCGGCGCGTGTCGCCATCGTGATGGGGTCCAAAAGCGACTGGGCTACCATGCAGTTCGCCGCCGACATCTTTGACATCCTGAATGTTCCTCACCACGTAGAAGTGGTCTCCGCACACCGCACCCCCGATAAACTGTTTAGCTTCGCCGAAAGTGCAGAAGAGAACGGCTATCAGGTGATTATTGCCGGTGCGGGCGGTGCAGCACACCTGCCGGGTATGATTGCCGCCAAAACGCTGGTGCCGGTGCTTGGCGTACCGGTACAGAGCGCGGCGCTGAGCGGCGTCGATAGCCTCTACTCTATTGTGCAAATGCCGCGCGGTATTCCTGTCGGCACCCTGGCGATTGGTAAAGCTGGCGCGGCTAACGCTGCGCTACTGGCGGCGCAAATCCTGGCGACCCACGATAAAGACCTTCACCAGCGTCTGGATGCCTGGCGTAAAGCCCAGACAGACGAGGTGCTGGAAAACCCGGATCCGCGGGGTGCGGCATGAAGCAGGTTTGCGTCCTGGGTAACGGTCAGCTAGGCCGCATGCTGCGCCAGGCCGGTGAACCGCTGGGGATTGCCGTCTGGCCGGTTGGTCTGGATGCGGAACCCGAAGCGGTTCCCTTTCAGCAGAGCGTAATTACTGCCGAAATCGAACGCTGGCCAGAGACCGCGTTGACTCGCGAACTGGCGCGCCATAACGCCTTTGTAAACCGTGATGTCTTCCCCATCATTGCCGATCGTTTTACCCAGAAACAGCTGTTCGACAAGCTGCACCTCGCCACCGCGCCGTGGCAGTTGCTGGCCGATAAAGGCGAATGGCCGGCCATCTTTGCGACCCTTGGCGAACTGGCGATTGTTAAGCGCCGCGTCGGTGGTTACGACGGACGCGGCCAGTGGCGTTTACGCGCACACGAAACCGCCGAACTTCCGGACGACTGCTACGGTGAGTGCATCGTTGAACAGGGTATCAACTTCAGCGGCGAAGTCTCGCTGGTGGGCGCCCGGGCTCATGATGGCAGCACCGTCTTTTATCCGCTGACCCACAACCTGCATCAGGACGGCATCCTGCGTACCAGCGTCGCTTTCCCGCTGGCCAATGCCGAACAGCAAGCGCAGGCAGAGAGCATGCTCAGCGCCATTATGCAGGAGCTGGGCTACGTGGGTGTGATGGCGATGGAGTGTTTTGTCACCCCTGGCGGCCTGCTGATCAACGAGCTGGCGCCCCGCGTCCACAACAGCGGCCACTGGACGCAAAACGGCGCCTCCATCAGCCAGTTTGAGTTGCACCTGCGCGCCATTACCGGCCTGCCGTTGCCGCAGCCGGTGGTCAATAGCCCGTCGGTGATGATCAACCTGATCGGCACCGATCTCAACGATGACTGGCTGAAACTGCCACTGGTGCATCTGCACTGGTACGACAAAGAGGTGCGTCCGGGTCGTAAGGTGGGTCACCTCAACCTGAACGATACCGATACGGGCCGCCTGAGCGCCACGCTTGAAGCCCTGGTTCCGCTGCTGCCGGCAGAGTACGCCAGCGGTATCGCCTGGGCGCAGGCGAAGCTGCAGTAATCCCTTCCGCCGGGGAGTTGACCTTCCCCCTCCCCGGCGTACAATCCCGCCCATTGCTTTCGCTTCTCCTGGAATGATCATGAACAATGGAACGGATTACCGCGCCATTCTGGCTGCCGGAACGCCCCTGCTTGACGTACGCGCCCCTGTCGAATTTGCCCAGGGCAGTATGCCTACTGCCCTGAATCTGCCCTTGATGAATGATGATGAGCGCGCCGCGGTGGGCACCTGCTATAAACGTCAGGGCGCCGACGCCGCACTGGCGCTGGGCCATCGGCTGGTCAGTGGCGTAACCCGTGAAGCGCGTATTCACGCCTGGCGCGACGCCTGTCTGGCCCATCCTGAGGGCTACCTCTGCTGCGCTCGTGGTGGGCAGCGTTCACACATTGCGCAGGCATGGCTAAAAGACACGGGCGTGGAGTATCCGCTGATTACCGGGGGCTACAAAGCGCTGCGTCAGGCCGCGATACAGGCTACCGACGAGCAGGTTAAAAAACCGCTGGTGCTGGTGGGCGGCTGTACGGGCAGCGGCAAAACGCTACTGGTGAAACAGCATCCTGACGGGATCGACCTGGAAGGGCTGGCGCGCCACCGCGGCTCCTCTTTTGGCCGTACGCTCAGGCCGCAGCTTTCACAGGCGAGCTTTGAAAACGCTCTTGCCGTTGCGTTACTGCAAAAGGCCGCACCGCGCTGGGTGCTGGAGGATGAGGGGCGGATGATTGGTTCGAATCATCTGCCTGAAAGCCTGCGTGAGCGCATGACTAACGCTCCCATTGCAGTCGTAGAAGATCCCTTTGATGTTCGTCTGGATCGCCTGCGCGAGGAGTATTTTGTCCAGATGTGGCAGGCATTTCTCGGCGCATACGGGGAAGTGCGCGGCTGGCAGGAGTACAGTGGCTATCTGCACCAGGGTCTGCACGCTATCCGCCGTCGCCTGGGTTTACAGCGCTTTGCTGAACTCACGGCCTTGCTGGAGCGCGCGCTCATTGCGCAGCAGCGCACCGGCGGCACGGAGGCCCACGACGCCTGGCTTGCGCCGCTGCTCAATGACTATTACGACCCTATGTACCGCTATCAGCTTGAAAAGAAGGCTGACAACGTGGTCTTTCGGGGCACCTGGCACGACGTGGCCGCCTGGCTGGCGGCTTAATTTAGCGGCGATCGTGGTTGTCGGCGCGTTTTGCCAGCCACCGAATACTTACACAATCTCCCCCAGCCGCGACGGTGCCTCGCTGCTACCCCGGTGGCCAGGCCACCGGGGCACACAACTTAGAAGTCGTAACGCAGACGTACCAGGTTCATGTCGCCCAGGTCGTCGGTGCTGGAGGTGAACACGTGCTCGTAATCCACGCGGAAACCGTAATCCAGCTGGAAGCTAATCCCCACGCCGTTGTCGATGCGCTGGTAGTTGCGACCATTCATGTACTCGATACGATCGCCCATGAAGTAAGGCTGGATGGATTTCACCGCATACTGACCGATCGGGAATTTATAACCGGCAAAGTACTCAATACCCCAGGCATCACCCGCGAAGTAGTGGTTCACGTCGGTTTTCTTGGTGGTCATGAAGTTCTGATACCAGCCGCCGCCCAGGGAGAAGGTCCACTGTTCTGGCGTCCAGCTCAGCGCCGTACCCAGGATGTTTTGATCGTAGGCTTTGCTGTCGCCGTTGCCCGGGTTACGCATTTCTGCGCGGGTGTAGTTCCATGCCGCACCCCAGGTGAGGTCGGTGGTCAGGTTGTAATCCACGCCCAGCGAGCCGCCGCCTTTACGCTTATAACGCATGCCGTCGTTCGCCAGATAGGTGCTATCCGCAAACAGATAAGAGGCATAAATATTGGCATCGCCGATGGTTTTCTTATATTTCAGCATTTTGCGTGAACGGTAAGAGCCATCGTAATCACCGTTAATACCGTTGCCCGATGCCTGGCCGATCATGTCGTAATCCCAGATATCGGTTTTCGCGCCCACCACATCGTAGTAAACACTGTTCTGCTGACCAAAGGTCAGGGTGCCCCAGGTGTCGCTCTTCAGACCGGTATAGAGCATACGACGCGAAGTATCGTGCGCGCCGTCAGCATAGTGATTGTCCCAGTTAAACTGAGCTGGAATATTCACGCCCAGCTCGTAGTAGCTCACCCAACTGATGTCATCAAACAGGTAGTAATCTGCCGCGAAACGGAAACGGGTACCGCCATCAAAGCCGTTACGCTTGTAGCCGTTTTTACCGTCATCGCCGGTCATGTTCTGGAATTGCGGACGGATACTGCCGCCTACGGTGAAGTTTAAACGGCTCAGCGGATTACCCGCCTGCGGATCTTGCTTCAGAACGGTAATCTCTGCCTGGGATGCGAAAGACGTCAATGCCACTGCCGCGCCGATGGCCACTGCCAGCGCTGTTTTATTTTTAGACATTATTATTCCTTGATAGACACTCTGCTATTTATTTAGCAGGCGAATATTAACCGGGATTTATCGCGCCGTGTTGTCCGGTTTTTAATGTTTTGTGCTGCTAACTATCAAGGAGTTATCTTTATGTGCTACTAAAGAGGCACGTACCGGCATATCAACCGGTACGTGATGTTCACGAAGGGGAATTAACCGACAAACTGACGGAATAACGCTTTACCTTTCAGCAAGCGCGCTCCCAGCCAGCCGCCGCAAAGCGAGAGGAGAACCGCACCGCAGACAGGCAGCGTGATCCACAGGCGCCAGTCCGGCTCCCACGGGAAGTCAAAGACCCGGGTCTGCAATAGTGCCAGCGCCGTTTCGGCACCAATAGCGGCCACCAGCCCGGAGACCATCCCCAACAGCGCAAACTCACACCACAGCGTGGTGCGCAGCAGTGATTTGCCGGCACCCAAAGTGCGGTAGACCACCAGCTCCTGATGACGCTGGCGCATGCCCACCTGTACCTGAGCCAGCAGCAGCAACAGCCCGCAGATAGTGACCAGCACCACCATCACTTCCAGCGCGCGGCTTACCTGCTCCAGCACCTGCCCGACCTGTTTCAGGATCGCGCCGATATCCAGCAGACTGATGGTGGGAAATTCCCGGTTGAGCTGCGTGAGCATGCCATTGCCGTTTTCCCAGCGGAAGCTGGTCAGCCAGCTTTGCGGCTGTCCGTCCAGCGCTCCGGGCGGGAAGATAAAGAAGAAGTTAGGCCGCAGGCTCTCCCAGTCCACTTTACGCAGGCTGGTTACTTTCGCACTGAAGTCCTGCGTATCGCCGGTAAAGGTCACCGTATCCCCGAGCTTGACGTTCAGACGTTTCGCCAGCCCCTCTTCCATCGACACTTCACCGGCCCCAGGCGGCCAGCTTCCCGCCGTGATCGGGTTGTGATCCGGACGTTTCTCCTGCCAGGTAAGGTTCAGTTCGCGGTTGAGCGCTTCGTCCTGGTTACCTTCGGTCGCCTTGCCGTCGATTTGCGTCAGACGCGCCCGCACAATGGGGTAGAAGGAGTCCGGGACAATCTGGTGCTCTGAGAGAAACGCCTTCAGGGGCGTGATCTGTTCCGGCGCAATGTTGATCAGGAAATAGTTCGGACTCTCAGGTGGAAGTTGCTGTTGCCAGCGATCCAGCAGATCGCCGCGCAGCACCAACAGCAGCGCCAGCAGCATAAACGAGAGCGAAAACGCGGAAAGCTGACTGAGCGTTGACCAGGGCTGACGCAGCAGGCGATTGATGGCCAGACGCACCGGCAGAGATTTAACGGTTAACCCTTTCAGCACGCTCAGCAGCATCCAGCCCAGCAGGCCACAGAGCAAGGCCAGCACAACTGCCCCCGCCAGTACCGCCCACAGCAGCATACTGCCGCCCATCAGCCAGGCGAGCAGCGCCACGACCACTGCCGTCATCGCTGGCAGATAGATTTTCAACGGCCAGACGCGCGCCACCGCATCACGGCGCAGTACCCGCAGCGGCTGGGTGGCCAACAACAGCCGGTAGGGACGCAGCCCCACCAGCAGCGAGATCACCCCCATCGCTCCCATCGCCCAAAGCCATGGCCAGAGGCTGGCTGGCGGCAGCGCTGCAGGTAGCACCGGTTTGAGCAGTACCATCAGCACTTTTTCGAACAGCAGCCCCATAACACCGCCGGTGAGGGCTGACAAAGCCAATACCATCAGCCACTGACCGACAATCAGTTTACGCAGTTGCGCCCGACCCGCGCCGAGGGTTTTGAGGATTGCCACCAGATCGTAGCGACTGCGGCAGTAGTGGCTCATCGCCACCGCCACCGCCGCCACCGCCAGCAGCAGGGTTAACAGCGCCGAGAGCAGCAGGAATTGTTGAGAGCGCTCCAGCGATTTGCCCAGCGCCCCCTCATCCTGCTCTAGCCCATACCAGCGATGTTCGGGCTTGAGCTGTGGCAGGAGCCATTTCTCATAGGACTCGAGTTGAGCCGGGGTACCGGCAAATTTATAGCGCCAGGTGACGCGGCTGCCGGGCTGCACGGCGCCGGTTTTTTCCACGTCGGCCGTGTTCATCAACAGGCGCGGGGCCATCTGAAAGGGGTTAAACCCGGAGTCGGGCTCCTGCACCACTTCACCTGCAATCCGGAGAGTGGCATCACCCACATCGATGCTATCGCCCGCTTTCAGGTTTAGCAGCGCCATCAAACGCGGTGCCAGCAGCACCGTCCCGGCGGCAGGCTTCATCCCCGGTGGCTGCGTCTGTAGCTCACCGTACATCGGGTAGCGATCGTCAACGGCTTTGACGCTGGCAAGCTGCGGGGTATCGGCGGCAAAGGTCATGGTCTGGAAGCTGAGCTGTTCGCTCACTTTCAACCCCTGCCGGCGGGCTTCATCAAGCCAGGCCTGCGGTACCTCGCGCGAGCTGCGCAACGCCCGATCCCCCGCCATAAATTCGCGGCTTTGCTGGCTCAGGCCTTTCTCCATGCGATCGCTGACGCTCCCCAGCGCCAGTACGCAGGCCACCGCTAAGCTTAGCGCCATCCAGACTATCAGCAGCGAGGGGGAGCGCCATTCGCGCCAGAACCAGCGGGCAATCATGCTTCCTCCTGCAGTACGCCATTCACCAGACGCAGACGCCGATCGCAGCGGGCCGCCAGTTGAGGATCATGGGTCACCAGAATCAGCGTGGTACCGTGTTCACGGTTCAGGGAGAAGAGCAGATCGGCAATTTTATCACCGGTCTGGCGATCGAGGTTGCCGGTGGGTTCATCGGCAAAGAGCACCTCCGGACGACCGTTAAAGGCGCGGGCCAGCGCCACGCGCTGCTGCTCGCCGCCGGAGAGCTGCGCCGGGAGGTGATCAAGGCGCTTGCCCAAACCCAGCTGTTCCAGTAAGGCTTTGGCGCTACGCCGGCTCTGGCTGCTGTTCTCGCCGCGCAGCAACCCTGGCAGTTCGACGTTTTCCAGTGCATTAAGCGTCGGAATCAACATAAATGACTGAAAGACAAAGCCAATATGTTTTGCCCGCAGCGCTGCACGCGCCTCTTCATCCATGCTGTGCAGCGGCTGGCCCACCAGCTTCACCTCACCGCTGCTGCCATCATCCAGCCCGGCGAGGATCGCCAGCAGCGTGGATTTACCGGAACCGGATTCGCCAATCAGCGCGATGCTTTGCGCGCGTTTGACAATGAGTTCAACTCCGGTAAGGATGGAAAGCTCGTGCTCACCCTGACCCACGGACTTCTTAAGATGATGAACTTCAACAATGTTTTCCGCTGGCATTTGCCCTTCCTGTTTCTGATTCTGATGACATTCCGCGCCGCGGCGGCGGACACGTTATTAATTTTGGGCGACAGCCTGAGCGCGGGCTACCGGATGGCGGCGAATGCCGCCTGGCCCGCGCTCCTTAATGATAAATGGCAGACGCAAACTTCGGTGATCAACGGCAGTATCAGCGGCGATACCTCGCAGCAGGGGCTTGCCCGACTGCCCGCTCTGCTGAAACAACATCAGCCACGCTGGGTACTGGTGGAACTGGGCGGCAACGATGGCCTGCGCGGTTTTCAGCCGCAGCAAACCGAGCAGACGCTGCGTAAAATTTTGCAGGATATCCGCGCCGCCAACGCGCAGCCGCTGTTAATGCAAATTCGCCTGCCCGCAAACTATGGACGTCGCTATAATGAGTCCTTCAGCGCGATCTATCCTCGTCTTGCCAAAGAGTTTGATATTCCTCTCCTGCCCTTTTTCATGGAAGAGGTTTATCTGAAACCACAATGGATGCAGGACGATGGTATCCATCCTAATCGCGATGCTCAGCCGTTTATTGCCGACTGGATGGCAACACGGCTGGCTCCTTTAGTTAAACATGACTCGTAATTCAGCGGAGATCCTGACAGGTAAAGTTATGCAAAAATCGGTCTTAATTACAGGATGTTCCAGCGGAATTGGTCTTGAGAGCGCCCTTGAGTTGAAGCGCCAGGGGTTTTGGGTGTTAGCCGCCTGTCGAAAACCGGAAGATGTCGAACGAATGAACGGCAAAGGGCTCACCGGCGTGCTGCTGGATCTGGACAGCCCGGAAAGTATCGACCACGCGGCCGAAGAGGTGATTGCCCTGACCAACGGCAAGCTATACGGCTTGTTCAATAATGCCGGATTTGGCCTCTATGGCGCGCTGCAGACCATCTCTCGCGAGCAACTTGAGCAGCAGTTTTCTGCCAACTTTTTCGGCGCGCATCAGTTAACCATGAAATTGCTGCCCGCCATGCTCCCTCACGGAGAGGGACGCATTGTGATGACCTCGTCGGTCATGGGACTTATTTCAACGCCGGGCCGTGGCGCCTATGCTGCCAGTAAATACGCCCTTGAAGCCTGGTCTGATGCGCTGCGCATGGAACTGCGTCACAGCGGTATCAAAGTGAGCCTGATTGAGCCAGGCCCAATCCGCACCCGCTTTACCGAAAATGTGAATCAGACCCAGTCGGATAACCCGGTGGAAAATCCCGATATCGCCGCACGTTTTACCCTCGGTCCGGAGGCGGTTGTCGCCAAAGTGCGCCATGCTTTTGAGAGCAATCGTCCAAAGATGCGCTATCCGGTCACGCTGGTGACCCATGCCGTTATCCTGCTGAAACGGCTGTTGCCTGGCCGGATAATGGACAAATTTTTACAGGGCTGAGTTGAAGCTAACCGCCCCGCCCCCATGTAAATAAAAACGCATAAAAGAGAAGGCCGCATGTCAGTTCAGAATATCGTTAACATTACCGAAGCGAACCTGCATCAGACCCTTGAACAGTCGATGGCGAAGCCCGTGCTGTTCTACTTCTGGTCTGAGCGTAGCCAGCACTGCCTGGAACTCACCCCCGTGCTCGAAAAACTGGCCGCCCAGTATAACGGCCAGTTTATTCTGGCGAAGGTGGATTGCGACGCCGAACAGATGGTCGCCTCCCAGTTTGGCCTGCGCGCCATTCCTACGGTGTACTTGTTCCAGAATGGCCAGCCCGTTGATGGTTTCCAGGGCCCACAGCCGGAAGAGGCCATCCGCGCCCTGCTGGAAAAAGTACTGCCTCGCGAAGATGAGTTAAAGGCGCAAGAGGCGCTGGCGCTGATTCAGGAAGGGAAGCACGACGAGGCGCTGCCGCTGCTAAAAGAGGCGTGGCAGTTGTCGAACCAGGATAGCCAGATTGGCCTGCTGCTGGCTGAAACCCAGCTGGTGCTGAACCGCCCGGACGATGCCGAAGCGGTGCTGAAAACCGTGCCGATGCAGGATCAAGATACCCGCTATCAGGGGCTGGTCGCCCAGATTGACCTGCTGAAGCAGGCGGCAGACACCCCAGAAATTCAGCAGCTGCAACAGCAAGTCGCCGATAACCCTAACGATGCCGCACTGGCCAGCCAGCTGGCGCTGCAACTGCATCAGGTTGGCCGCAATGAAGAGGCGCTGGAGCTGCTGTTTGGTCACCTGAAAACGGATCTGGCTGCCGCTGACGGCCAGGCGCGCAAGATGTTCCAGGAGATCCTGGCTGCGCTGGGTACCGGTGATGCGCTGGCATCGAAATATCGTCGTCAGTTGTATGCGCTGCTGTACTGATCCGCATCTCCTTCCTGTCGCCCCGCGCCGTTAGCGGGGCTTTTTTATATCTGAATCTTGCGTTGTCCTCGCTTTCAGGGCGAATTCTCCTGTGATAGCCGATATACTCATGAGCAACAAACGAACAGTTGTTCTCGAAACATGGAAGGCAAAACAGGAGGTTTCTTTATGCTTATCGTTATACCCGTCTTGATCTTTGTGGTGCTGGTCGTTGTCGGCGCCGGGGTCAAAATCGTCCCTCAGGGCTATCAATGGACCGTTGAGCGTTTTGGGCGTTATACCACGACGTTGCAGCCCGGCCTGAGTCTTATCGTTCCGTTCATGGACAGAATTGGCCGCAAGATCAACATGATGGAACAGGTTCTTGATATCCCCTCTCAGGAGGTCATCTCCCGGGATAACGCCAACGTCACCATCGATGCCGTCTGCTTTATTCAGGTGATTGACGCGCCGAAGGCGGCCTATGAGGTCAGCAACCTTGAGCTGGCGATCATCAATTTAACCATGACCAATATTCGTACCGTGCTGGGTTCGATGGAGCTGGATGAGATGCTCTCCCAGCGCGACAGCATCAATACTCGCCTGCTGCATATTGTGGATGAAGCCACGAACCCCTGGGGCATTAAGGTTACGCGTATCGAAATTCGCGACGTACGCCCGCCAGCAGAACTGATCTCCTCCATGAACGCGCAGATGAAAGCCGAGCGAACCAAGCGCGCCTATATTCTTGAGGCCGAAGGGGTGCGTCAGGCTGAAATCCTTAAGGCCGAGGGGGAGAAGCAGTCACAAATCCTGAAAGCCGAGGGGGAACGTCAGTCTGCCTTCTTACAGGCTGAGGCGCGCGAACGTTCCGCAGAAGCGGAAGCCCGGGCAACGCAGATGGTCTCTGAGGCGATTGCCGCCGGGGATATTCAGGCGATTAACTACTTTGTAGCGCAAAAATACACTGAGGCGCTGCAGAACATCGGTGCCGCGAACAACAGCAAAGTGGTGATGATGCCTCTGGATGCCAGCAGCCTGATGGGCTCGATTGGCGGTATTGCCGAGCTCATTAAAGAGAGCGGTAACGAGCGCAAATCATGATCGCGCTGATCCTCGCCCATCCGCATGTTTTTTGGCTCAGCCTCGGCGGCCTGCTTCTGGCGGCCGAGATGCTTGGTGGCAACGGGTATTTACTCTGGAGCGGCGTGGCGGCAGTGGTCACCGGGCTGGCGGTGTGGCTTATGCCGTTCGGCTGGGAGTGGCAGGGCATCCTGTTCGCGGCGCTGACCCTGCTGGCTGCCTGGCTGTGGTGGCGCTGGCTGTCGCGTCAGGTGCGGGAACAAAAACCGGCCGATGCAACGCTCAATCAGCGTGGTCAACAGCTGGTGGGTAAACGCTTTACCCTCGAGACCGCCCTGGTTAACGGGCGCGGCCATATGCGGGTTGGCGACAGCTCCTGGCCAGTGCTGGCCGACGAGGACCTCCAGGCAGGAACCCGGGTTGAGGTGGTGGCGGTCGAAGGGATCACCCTGCGTGTGAGATCCTGTTAAGCACCCGACTTACGATGGCAGCAGCCGGAAAGATTGTCGATGATCGGGCAATCGGCGCTGTCATCGCCCGGGCAGGCTTCGGCCAGCGCCAGCAGTTGCGTCCGCATCGCCTGCAGTTCAACAATATGGCGTTCTATTTCCGCCACCTTCTCCAGGGTTCTGCGTTTCACATCCGCGCTGTGTCGCTCGGGATCGTTAAACAGCATCACCAGATTGCCGCACTCCTCCAGGTTAAATCCCACCTGCCGGGCCTGGCGCAGCAGCGTAAGCTCATCGAGATGTTTTTGCGTATAACTGCGGTAACCATTTTCACTGCGCAGCGGCGGCGTCACCAGCCCCTTCTCTTCATAAAAGCGAATCGCTTTGCTGGTTAAACCGGTTTTTTTTGCCACATCACTGATATTCACCTTTCCCCCTTGACCTTCCCCTTGATGGAAGGTTTAACCTTCATAATAGTTAGCAGAGAACAGTATGACGGTTATTATCTGACCGGGTCATTATAAAGGAGTTTACTATGTCTCACACCATCGACCTGACACTGGACGGCCTCTCCTGCGGCCACTGTGTCAAACGCGTTAAAGAGAGTC
>ERZ773187.491-NODE-491-length-37918-cov-7.467422_pt1 | contig 37918 bp, 40 predicted proteins | sample MGYA00511242_ERZ773187 | MGnify/ENA primary metagenome ERZ773187 (study PRJEB29015, sample SAMEA2737744) | human gut metagenome | biome: human gut; feature: human-associated habitat; material: faeces | place: China | collected 2012 ...
TAAAGACAACGACCATATTCCTGACTTATTGCTTATAAAATATTGAGGAATAATTAGTTGTAAATACTAGCTAAGTCTTCTCCCATCATAGCATTTAATAGTTCAACAGATGAAGTCCTTTCAAAATATATTGAGCATATATAAATGATAAGGTCAGTAGTATATTCTCTTCCTTGAATTTTATACCCTCCTATATGCTCATCAAATAGATATAAGTCTTCAGGAGAAATAAAGCCCGACATTGTTACATCGACTATAGCTGGACAATCTGTTTTTTGCGAAAAGTTTCTTTTTAAATTAGGAAACCAATGGTGCATCGATGGACAATCTACATGACAAAGCGTATTCGGCATTAGTATGATTTTTTCCTTCATGAAAAATAATTCTTTAAGTGCATCTATTCCTCTATTATATGGATAATATAATAGAACTTTGTCATAGTATTTAAAATCTCGCGTTAAGGCTTGAGAACAAATACGTTGTACTAAACTGCAAATAACAACAAGATTTGCATCTATATCTTTTATTATCTTTGCACTGTCATTATTCCCAATTATGAATCCAGCCGCACCTAATTCTTTGTAGTAAAGAATCATGTCTTTAGAAATTGATAAATTGGGATCCTGCCATAATATAACAAATTTTAACCCAGCCTTAACAATATTGTTCAAATGCTCTTCATATTCTTCCCTTGTTCTTGGCATATAACATGACCCTTTTCTATGTGTTTCTATAGATGTGCGCGTATTTATAGAATCATTCATATATGGAGGCACAAATAAAAAGCTGATGTTCTGCTGATTTTTCTTATAAAACGATAGTAACGTTTTTGAGAAATTATATGGCACTTCAAAAAGTTTATTCATTGTATATTATTGATATTTGATTAAAATGATACAGTTCATAATAAATTGTTTATGAACTGTATCTAAAATTTTAACGGTCTTTAAACCATGGTCCCCAACAAGTACAATGACTTCTGAGTTTTGCCATCTTTATAATACGATGGCATTGTTTTTTTACTTCAAATTCAATAACCATATTATATAAATTTATATGTTAAACAAATAGGTATCCTCTTTATTGATACCTTTCTTATAATATTTTTATTCCTCATTTAAATCTCTATAGAAATATTCATTACTTTCTATCATAAGATCATAAAATTTTTTTTTCAGATTTTTATTGCACTCAAGACGGGGATATTCTTTAGGATTAATACCTACAAATGTTTCTCTATAAGTAAGTCCAGGGTATTCCTCTATTCTACAACCACCTCCACATATGTATCGTAGTTCACATGTATTACATGGTATAAGATTTGTGATAGAGGTTAAACTTTCAGCTGTAATAGCTTCATCGTTTATATCCTTAAACTTTTTAGTTCTAATATTCCCTATTGATTTTAGGTCGCTAATTCTTGGGCAAAGAAAAACATCACCAGTGGAATTAATACTGATACTCCCAAAAGAACAGTTTGTTATCTTAGGGTTATCTGTTAGTGTCTTTACAAATTCCCATAGTTTATAATCGGAACCATAAAGTTCTTTTTGGATGTTAGACATTAGTTCTCTATATTCAGAATTAATGTTTTCTGCATTTGATATACATCGACCATTGAGTAACTCCTCAGAAAATCTCAATTCAAAAGCATCGTTTTCGTATTTTTGAATTAGTACTTGTGCAAATTCAATATATTTATCCATATACTTTCGTAAGCTATCTAAAGAAGGTGTGATAGCTATAGATGTATACACACCGTTAGATATAAAAGCATCTACGGCGGCAAGTGCTTTTGAAAAACTCCCTTTACCTCTAATGAGAGCATTAGATTCTTCAGAAAAACCATCTATACTAATTTGAACTGATGAAATGTATTTAGATAGAGCTGTTATTCTTTCTGATGATAGCTGTGTCCCATTTGTAAGTATCTTAACTTCAAGCCCCATTTCATAAGCCGTTCTTACTATTTCTTCAAAATCAGTACGTATTGTTGGTTCACCTCCAGAAAATGTAATCGATGTACCGTTACTTATTTTAGTAAAGTCGGATATAAGCTTTTTAATTTCTTGTGTTTCTAATTCATTTCTTTCGGCCTTCCCAGAAAACATATAACAGTGTGGACAAGAAAGATTACATCTGTTGGTAAGATACAAATGCATTGTTTTATCAACACGTTGTATATTAGGGCCTTGTTTGTAAAATTTTCTTGCTTCAATTTGTGTTACTACAAATTTCACATCTGAACTATCAATAGAAGGAATCTTTAAAATTTCTTCAATTGATAGTCCTGAATGAAACAAATTGAATACGTATTGTTGTTGTGTAGAGTCTAATACTATCCAGTTTGCTTCCTCTGGTGCTATTATAAGTATTTTCTCATTATGATTTACTATACTAATATTATCTGGGAAATCATAGATTTTACCTGAATCAATATTATATTTTGCCATTATATCTATTATTACTTCACAATTGTTATAATCTATTACAAATGTATATTATTGTTTTTATTTGTCTATTAATCTGCTAATATATTCTGACTCCTTGGCACACCATGGGTTGTTTAATACATGTCCCAATTGTGTAGCTTTAAGATTATATATCTTATCAAGAGGTTCCTTGTGTTCAGAAGATAATATTTCACATCTGACCAGTCCGTCATTGTCAACTACAGACAATCTTTCACCACCATCGGTAATCTTCCCTTCCTTGATTTTAAGTATATCATCAACTCTCATGTAAATATTGTCATTTGGGCCCTTTACCTCCGTATAAATAAGTTCAGACCTTTTCACCGGACATGCAAATACTACCTTGTTCTTGTTCCTTTTATATTTTACCCTTTCTTTCTTGTCTATAATCTGAGATACAGGGACTCTGATAATTTTTGCATTGTCATAAGCCAATACGATATATTCGTCGTCCTCTTTGATACAGAGAGACAACTCGGTATCTTCCCAGTATTCATCCTGAGTTATCATATACTCCCCATTTGGAAGGAAGTGCATAATGCAGGACATATCAACACCGTAATTATCTTCCCAGGAATGTATAGGATTCTCCCTTAAGACAGAAGTCGCTATAGGTGTTATATTACTTTTAATTTCCAGAGCTTCTATTACAGGGCTCCTTCCTATATTGTCATCAGCTGTTACAGCTATGGTAGTGTTGACTGCGTCTTGTAAATCTTCGTCAATTTCAGCCTTTTTCAGTAATCTATTAACTTCATCTTCCCTTCTGTTCTTAAACATTTCCAGATCATCACCCAGCAACGGCCATGTAGAGGATCCTTGTCTCTGATAGCATATACCATCAAGTTCAATAGGCTTTTGACTTGGCTGTATTTCCAGGGCATATACGTACTTGTTGTTATTCTCTGATGTCTTGATTCTGATTCTCGAATTTGCATCATTGCCGAACTTCTGCACGATATTGTTCCTTATATGAAGGTCCAGTTTGTCCTTACCTCCAAAGAACTCAATGTCATTATTCAGTCCAGATGCCACTCCTTCATTGTTTACTCCAAGGTAAAGTGTACCACCTTCAGCATTCAGGAATCCGCAAATTACTTTCATTAGTTCAAGAGTCTGTGCCTTGACATCAGCGCGCATATTGTTTCCTGCCGGATAAACAGTTGTTGTCTTGAACTCTCTCGTCTGGTTCTCTTCTCCGAAGTATTCCGGTTCATCTCCATCTACGTGGATGTTAAGCTCTTCGTTGATCTTCTTTCTTATAGCTTCTCTTTCATTGTGCATACCGAATCCTTTGAGAGAATTGTACCCAAGAACAAGCTTGCATAAACGGCCCAGATGCTCGTCATTACTCTCTGACATAAGTTTCCATACCATGTCATTCCTTTCCGGAATATCCATACATGCCATCAGCTGCAGCTCGTAAAGCTTGCTCTGCAACATAGGGTAGTTGCTTATCATCATGCTGTAATTGCTTGTAAGCTCTTCAAGCTTTCTTTGTTCAACTCTTCCGTTGATTGCGAAATGCTGAAGCATCTGTATAAGGCGCATTCGTTCACTGTAATAGACAGCTGCATCCGAATCCTTGACAAGATAGGTAAGCAATCTTGCGAAAGCAAGATAGTTATATGTCTTTATATAGTCATTGTCCAGAACGGCCATTCGGTCGATTATGTTGATAAGCTCAGCTACATACTCATAGTCCATCATAACCTCCTGTTGCTGTTCCTCTTCTTCCTTGACTTGTGAAGCTATCTCATATACCTTATCGTCTGCGTAGTTCATAATAAGGGTTTCAAATGCATCCCTTACATTGAAACTTTCAACTGTCTTGAACAGAAAGACTCCTTCAATGGTTCCTGTTGAACGTATGTTATCTATCTGTACCCTTATATAGTTACCTGCCTCAATATCTGACATGTCATCTGTTATAGGAACCTGAACAGTGTAGCCGTATTCGCTTACACACAGACAGAATGAATTCTTTATATCTGTAACAAGGCATACAATCTCTTCACATATAGAGGTCATCTCCCTTACGAAATTATTCATAAGGTCGGTTATGATAAAATTTAGGTTTCCGTCCTGGTCAACGCTCAGTACCTTTGCTTTTATCAGATATGGTCTGTTGTCAATATCGCAGAATGCCCTTTCATCAATAAGGAGATTGTATCTCACTATATTCCTGATAGCGAGCTTTCCTTCTCCGTAATAGGTGGGATCCTCTATCTCAAATATGAAATGGCTCGGGTCTTCAAGATCCTGATGCTTTACCCTTATCAGGATTTCATCGCCTACTTCCGGCTTTACTTTCTTTTTTCTGGATTTTGGAATGATATATTCAGTTCCATTGATAACACCATTCTCTACTTCTTTCCAGAACTTCTGATAGGCTGTGAGTGATATCTCTTTTTCCTTTAACGGTGTAATACTACTGTTAAGATATATCTGGATATTATGCCAGGGTAACATCTGTTCCGGCAGTACAGCGACCTGTTTGCCTCTGGTATCAATCGGGTGTAATTCTATTTTTCCTTCATAAACCTGAAGTTTTGAGTTCTTTCCGTTGAACGACTGCATGAATGTAGATTTACCTTGTGTCTGCGGAAGAATGGATGATGTTCTTATCGCCAACATCGTCAGGTCAGAAATCTCGTTCCAGTTGAACTCAAGCTTGCTCTGCTCAACTTCTGTCAGACACCTGAATGCCTTCTCAAACAATACATCATTTTTACTGCCTTTTACGTATGTAAGATACCTATAGAACATTGCCCTGATAAGTTGACGGTCTATATTGTCTTTTTCGTTCATTAAAAGCAGCTGTATTGCAAGTGCAGCTATTAATTTCTTGAGATCTGTATGCTCTTTCTCTGTTGTTATAGCCGCCAACCTGTCAATTTTATTTCTGCTTTGGTTAATGAAGAGTTCGAGCATGGATATGAAAGCACTCCTGAATGGCTCTCTCATCCAGTTGTCCTTGTTCCCTTTTATTATTATATCAAAGATATTAAGAACCTTTGCTTCCATGAGTTCCTTATCCAAGGAGAACAGGCACATTAATACCTTTAATCTTCTGTCCGGATCATAAAGGAACCCTGATTTGTTTAACTTCGTAAGAAGGATATCTGTTTTTCTTATCTGCTCGTCTCTCTTTACTGTATCTATAGCTTCTAGAAATATATCAGCGTGTTGTGCAGCGTCAGATAGCATTTTCTGGTATCTGCTCCTTTCCGTGTCTGAACAGTATAGCAAGACATCTGAATCTTCCAACAGATAGATGCAGACCATCTTGAACCTTTCAAGAAGGTATCTGTTTCCGTTTCTTCTTGCTGTCACCCATGTATTCATATTCCTGTCAAGCAGGTCAATGGTCATCATTACCCACTCTTCATTACCGGTTTCATAAAGTTCCCTTATCTCTCTGAATATCTTACTTTTCTGGAATTGCCTCTTGAACCACTCAATCATCTTTACATCTGTTTCAACTTCCGACAGTACATCTTCTATAGTTAGATAAGGAAGGCTGTAAGTTCTGGCTTCCCTTTTTATTAGTTCAAAGAATATTCTCCCTGATATAATTTCTTTTACCCGACACTCAATCCTTTGATGTAAGTATAGCTTGTCTAAACCAATTGCTGGTAGCTTGAATGTGAAGTGATGCCAGTCTGCAATCTCATAGTATGGGTTTGGAAGATGTGAACAGTCTGTCTTTACCCAAAATGGATACACCTCGTTTTCTTTATATAACCTCATGAGAAGTGGCTGTGTATCCTGGACAAACAGCGGTTCACCTTCCCGTAACTCCTTTACAATACAGGCTATATCTTCAGGCTTTTCATCATCCTTCTGAAAATCAAACAGCAAGATGTTATGCTCTTTCCCATTAGCTTCAACTTTGTAGAATGTTCTCTTGTTTTCTGTTATTACTTCCTTCACTGGAAGGAGGTAAGATTGTCCTAATTTATAATTCATGTATTTAGTATTTTTTAATCGAAAGTAATTAATATGATTTCTACAACTAAATAAGATGTCCAATCTATATTCCTTATTTATGTTTATTTGAATAATAAACTGCTTATTCAGCTGAAATGCAAAGTAATAAAACTTTATATATCATATTTTTTACTCTGCATTCGAATATCTGTATATATAGCTCTATTTTTCATAAAGCTTTGTATACGTGACTGGACACCTTTCTAAAATTTATGCTTCTTTAAAGATTGCCTCTTCACCATCATCCCTATATTCAGCTAAACATTCACCTGCATCACTAGGTTTATAGCATTCACATTCATTATTGTCGTCCCACTCTGCAAAAATACAACCTTTACAGCTGTTATGTCGACCTCTTACTACACGATACCAACTATCGTTTTCTTCGGAATAGAATTCTTCTCCTATAGCGTATTCCATAATGTTATATTATAAATTAAGTTTGATAAATAGATTCATTTTATATGTAAATATACCTCTAATCTATTATTACTTAATAAGTTAATGGACTTTTTATCTATTTTAGAAAATTAATATTTCTGAATAGAGCATTTCTACTATGACCTGTCAGATATTTTCCGTTAGCCTTATAAGAATTACATAACTCGCCATGCAATATAAGTTGTTTTACACTCTGCCAGTTTGCTTCCCATGCTTTATCGAAAGTAACTTTAGGTGTTCCATCTGCTCGATGCAGTGTTCGAAAACATGGATTTGCTACCTCATCAGGCTTATGCCCGAACACATAAATCAAAATTCCTGCAGCAGCTCCTAGAATAGTCCCCCCAGCTATATAGCCTGCTTTTTTTAGTTTTTTTTTGTTTTCTCTTTTCATGATTTATATTGGTGTCAGATTGGTTCGCTGATTACCATGGCACAAATTTAGGGAACTATAATCATTGGAAAAATACACGTGTAACTTTACAAAATTATAATGATTTAGCTTTAATCTCTCTGCGGGCTATACCTCGTACAGCTATTAAAGGTTTTATGTTTCTTACTTCTTTGCCGTTAATTGATGTATTTATTGCAGACATATTATGGCGTAAGTCTTCAGATTTAAACTTTATTCCTTTTTTTGTGAGAAACAGATTCGCAAAATAATATGGATAATATTTACGTTGGTTTCTTTCGTTTGTTGTATATAATTTTAGGTCATCTGAAACATCAAGAACCCATTGTGCAAAATCTTTATTGCTTAGTTTCCAAAACCATTTTTCTTCAGAATTCTTTCCGACTAGCCCATATTGTTTAGCACATTCAATATATATATTTAATTTAGGTACTATATTTTCTACCCAGTTAGCACTCTCATAGCCATCATTGACTTTCATTTCCACATATTCTATAATATTACCATGTTCTATAATTCTGGAATTATTTATATTTTCGTTTGATATAATATCTGAATCTAATTCTTTAAGCTTATTAATTGCATTTATACAGCCAAGTTCTTTTGATTCTAATAAATATCCGATAGCTCTTATCTTGTTCTTCTTAACCCCTAATCCATCCAAATACATTACTCCATAGTCATAAAGTGCTTCTCCTCGCACATTTATATTTTGACTTGCAATTGCTTTTTCAAACCAAAATAATGCGTTCTCATAGTCTATTTTTATGATACGTCCATCACGATAATATCTTCCAATATGACTATATGATTGTTCGTAGCCATTTTCTGCTGCTATATTAAACCAGTAAAAAGCTTTATCATGAGCAACTGGAGTTCCAATTCCACATTTATAAAATAATCCTAAAAGAAATTGCGCTGGTACATGTTTATTTTCTGCTGAACATTTCATCCACTTAAAAGATTCATTCCAGTCAATCTTATATTGATAAAGGTGGAAAGCATATGAATAGGCAGCTTTCTTATGATCCAAACTTCCAGCTTTCCTATACCATTCCATGGCTTTTTCTTTATCCAAGTTTTTATATATTTTCCCAAGATGAAGCATCGATGTTATATCTCCATTATTTGCAGCTTTTGTAAACCAGTATATAGCTTCTTCTTCGTTTGGTTTACAAGAAGGTGTACCTTTATAGAAAATTACGCCAAGGTTTCTTTGGTTTTGAGTATTATATTCCGAGAAAGCCAAGAATATCTCTTTGGCTTTCTCAATATTTTGCTCTATACCTTTTCCTTTATAATAGCATGTAGCCAGATTGCATGCACAATCGGCATCCCCCTTTTCATATCCTCTCTTATACCATAAAATTGCTTTAGATAAGTCCATTTTTATATTTTCTCCTTTTTCATATATTCTTGCAATACTGAAACAGGCATCCTTATTTCCCAATTCCACTGATTTTTCATATAGTTCCAGTGCCTTAGGTATATCTTTCTTTATTCCATACCCCTTTTCATAGCACATTGCCAACCGACTAAATGAACGCATGTCTCCGAATTCATACCCTCTTGTATATAATTTAAATGCTTCTTTATAATTATCCCCTGGTATAATTTTTTTTATATACCAATCACCTAAAAGATTCGATGATTTACTTAAACCTAATTCAGATGATTGTTGTAATAATTCTTTGGCATGTATCATATTTTTTTCTTTTTCGATTCCTAAAAAATACTCGAGAGCTTGTTCAAAAAGTTCTTCAGCTTGTTCTAATGCGTAATTATTCATCGTTCTAATAAATTTCAGTGTTTTACGATATTAGTTCTTATTCTGTTTATATTAGATTCTTTATAATCTAAACAAAAATAACTTTTTATGAGCTATAATATAATAAACACGTATAAGTTTCTTATAAATAAAATTAGACTATGACCTAAAAATATTGGGAAATGAAGATTTCAAAATCAACTCAGCTCTAAATGATATAAGAAAAATAATGGATGATATTTTGCCGAACTATACGAAGTTGGTATCTGTTCTGAACAAATCTAAAGGAATGCAGTGTAATGATAGGAAAACAAATTATGCAGCATATTATACCTGTATATTCAGAAAAGTCTTCATTCGTGTGTTGCGATAACAAATCCTGGCTCACATCGGACAGAAACCGATAAGGATGTTACTACCGATCGTTCGCCGTATTTAATAAGGTCTCTGATATATGAAATGCTCAATTATTCTATTGTTGTAATTTTCTTTCTGGTGCAGAATTTGCCATATAACAAAGGCTGCAGTATTACAAGCAAAAGCAAAGTTTGAACTCGAACAAAAAATAAAAAATACAGTAATAATTACCTATTTAGAGAAAATCTAGATAAAAATTTATTAAAGTAAATAATACCTTTAAATTGATCACATATAAATGTACTGAATGATTTTCATTCCCGCCAATATGGATTGTGTAGAAATGAATACAAAACCTTGAAAATTAAACTTATATACATAGATAATTCTTTTAATCCAGATTATCCAAGGCATCTAATATAGGATTTAATATTATATTATTCGTATTACTGTCAGATAAACCATTGTGGTTTATTTTTTATCATTTGTAAAGCATCTTACTATTTTCATCCCTTAATTTTTATAGTTTGTTATAGTAAGAGGGAAAGGAGGCTCTCTTGTCATGGAGAACCTCCTTAGATCAATAGAATAGATTGATTATGTCTGTTGCTTCTTTACTGTCCCATTGATAACATCGTTCAGATCCTTAAAATTACGGTATCTGATGGATTCATCAATTACCTTGTCTGAATATTCATCCTTGATTTTCTTCATGGTCGCTGCACCGGCAGCATCATTATCAAGATAGCAGTGGATTACATTATAGTTCTGAAGATATGGAAGTGCTGTTTTGATATTGCTAATTGAATTAAGAACAATATAATCACACTCACACTCAATGTAAAGCTGTATGTCCATCATCCATTTTTTTAGACTCGCATAAGTGAGCATGTCAAATAACCCTTCAAATATACAACACTCAGGATGTGACTCACCATTTGTTCTTATGATGGATATTGTTTTCTTTCCGATACTACGCTTGCAGTACTTGTTTCGGATTTCCATACCACCATCTATATTTTCAAAGGCTATGGCATAGTAATGTTTATCGTTGATATGATAATGTATTTCCTTACAGAAATCTTGGGCTACCTCGAAGTCAACACGTCTTTGTGAAATATAACTTTTCAGATTGGGATGACTGAGCTTGCAAATACGATCAATGAAAGTAATGCTCTTACTCTCCTTCATCTTTTCTGCTATCTGGCTTTGATTCCAACGGTTTATTCTTTGTTGTTCTTTGGTCATCGCTTCATAATCTTCAGCATATTTGAGGTTGTGGCTCTTAATCTGTTGTTCAAGATAAGTAAGAACTTGATGATTATTCCATGAAGGGTGCATCTTCTGAACAAGATTAATGATGTTTCCACCAGAGTTGGCCCCAAAGTCATTCCATAGGTTTTTTGTAGGACTGACATTGAAAGATGGAGACGATTCTGCTCTAAAGGGAGATAGATACCAGTAATTACCTCGATGGATATAAGCATACTGAAAACCTTCGGTTTCTAGGAACTGTACAATACTGACTGATTTGATTTCATCTATGGTCATGGCATGTCAATAATGTTATGGGATTCATATTAGTTTAATATATATATATACCCTGTTAAACTTAAACTCATAAACTTACTTTAGGGGCAGGAGTGTAGGATGATAATGATAACCTTCTTTGTCTTTGGTAATCAGTTTACGCTCACAAAAGATTTTGAGCATATCCTTGACTGCATTATCCCCACGCTTGTAGCCTTCTTGTGCGTAAGCCTGACTGATTGCTTTTACCAGTTCAAGATACCTCTGCGGACTATCACCATCAAAAACAGTGCGAAGTACCTTGGCATGTAAGTCATCCGGCAAAGATGTCAAGGGCTTATCTTTGGGCTTGACTACTGTAATATGGTAACCATCATCTAAGACGGGAAGAGAGTTGTCGTCAATGTGAAAAGCCCATGAAGAAAACTCTTTGTCTCGCATGTGCATAGGCCTGACTTCACTGATATTGGAATCCTGCTTGTTTTTACTGATTATCAGAACCGTTTCTGCCTTGTTTTCGAGTTCGGTTCCAATATGACCTCTGGTGTTGTTATCATTCTTGTTAAGGTGTAGCACGCAGTGGATGTGAAGATTGTACTTACTTGTCCAAGCCATGAGCATAGTCATTACATCTGTTGATTCCTTGGCATTGTTGATGTCATACATAAGATCTCGCAAGCCGTCTATAATGACCAGTCCTACATCCTCAAATGTCCTGAGGGCATAATCTATGAGGGCAATACGTAGAGTAGGAGTGAACTCCCTTAACCCATAGAACTTGATGCGCTTATCTTCCTTTGTCAGGCTTAATCCAGCAAGACGGTAGATGCGTTCTATCACATTGTGGCAATGAAACCTGCTTTGTTCTGTATCGAAATAAAGAATTTTGCGTTTTCCGTTAGGAAGACTGGCCCTGTATTTGAGTACTGTAGAATTATTTACAGCTGCTGCAACCATTGCTGTTATATTAAAGGTTTTCTTGCTTTTTGCTTTACCGGTAGATGCACTGAAATTACCAAAGGTTGCTATGGTACAATCTCCAACCCATAAAATCTGTGGTGGAATAGGAGGCTTTTCACATGCCTTTATTTCTCCTTGTCTCAGGTAGTTGTCAAGTTCCTGGTCGTTGAATGTACTCTTGCTGAGCATTCCGACTTCAAGAGAGCTTTCCACTGAACATTCCTTATCATTACTGTTTTTCCTTCTTATCATGACATAGTTCTTTTTTATTATCATTTTTTGAGGAACTTATGACAACTTCTGACTTTTTTAGTAAAGCAGTCAGTTGAGCATCTGTATAAACCTCCGTTTTATTATGTTTCTTCCTTTTCATTGTAATATTCTATTTATCATTTTTTTGTTTTGCTGGCACTACATGATTTTTACGCATCCATCTCAGGAGTTCTTGTCTATTGAAATAGATGGTTTTCCCTTTGGGCTTAAAATGTGGAATCTGCATATTCATAGTGAGTTTATATATCTGGGATTGTGATATTCCCAAATACTTTGAAGCTTCTTCAGTGGTCAACATTTCTTTAACCACATATAATCTTTCCTCAATCTTAGCAAGACGTTCATTGAGTATTTCTGGATTAATACTATTAAGTTCTCCAATTTTCATTTCCAAAAGTTCTAATCTCTTTTTTAAGATGCTGATTTCAATGTTACTGGTTCCCATTTTCTAATGATTTAATGTTATACAATAGGGAGTACCCCAAAAGCTGAATCGATTCTGGGGTAAATATACTCCTATTGTTATTTTCGCAATTTGAATGTCTCCTGTCAGTTTAAAATGTCAGGGAGAGTGTCAGGGATTATTCTTTCAATTGCTTTACATTGTTTCACTTCAATACATTTCTTTCAGTTGTTTTACTATATTCACATATTCTTCTTCAGGAAATGTAGCAGTAGTATTCTTTAGTTCTGTAAGACGTGAACTGATTGCTCCACGAGTTGATGGTATCATACTTTTCTGTGGGGCTAACATTTTATTTCTTACTACAAGTGATACCCAATTATATGGAATCATTTTTTGTTGGGAAAGGGAATATAGCAGCTGAAGTATATAGCGCAAGTTTGTGGCTATAAGAGTCTTTTTTAATGTACAGTTAAAGAACTTTTCAATAGTATTCTCGTCAACAGGGGTAGTGAAGAAATTCTTTCTATTGGCAAAATCTGTGATAAGTTTAATTTGCTTTCTGTTAAAGGATGCAAGTCCATTGGAGTCCTTTAATATAACTTCCACATGGTTAAACTCATTAAGCATTTTAGAGAAGTCTGTCTTTTCGAATGTAGATTTAGTGAAGTACTTCTCAACAAGATCTTTTCTGTCGGTCAGTAATTCATAAACACAGAAAAGATTTTGGAAATGTTTTCGTATTGCTTCCTCATCAGATGTGAAAACAGGAAGATGATAACTGATTAAGTCATTTACATAGCGATTGTAAATTTTTCTATCATTAATTACTTCAGTTTGATAATGCTTGTAACTGACTTTAAATAAGTCCCAAAGCTCATCTTTGGACAGCTCAATCTCTTGGTTTGTGAAATGATTGTTACATTGTAAATACAAAAAGAGAGAGCAATGAGTGTTGATTCTTTTTACTCATAAATTAATTTTTTTGTGTATAAATATTTAATTCTATTCTATGATCATTTGTTTATATACTATATTGTAATTATCACTGATCACTTTGCTAAGTGCTTTTAAGTGATATATGCAAAAAAATAGCCTACATTAGATAATCCTTAATGCGGGCTATTTATGAATTCGCATTTCTCTACTATTTCCTTCGACTTGATCTTTTGCTGAGTATTTGATTGATTTCTGCTGTACTGATTGGCTTTTCAGTTTTACAACCAGACTCAACCCATTTGATGAGATCATCCCTGAAAAATGTGTATTTCTTACCTTTCTTGTTGACTGGAATTTGTCCGTTCTGTATATAACAGTACATTGTCGATTTTTTTATTTTGAGAAATTCACAGGCTTCTTTTACATCCATTGGAATGTGTTCAGATGGAGACTTTTGATTAGATTGACGAATCTCTTCATGAAGTATTTCTATGGACTGTTCAAGTAGATCACATTTTTTAAGTATATCTGACATAACTCTTGGTATGTCATTAAAGGTTATCGGATTATCTTCTACGTATTCTTGCATATATAATTCTTTTAATAATGAAACTCGTAACTATCTTTATCAGGAATGTCAATTTCTATTTTACATTTCCCTTTTTGTCTGAGTGTACGCCTGATGCTTTCAATTTCAACGTCATTAAGTTCTTTAGGAAAACAGAGCTTGATGAAGGTAGCTCTGGTTTGTCCACTCCAACCAAGCCGTTCTCCTATATTCCAGGCATAATGTCTGATGTCGAGTGTGTTTAACTGACCATTTGTTAATACAGAATTGATACACGATTCTGGAATCTCGTAAAGTTTAATGTTCTGGCATAGGGTTTCCAGACAATCATCTGTCATGTATGGTGAAAAAACAGTATATGTATACTCCTTGATTGCCTCATATCTGTTAACCTCCAAATGGTCCTGTTTATTTTTATAAATCTCACGCATAATCTCTGCTTTATTCTTTTCTGAAGTAGCAGGTTGTAGGGAAGTGATGCTATTATTAATGATTATGCGCTTCTCAGTATGTAACCTGTACAGGACAGTTATTATACAAACTAATAAAGATAATAAAATGAGGTATAACAAAATCGGCAATGGGGATAACATTAGGTTATTATTTTCTGTTGCATTAGTGCTTGTGACCACCCTGATAATATATGGAGCGGTCACAAACAGAATAATGGTAATAATGTTTGAAATGAGAAGTATCAGTAAATTCTCTCTTATCTTTTTTGTCATTGCAATTGGTTTTTTTCGTATTACTTTATTGCAAATTTATAGATAAACTTACTAATTGATACTAGTTGTTACTAATAAAATATCTCTAGAAAACATTATTTATGTTTCAGTGTTTCAATGATTTACGCTACTATTTATTGTCACTTTTTTGATTTTCCTTTCTCTTTCTTTCTCTTGGTTTCTGCATTAACATTTATGTTTTCATTTTCTTGCATTTCCATTTTTACATTTGTTAACCTAATTCTATCAGCTGCTTCTCGTGTTTTCGGATCAGCATGTGAAGCATAGATTTGAGTGGTACTTACATTCTTGTGATTAAGGAGATGTTGTACTGTGTAAATATCAGTTCCAAGTTCAAGCTGTAAGGATGCGTAAGTATGTCTGAAACAGTGAAAGGTAATATGTTTTTTTATTCCACATTCCTTAATCCAATCTTGCATGACTCTATATGTCATAGTACGATTAAATCCTGAAAAAATATATTTATCTGTTGTTTGTGGCTGAATTAGTTCATAAGCATCATCACCGATTGGAACCTGTGTCTGACGCTGAGTCTTTACACATTTAAAATCAAGATAATGTCCGCCATCTGCATATGTTTGGATATTTTCCCATTTTAAATTGAGTATATCACTTATACGTAATCCACTCAAACAGGAAAATATAGCGGCTTTTCTTACTACTGGAACTGAACATTCTGAGTTGTATAGTTTTCTGACTTCCTCCAGTGAAAGGCTTTGCTTGACTGGTATTGTGCAGGGAATATTATCCAAAAGGGATGCTATGTTATCTACAAGTCTTCTTTCCCTATAGGCTTTAGTTAAAACTTGTTTGAAGATATTCCAATATGCTGAAGCTGTATTTCGTGATATAGGCTTGTTAACCATGACTTTGCCTCTTGCTGATACTTTCGTGTCTAAGAGATATTCTTTATACTTGTTACAGAATACGGTATCAAGCATTTCAAATGTACATTTGTTGTGGCAGAACCTGCTGAAATGTTTATAGGCTGCATCACACTTCGCAAAGTTTCTGTTGACAATATTCTTGAAGTATGCAAGAAAGTCCTCCTTTAGACGGTCCTGGTTAAAGAAGTCATATTTCTCATTAATTACCTCTATGAATACCTTACACCGAATAGCTTCAGCTTTTGCCAGAATAGCTTCATTATACTTTTTCTGTTGTGTAGAAATGGGGTTGGCATATATATACATGCCAAGCGAACGACGACGAATCAGTTCCATTGTTTCAGGATTTCTATAGCCTGGCCAAAAGTCCAGAAATAATGATTTAGTACCATTTCGTCTATCTCGCATACGGAGAGTTACTGATTTACAATACTGCATATTATTCGTTTTTATAGTTTTATGTATCAAAATTCTCGAATGATATATTGCTGACATCGGTAAATTGAAAGTAAATATCACTATATATCAATATTTGCTATAAAATCATCTTCTGAGAACCGTTTTTCCATTAACCGGTCAAATTCTTCTTTTCTAAAAAAGATGAATTTCTGCTTCTTTACTCTGGTGAGCTTATAGTGATTGACGTAATAGAAGACAAGTGAATTTGTAAGATTATATTTCTTTGTAGCTTCTTCTACGGAATAATACCTGTCTCTACCAACAAAATATCCATTCTTTATTTCCTCTATGTGTTGTTTGGAATAATAGGTACTACCATACTCAACCTTTGCTGGAATCTTATGTCTATGAATAAAAGAGCGTACACCATCTGCTGTCATTTTATATGTTGTACGCATTTCCTCTGGCGTTATCCAGTCTGTGATTTCTGCATACTTATTCTTTTTGTTGTATAACAGGTCAATGGATCCCTTCTCATAGAAATTAAATCCTTTCAGTGCTATCTTAGGTATGTTGTTCTCTCTTGTTATAACTCCAGCATGCTTTATTGATATTTTAAACATCTCTGCTACCTCATCAGTAGAATAGTATCCTTCAGGAGTTGCTGGACAGATTTTTTCCTGTTGCTTTGCCGTGAAAACAACCTTTTCTTCACCATTTGACTTTATTAGTGGAGTTGAATTTTGAAGACGTTGATGCATGATATTATCAAAATCCGTCCGATAAATCATGGTGAATTTTCCACGCTTTTCAGTCTTAATGCTATAGGTCTTTAGAGTATAACTTACCTGATCTTTAGTTATGCCATACTTTTGCATAGCTTCTTCATAAGAGTACCAGTCAGGATCAATTTCATCGGTCTTGTGTTTTATACAATCTATATGAACCTTAGAATAATAAGACCTGCCATTTCTCTTTACCCTGGGAACCGCATGGTATTTTACAAAACAAAGAGCCGCACCCTGAGTCATATTGTACATTTCCATGATTTGACTCAATGTGTAATAGTTATCAATGTCGATGACATCAAGAAGCTCAGAGAAATTTGCGTCAATAAGCTTTTTACTGTAGAAAGTATTACGCCCTTCGTAAACTTTAGGGATGCCTAATCTGTCACAACGTCCCCATACAGCTTTACGTCCAATTTTATACTTATCCATAATCTCTTGTAGGGTATAGTATTCTTGTTCTTGCTTACGCTTGTAACTTCTTTTTCTATAAGGTCCTGCATCCTCAAAGTATTTGTCAAGATCCTCACGACGGACAAGGGTTTTTCTACGTATTCTCACTGCCTTGATGATTCCGGAATAGAAACATCTATAAACAGTGCTAACACTCATATCAAGTAATAAGGCAACATCTGAGGGTGTCAAAAATGGTCGTGAAGCAACTGCATCTCTTTCTTTATCAAGAGCTGCTTCTTTTTCACTTTCCCGGACACTTTTTTTACGTTTTGCTTCACGTTTGCGAGATGCGTCACGTTCGCACTCTCTACAGCAGTATTTATTTGACATCTTGGATGCAATAAACTCTGCTCCACATGTTAAACATTTCTTTAATATCTTCATCTTTTTGGCATGTTAAAATCGTCCATTTCCTTTGCAGCAATTTTCAGGTATTTGCAGGAATTTTCACGAGGTGTCCAACATGTCAACGGGCGCACATTTATCACTTTTGCAGTTTTTGCATAAGGTGCCATATATGTCATTTTCCCATTGCCATTTGGTCGCAAAATTTAGGGATAGGAACGATATTTGAGCCAAATTTACCCTTAAAAACTGGTTGTAACAAGTTTCAAATGGAAAGTGTTAAAATGAAAAAAGCCACCAAAACGGTGGCTTTCAGACAGTTAGCGATATATTGTAATATTGTTGATAATCAGCTACTTACCGATGCAAAAGTGCTGAAAGATATTTTGCAGTACCATATCGTTAGTCACTTCTCCTGCAATATCGGAAATGAAAAAGATACATTCACGTATGTCTTGTGAAAGGAAATCCCCTGAAAGATGTGAGTCAAGTCCATTTTGTACTCTATGAATAGCATCTAAAGCTTTGCTTAAGGCTTCGTAATGTCTTACATTTGTTACGATGACATCATTTTGTGTTACTGTTGGCAAATGCGCAGCATTGATAAGCATTTTTTGTAATTCATTAGTGTTCTCTCTTCGTTTAGCTGAGATGTAAATATGCTCTGTAGATTCTTGTGGGAAATTCTCCAATAAAGCTGATAAATTACTTTTTTGTACATCTTCAATTAAATCAGCTTTATTGAATACTACGATCAAGTGCTTTCCTTCACAACGTGGGATAATCTTTTTTGATAACTGTTCAATTTGAGATGCGGCGTTTACAGAATCCACCATCCAGAGTACAATTTCTGCTTGCTCTAACTTTTGGAAAGTACGTTCAATACCTAAACTTTCGATCTTGTCATTAGTTTCCCGGATTCCGGCAGTATCAATAAACCGGAAAGTAACTCCTCCAATACTAATAGTATCCTCAATAACATCGCGTGTTGTCCCATGAATATCACTGACGATAGCCTTATCTTCATTCAATAAAACATTCAATAAAGTAGACTTTCCCGCGTTCGTTTCACCGATAATTGCTACGGGAACACCACTTTTGATAGCATTACCCACATTAAAGGATTGTACTAGACGAGAAATGACTTGTTCTATCTCATCTGCTAACTTTTTTAATGCCGACCGATCTGCAAACTCAACATCCTCCTCGCTGAAATCCAATTCCAGCTCAATCATAGAAGTGAAGTTCAATAGCTTGTTGCGTAAATCAGTTAATTCTTTGCTGAAGCCACCCCTCATCTGACTCATGGCTAGCCGATGGGTAGCGGCAGATGAGGATGCGATTAAATCGGCAACGGCTTCCGCCTGACTTAAATCCATTTTTCCATTGAGAAATGCCCGCTGCGTATATTCTCCCGGTTGAGCCATGCGGCAACCCTTTTTGATCAGCAGTTGTAGCACCTGTTGAAGAATGTAAGAAGAACCATGACAAGTAATTTCCGTGCTATCTTCTCCCGTGTAGGAATGAGGCGTGCGAAAAAGGCTGACAAGTACTTCGTCGATAATTTCGTCTCCGTCGTATATACGTCCAAAAGTCAAAGAATATGGCTTTTGGTCACTAAACAATTTGTCCGGTTTTGCCGGTTTGAATATAAGGCTGGTGATGGAAATTGCTTCCGGACCGGAAACACGGATGCTTCCGATAGCACCGCCTTGAGCGGTAGCAATAGCACAGATAGTATCTTGGTTCATCATATTTCTTTTTGGAGACTGCAAAGATAATTGTTTCTGAGTAAAAAAGATAAGATTCTGTACAACTTGTACTTTATTTGTTTATATTTGCTGTGTGCGGTGATATGCCAAATGAAATAATATAATGCTTATGGAGCCAGACACAAATTTATATTCCCAAAGTGAGAATAGTGAAATCATACGGGAAAATTCACAGAAAATACTCTCTGTACTTGCTGCACACCAAATTGCTTTGTGGGAATATGATATATCTACAGGAAAGTGTTCCTTCACGGATGACTATTTTCGTACATTAGGCTTGAAAGAAGCTGGAATTGTTTTTAAAGATATCGATGACTTTTATCGCTTTGCCTATCCGAAGGATGTGAAGGCCTATCAAACTGCTTTTTCCAAGATGCTCGCATCGGATTCAAAAATATCACAGATTAAAGTACGTTGTGTAGGCAAGCATGGTGAAGTGATCTGGCTGGAAGATCATTTTCTGTCTTATAAGGGTACTCAGGACGGACGTCTTGCTGATAAATTATTGGCATATACGGTAAACGTCACTTCGCAATGTGAGAAAGAACAGCATATCAATCATCTGGAAGAGCACAATCGTAAGATAATAGAGGCGTTGCTAGAATTCATTTTTATTTTTGATGATAATTTTTTATTACCGATGTGCTGATGACACCGGATACCGTTTTGCTTCATCCGGTGGAAGTGTTACGTGGTGTAGATGGGCGAGATATTTATTCTCCCGAAGTCAGTGATCTGTTTCTGTGTAATATTCGGGAGTGCTTGCAAGATGGAAAATTAAAAGAAATAGAATACCCACTTGAAGTAGATGGAAGCCGAATTGTTTTCAGGCACGTATCGCCCCCTTTGAAGGGAATAAGGTACTTGCTCTGATACACGATATCGGTGATCGGATTCGTCGTTCGCAAGAGTTGATCGAAGCTAAACGGCGGGCGGAAAAGCTGACAAGATGAAGTCTGTCTTTTTGGCAAATATGAGTCATGAGATTTGTACTCCGTTGAATGCTATTGTCGGTTTTTCGGAGATAATTGCGGTGACAGAGAACGAAGAAGAAAAGCTGCAATATTTGGAGATCATTCAAAAGAATAGCAATTTGCTGTTACAGTTGATTAATGATATTCTGGACTTGTCACGTATAGAATCCGGAAAATCGGAAATGCACTTATTGAAAGTTATCCGCCCGGAAGGAGAATATTGGACATCTACCGATCGTAACCGGGTGATGCAGGTACTTTTCAATTTTTTGTCGAATGCCATAAAGAGTTCGTGAAAAGCCGGATTTGATTCTGATGGATATCCGTATGCCGGTGATGGACGGTATTCAAGCTACTGAAAAGATACGTACCATTTCCCTTTCCGTACCTATTAATTGCGGTTACGGCATACGCTTTTTATACGGAACAGCAACAAGCCATTCAAGCCGGATGCAATGCTGTGATCTCCAAGCCTTATTCTTTGGAAAAACTGAAAGAGACAATTGAATCTTATATCGGATAAACGATAAAAAGTCAGTGTCACCATCATAGCAGAATGGTGGCGCTGACTTTTTATATATTTATATTCTGTCAAGAACAGTCTTAATCAACGTATCAATGGTATTTTTATATCCGGTGTTGGCTTCCTTAATCAGTCGATTGGCAATCACCATACAGACAGTCATAGCTTTATGTCCCATCAGCCGACTGAGACCAGCCAAAGCTGAACTCTCCATTTCGAAATTGGTAATCTTGAATCCTTTATACTCAAATGCTTCGATTTTGTCGTTTTGTTTCGGATCTGCCAAAGGAACACGCAGCTCACGTCCTTGTGGACCGAAGAACCCTCCGGCGGCAATTGTAACGCCACGTACCATATCGTCTTGGGCAATCCGTTCAATCAGTTCCTCGCTTGCATCAATTACATAGGGAGCAGGAGCACACATATTTCCCATCCATCCCATGTGATTAAGAAAAGCACGCTCGAAAGGCAGATCACATACCTCATTGCGTCCGGCGTAGAAATTCAATAAACCGTCGAAGCCGATAGACTTCTGGGAACAAACGAATGTACCTACCGGAGTATTGGGTTGCAAACCGCCGCATGTACCGATGCGTACTAATTCCAATTGACGGAACTCATCCTTTTCTTCTCGTGTATTGAAATCAATATTAGCCAGTGCATCCAACTCATTCATGACAATATCGATGTTGTCACAACCTATTCCGGTGGAAACTACGGTGATTCGTTTTCCTTTATACGTACCTGTAACCGTCTTAAACTCGCGGCTTTCCACTTCGCATTCTTTATTTTCAAAGTGAGAAGCTACGAGTGCTACACGTCCCGGATCGCCTACCAAGATTACTTTATCTGCCAACCATTCAGGTTTTACGTGAAGGTGGAATACCGAACCGTCTTCGTTGATAATTAATTCAGAGGATGGAAAGTACTTTTTCATGCTATTAAAAGGCTTTAGTTTTACAATATGTTGTTGCTATAAAAATAAAAACACCGGAACCGGATTTAAGTTCAGAAGAAGACTCTTTCTTTTCCGTTAGGAAAGGGGAGTACATCTTGAGACTGAAATGAAATCAGATTCCGGTGTTTGTTGTAACTTATTTGCTCAAAGGCTGATTCCCTGCATTGCCTGCTGCCGGTTTGGCAATCGTTTCACGCATGGAGGTGTCAGCTTCGATATTCTTCATCCGGTAATAATCCATGATACCCAAATTACCGCTACGGAAAGCTTCTGCCATTGCTTTCGGAACTTCCGCTTCCGCTTCGATTACCTTTGCGCGTGCCTCTTGTGCTTTCGCTTTCATTTCCTGTTCGGAAGCTACAGCCATAGCACGGCGTTCTTCTGCTTTTGCCTGAGCGATATTCTTGTCTGCATTAGCCTGGTCAATCTGTAAAGCGGCACCAATATTCTTACCTATATCGATATCCGCGATATCAATAGATAGAATTTCGAAAGCAGTTCCAGCATCCAGTCCCTTACGGAGTACAAGTTTGGAGATAGAATCCGGATTTTCGAGTACCGATTTATGATTCTCGGAAGAACCGATCGATGAAACGATACCTTCACCTACACGGGCGAGGATTGTATCTTCTCCGGCACCGCCCACTAATTGACGAATGTTGGCACGTACCGTAACACGAGCTTTGGCAATCAACTGGATACCGTCTTTTGCGACAGCCGTTACCGGAGGAGTATCAATCACTTTCGGGTTAACGGACATCTGTACAGCTTCAAATACGTCACGTCCTGCCAAGTCAATAGCGGTAGCCATCTGAAAAGGCAGCTCAATATTCGCTTTTGATGCGGATACAAGCGCATGGACCACTTTTTCGACATGTCCACCGGCTAGATAGTGTGCTTCCAGTTCATCACGTGTGATGTTTTTCAAACCGGCCTTGTGAGCTTCGATCATGCCCGGTACGATGATATACGGCGGAACATTACGGATACGCATTAAAAATAATTGTATCAGCGAGATGTGTACTCCCGATACTTTGGCCGACAACCACAGGAAGAACGGCACGTAATGGAAAAATATTATCAGGAAGATAATACCTCCGGCTATCAGAAAGATAGGCAAATAGAAAGATGTTTCCATTGATAGTTTGTATTAAGTGAATATTATTTCTGCAAAAGAATAATTATTTTCTGTGTTTCTCAACCATAATTGTCCCGTCACTGATACGGTTGACGATAATCGGAGTCTTTTCGTCCAGAAAACCGTCCATCGACTTTACTTCCACAATGTTACCATTGATTTCCGCATAACCGATTTGTGCGAGGCGGGTAGTACTTATACCTGTATCACCTACTTTTACACTTTGTTCTGCGCTGCGGTCTACTTTCGAATCGATGTCTTTTTTCAAAGCCAGCTTATCTAGCATCTTTGAGCGCATAAACCAGATCAGTGAACCGATACAGGCAATAGCCGATATGCCCAAAGTGATAAATCCTCCCGCCATTCCAATATTTGCAAACGCATAATAGTTGGCATAGATAATGCATCCCAGTGCTGAGATTCCAGCCAGACTAATGCCGGGAATAACGAACAGTTCTACCAGGAACAGTATAACTGCGGTAATAATGAGAACGGCGATAATGAGTATATCCATAGTTCAGGGTTATTAATTATTTTGTTTTTTCTGCATTACGCACATTTATTTCGAGAGCTGCCAATTCCTCTGACATCTGCAATATCCGCTTTTCCAGGTCGAGGATAGCAGGAGCCATTCTCTCTTTTTCCTGTTTATTGCCGGTGGAATACTGTTGTCGCAAGTTGTTCAGTTTTTCTTCCTGTTGCAGATAATCTTTTTCCATTTGTCGGTAACGCAGGAAAAGCTGTTTGGCTTTGGCGGACTTAAAGTCAGTCATCAGGTAATAAGTTGTATTATCGTCAATGACAAATTCAAAATCGACCTTTCGACGTTCTTTGGGCTTATGGCTGATAGCGGCTTCCAGACGTTGCAGGGCTTCTGCAACCGTTTGTTTATCTTTCCAGGTTTCTTTCAAAGAATGGATTTGTGCCAGCCGAATCATCTGCTTCCGATCCATCGCTTCGTAGTTGTAAGTCTGTTTTGAATTATTGGGAATGAATACATAGATACATACCTTTCCTTCCGGTTGGAAACGGTCGGAAGCGAACCAGCCTAGATTGTTATATTCGTCAATGACGTACATATAATCATTGTATGGAGAATTGAACGGCATACCCACGTTTTCCGGTACTAAATAAGTATCGGTATTGGTATTGTAACGGGTGACAAAAATATCATAACCTCCCAATCCTTCACCGTCACTGGCATAATAAATAGTCACACCATCTGCCATTACATAAGGATAGTTTGCGTTTCCTGCATCATTGATACTACCCGGCAGTGGTCGTCCGTTGCTCCATTCATTCTGCAACTTGTTTTTGGAAAGTATATCCAGACTACCTCTTTCACCCTTCTCGCTGTAATAGATTTTATTCCCGATTTCAGTTTCGTAGACAGTACCTTCGTGATCTCCTCCTGTTTGGAAGAACTCGTTGAAAGTAAACAGTTTTCCCGATTCCTCACTAATTTTATAAGCATTCAGAAACGTTGCTTTATCTACAACGAAACTGTCGATAATACAAACATCTTCAACACCTTTCAACATACGGAGATCAGCTTTGCTCTTTTCCAGTAGTTTCTCTGCTTCTTCGGTTGCTCTTTTACGCTTCTTCAAATCAGCGATATACTCTTCAAAACATTCTACTGCCTCTTCGAAACGATATGTTCCGTTATAAGCCTGTCCTAAATAAAGCTGTCCGCTAGCTACACGCTTCTTGACTGCCATTTCGAGAGGTTTCACCGCTTCTTCGGCTTCTCCGGTTTTCAGGCAGCACACGCCATACCAATAGTTGTAGTTTCCGTTGGACGGTTGAGATTTTACGTACCTTTTAAAGACAGGTTTGGCTTTCTCATATTCGCCTTTTGTGAACAAAGCGCGTGCCTGTTCCAATGTTTGCGCAGAAACTTCGCATAAGAAGAGACTACAAAATAGAAATAGAATATATTTTCCTTTCATCGTTTTTAGCATTTATGGGTGGCAGATTATTTAAAAGTATTGTTGCTTTTGGAAGTCTGCCAACTAATCAATTGCTCAAAAGTACAAATTTATTAGAAATAAACCCTTTTTCAGAGATTCTATTATGTTAATTCTTCTTTAAATCATTCTTTTCGCTTACTTTTGCAGCCGATTTTTGAAGATATGACACAATTTACCGAAGAAGAGAAAGCCATTCGCCGCATTGAACGGCGGTTTAACAAAGGAGTGGTGCAATATGGGCTGATAGAAGAGGGGGATAGAATACTCATCGGACTATCGGGCGGGAAAGATTCGTTGGCGCTTGTAGAGCTGCTGGGAAAACGCGCACGTATCTACAAACCTCGCTTTTCTGTCATTGCAGTTCATGTGGTGATGACGAATATTCCTTATCAGAGTGATACGGAATACCTGAAAGCGCATTGCGAAGCGAATGGAGTGGCTTTTGTGCAATATGAAACTTCTTTTGATCCTTCTACAGACACCCGTAAATCTCCTTGCTTTCTTTGTTCTTGGAATCGCCGTAAAGCATTGTTTACGGTGGCCAAAGAACATGGCTGCAATAAGATTGCTTTAGGACACCACATGGACGACATTTTGGAAACTTTATTGATGAATATTACTTATCAAGGGGCATTCAGTACAATGCCGCCCCGATTGGTGATGAATAAATTCGATATGACGATTATCCGTCCGATGTGTCTGGTTCACGAGTCGGATTTAATAGAATTGGCAGCTTTGCATCATTATCTGAAGCAGATGAAGAACTGCCCTTATGAATCGCAATCCAGCCGTAGTGATATGAAAGGCATTTTACGGCAATTGGAAGCGATGAACCCGGAAGCGCGTTATAGCCTTTGGGGAAGTATGGCGAATATACAGGAAGATTTATTACCGAATAAAATTGATTGAGTTATGAAAGGATTCTATACTATTTTACTATTGATTGTGTCCAATATATTTATGACCTTTGCTTGGTACGGACATCTGAAAATGAGACAGGAATATAATTGGTTTGCCGCTTTGCCCTTGATAGGAGTAATTACATTCAGTTGGGCAATCGCTTTTTTTGAGTACCTATTTCAAATTCCTGCAAATAGAATTGGTTTCATTGATAATGGTGGTCCATTTTCTTTAATGCAATTGAAAGTTATTCAAGAAGTAATTACTCTTATAATATTTACAATATTTACTACGGTTCTTTTTAAAGGGGAAACTTTACATTGGAATCATTTTGCTGCGTTTATATGTTTAGTATTGGCGGTGTACTTTGTTTTTTTGAAATAATTAGAGAATAAAAAAGCCGATTACTATTTCTGATAATCGGCTATAAAATATGCACTTTATTAGGTAGTTATTTTTTCAGTTCTAGGCTATATGTTCATTTCACTTAAACCATATTCCTGCATTTTTCTTTATCTCCACCTTTGTAAACTTTTCCAGTTCTGTTACAAGTACTTTCGCTTCGTTTGCTGTTGGCTCTGGCAACTGTACTTTTCTGTTCGTATTCCGTCCTATATTTACTTGTAGAGGTTTACATCGTTTTATGTACTCCACCATTTTATCCAAATCAAACTGCATCAAAGGTTCTGCCGTAACATAGGTATCTATACCCAAATTTGCAATTTTCTCCATTGCCCTTACCCTTTCTTCTATCTCTGGTGAGTTACGCATTATTTCTGGATAAAACCTATTGGTTTCTATGGTCGTACAAACCACTGAATGATGAAATACAGGATGAGCTATAAAATCTAATATTCTGGAAGGATTTTTGCTTTGAAACAAGTATTTATTGGCAGACCTATCACAATAATCCAAAACCATTTGAATCCAATGGCTAGGTATATCTTCTGCCCACATATCAATACTACTTCCTACAAAAATAAAGTTCAAGCACTCAAGATAGCAGGTTAATTCTGCCGCATCCAATCTGGGGGTATTCAAACGAGAACACATTTTTTTCATATAGCAATAGGTACAGCCATGAGAACATTTACCCTTAATAGGATTCCATGTGTGTCACAAATTCATACATATAGCCTTTACTCTCCTTAATCATGATATATCTTTATTAGTTATTATTCTTGTTGGAAAGCCAGCAGGAAGCACCTACTGGCTTTTTGTCTCTACGGATTATTTTTCAAATTCTTCCCATAATCCACTCAATTTATTATTTATAATATTTTCTTTCGTATCACCTCCTCTAGTTCCTTTGGCTTTTTCAATATAATCAGCATCTTCTTTACTAATATTTTTCAGAAAACGCACCATTTTGTTTGTAAATTCAGGTTTGAGATTATCACTAGTTTTTTCATACTTGGATATTATCCAGTCGATTACTGTTCGTGCCTGTATTGTCGTTTCTTTAAAAATACCTTCTGCCGCTTGTAAAAGTCTTAACCCTCTTTCCAAGCCATTGGTATTTTTCAACTCGTCAACAATGTTACCGTCTATGGCACAATCCATAACTTTTTTATTAATCTTTGAGGTGAAGGTCAGCCACTTCGACGCTGAAGTTAAAGAATAGCCTTTATTTACTAAATTACTCATAGCATCCAACAAAGGTAGTTCTTCTTGCTGATTGCTCATTTTTGCCCCTTTCACGTAATCGCTGCCCTTCCATGGATTAGTAGCAATATTGATTTCTGACAACATCTTAGCTATTGGTAGTTCCGTATTCAAAGCATACAATAACTTAAATTCTCCCTTATAACGTTTTGGCTCATCCCGTTTCTCATTATCTGCTATAAGTCTAAGGTGCGCTGCATAGCGATGATTACCTTCCACCAACACCAAATAATCCACAGCTTCTTCTTCTCTTATAGTATCACCTGTAGCAAAATCAACAATTTCCAACCCTTGATTTATAGCGTCAGTAGCATCTACCACTATGGCAGGAATAAACTGTTCGCACTCCTCAAGTGTTTTCATTTTAGCCTTCACAATCTTTTCATTCAAATCACGATTACCGCTTAAACGTGCAATCTTTTTGCCTTCATTTACTAACGAGGTTAATGTTGTTACTTCGTTTTTCTTCATATCAATCTTGCCGCTGCCCTGCGGACTTATTTTGGTATCTGGCTCACCGATAATTTTTATACTACAAAGATTGCCCTTTTCTTGAGAAGCTAACGGGAATAAAAAAACACTGCTTTCTTATTCCCCTACTTCACAAGTTGTAGAATGAAGTATTTAGAGAATAAGAAAGCAGAAATAAACAATAAAATAAGTCTCAATCAATAATAAAATGCGTTCAAACTCCTTATGTCCTTGTCTTTATATTGTTTCAACAAAGACTTCAAGTAGTCATTATCAACCAACACACTTTCGTTGCTCACGATGCCAGTGAAGTATAGTAGATGAGAAATCAGCGTCTTTTCCTTGTCAGACATATTAGCTCCCTTCTTTCTCTTTTCTTTTACCTGTTCTTGATAATTCAAGGCAGTGATAATCATTTGTGAAAAATAATAAGCGAATACGGAGAATGATTCAGTATGTGGATTACTCAAATCAACGTTACCAGTATTCATTTGGTCTGAATTTACTGTTTCCAATCCGTCTGCACAAAACTTTGCTATACTAGCAATAGCCGTCTTATTATCTATCACGATATTCTTTCTACCTATTTTCAAGGTAATACAAATTGGGCTTTTAAAGACTGCACCAAACGGAGTATCTCTTTTATAGTCCTCACTGATAGCATTAACAAGTTTTTCTATCTGTTCTTTAGGAGATTCTTTTATTTCTATACCCTCCATACATTTACCCCAACTGCAATCATAGCAGAAAAGCAATAGATACCAAAACTTTTCAGTGTCTAAGCCCAATACGGCAAGCAATTCTTGAAGTTCGTTATTCTTGATGTATGAATCAAACGAGAATTTGCCTTTCAATATTCCTCTGTTGTACCTTCCTTTAAAAGTATCTGGCGTTTGTGACGGCAATATATATGCCTGTCCTGTTTCTTCGTCATAATCAAAATCAGGGAAATATTCTTGTGTCACTGGATATATATACTCTAGCAACTCGCTATACTGGGTTGAGAACTTATCTACTGGCTTCATAGTGTTTTTGTTTGCAATGATAATAAAAAAACAGCAAATGAATTTCTTCAAATGCTGTTCTCTAGTTTTTTACTATTATTTTTCTAATTAATGGGGCAGAGAACTCTTTATATTTTCCGCATAATCAATTAAGACCTTTGTTTTAGATACTAACTTTATAGTTTGTTTGTCAGATTTATCAAAGCCTGAATTGTCAATAACCCCCACACATTTTTGAAATGCCTTTAAAGCTTTCGATTCATTATTCAAAATAGACAAAAGGCGAGTACAATAAACTTCCATCTTTCTTACACTATTCAAAGGTGGAATAGTATTCTCTCCAAAAAGAATACGGAAAATCAACAAAATATGAAAGCGAACTTTTTTATAAGAGGAATCAATGCAACCTCTTCGAAAGAATGATTCTAATTTATAATAAGCAAATGCACTTGTATAATATGGAGAAAAAGCATGGTCATTACTAAAAATTTGCACTTTGCCTTCATTCAATTTTTTTACAATTGTTCCATAAAAACTAGTAACATTATGTGGCTCATTAAGAAACATTGCAGCAAAAGATTTTATTTGATATTGTACCGTTATAATTTTCGACTTCACAACATGACTATCAGAATTATATTGTTTTGAACGCCTTTCATAATAAAGGCGAGAATCTCCCTCATACGAGTTATAATATTGCTCTAAACTTCTTTGAAACTTTGTCAAAGCAGCCAATTGTTCTTTCCTAATAGGAGTCTGATTATTTGTAGCAAGAGTTATTCGCGTCTTAACCTCATCATCCGTAGTTGCAATGAGTTTTATTGGAACAAAAACATTATTTATAAATTGACCATCTTTATTATTAAATAAGACATTACTTGTTTGACAACCGTTCACGATTTGATAATCAGTCAGTGTAAACTGGTCTCCAGTTGGAGATATGGAACTAGCTACAATTGTCACTCCATTATTAAGCACACTAAATATTTCAGAATCATAACTATTTAAAGTATTCGCAATTCCACCATTAACATCATTATTTTCACCTTGAAAGTCACGTACATTATCCTCAAATACATTTAACAAATTACCCTCATCATCTGAAAGAATTTTTAAAAATTCACGGTAAGGCAACAAGCCAATATATGCCTGCGAGACTCCATTTATTTGGGGTATTGTAATTCTATTATAAAAATTAATTGTTGATGATATGGCATCTTTTGTTTTTCTATACGCAAAAGCTAATTCTCTAGCTCCCCAAACATTAAATATAACTTTATCAAATAAATTTGTTTCCTCCAATGAATTTTCTCCACTATTAATGATACCTTTCAAATTCGTATCACCCACCCAATTCCCAGTAGTCACATAATATAGTTTTAGTGATGGGTTTCTTCTAAATCTTGGTGCCTTATCTATTATATAATTAGAAATTTCTGCAAAATGTTGTATATCATCATTTCTAACAAGTCTAGGTTCTGTAGAAAAGAAATCATTCACTCCAAACAGGAATGAATTAATTTCCCCTCCATCAAAGTTTGAAGAAGTCTTTGCTTGAATAAATAAGTAATCAACTTCCAAAAAGTTATTTCTTTCTAATAAATCATCAATTTCATCTGTACTTTCTACAAGCTGCCCATTAGCTATGATTGAAATTCCATCTATTCCAGTATCATTACCTTCCCCAACAGTTATAGAATCAACATCAAACGTTTTATTATACTCACTAGATGTAACAACATAATTCACAAATTTTTCAAAATCCTTTGATTCACCTTCTGACTTCAATTCTAAATTTGCAAGAAGTTCAGTCATCAAACTTTTCGTAATTCTATCCATCATGTTAAAATTTTATTGCAAGTTTCATATTTCGCAACAAAGTTAAAATATTATTTTGCAAATCCTAACATCCTAATGCACTTTTGCTAAAAATACAACTAGTTACATATGATATTAGCTTATTTGTTCACATTAGTGAGCTCTTGTAAATATCAAGAGCTTTTACTGAGAATGTTAAGAAAGTATCTGTGGAATGACTATATGTTAAATGATGAGACACCTGAGAGCATAAGTGTAACCCTCAGGCTTGCTATCATAACTGAAAAGCCGATGAATAAAGGAATGCAGGTGATTTATGAGAGTATGAGGGTAAAATGCACAAAACTTTTTTTAGTTGGCTTTTTCTTTCTCTTCTTCCTGCGGGATGCGGAAAGCTGTATAAAGTTCGAGTATGGCGGCAATTGTAAGACAAGCAATCCATTCGTTACCACGTGTTGTGAACATGAATGCTCCGGTGAGAATCAGGGCTAATGCTCCGAATATTTGTTGAATGCGTAAACGTTTCAAAGTTTTGCTTTTACCTTTGATGGGTGTGTTCACTTGTGCCAGTGCGATAAAACCGGCACCGACAGTGTATATGTAGGGAGCATACGCCCATCCGGTGATAAATACGGCAGCTCCGGCAAGAGCCATTATGGCGCCGACAACGAACAGTGCGGGTATTAATTGTTTCATTCTCTATTCTTCTTCAAAAACGTAAATATCTTCGTTGGGTTTCTTCATCAAGTACTTTTCGCGGGCTATCTGTTCGATTGCATCCGGATTGGTACTTATTTCGTTGAGGCGTTTCGTATTTTCTTCATAATCTGTGCGATACTTTTCTATTTCTTCTTTTAGCTGACTGATTTCGCGTTCATATCCGAGACGGCGCACCAAACTGTTCTCATCCAGAAAACCTATGATGACAGCGAATGCGACAATGGTAATAAGATACTTCCGTCTGCATATGAAATTCCAAATACTGATTAGCTTACTCATAACCTACCTTTATAAATATCCGCAAAGATAAAACTAATAACTTAAAAACTTATCTCTTCCGCTTTAAAACTTCTTTCTCTATCCCTTATTACTTATCACTTTTTTATGTACTTTTGCACTGAAAGCAAAAAATAAAGAAAAATAGAGGAATCCCGGATATGGAAAACTATATTGTATCAGCCCGTAAATATCGTCCGTCTACTTTCGAATCGGTGGTGGGACAACGGGCGCTGACCACTACGCTGAAAAATGCGATTGCTACTCAGAAACTTGCTCATGCTTATTTGTTCTGCGGGCCACGCGGAGTCGGAAAGACTACGTGCGCACGTATCTTTGCCAAAACCATTAACTGCATGACACCTACTGCTGATGGCGAAGCTTGCAATCAGTGTGAGTCTTGTGTGGCTTTTAATGAACAACGGTCGTACAATATCCATGAACTGGATGCTGCTTCCAATAATTCGGTGGACGATATCCGCCAATTGGTGGAGCAGGTGCGTATCCCGCCACAGATCGGTAAATATAAGGTATACATTATCGATGAGGTACATATGCTCTCCGCGTCTGCTTTCAATGCTTTTCTGAAAACGCTGGAAGAGCCTCCCCGTCATGCCATCTTTATTTTGGCTACAACGGAGAAACATAAGATTCTTCCGACCATTCTTTCCCGTTGCCAGATTTATGATTTCAACCGGATTAGCGTGGAAGATACTGTGAATCACCTTTCTTATGTCGCTTCAAAAGAAGGAATTACGGCAGAGCCGGAAGCATTGAATGTGATTGCCATGAAGGCGGACGGTGGTATGCGCGATGCTTTGTCTATTTTCGACCAGGTGGTAAGTTTTACCGGAGGTAATATCACATACAAGAGTGTAATTGATAATCTGAATGTACTTGATTACGAATATTATTTCCGTCTGACCGATTCTTTTCTTGAAAATAAGGTAAGTGATGCATTGTTACTTTTCAATGATGTGTTGAACAAAGGTTTTGACGGGAGTCATTTTATAACCGGTTTGTCTTCTCATTTCCGTGATTTGCTGGTAGCTAAAGATGCAGTGACATTGCCTTTGTTGGAAGTAGGAGCGAGCATACGCCAACGCTATCAGGAGCAGGCACAGAAATGTCCGTTGCCTTTTTTGTATCGGGCGATGAAGCTCTGTAATGAGTGTGATTTGAATTATCGTGTCAGCAAAAATAAGCGTTTGCTGGTAGAACTGACCTTAATACAGGTTGCGCAGCTTACCATTGAGGGGGATGATGTGAGTGGTGGGCGTAGCCCTAAAAAGACTATAAAACCCGTATTCACCCAACCTGCCGCAGCACAGCAACCGCAGGTGACTTCTGCTGCTTCAGCGTCTCAGACTGCTGTTCATCAACAAACGCCTGTTCGTCAGCCGCAGACACCTGTGGCAGCGCAGGTGGTATCATCGTCTACATCATCATCATCTTCTTCTTCTTCGAATTCCACTACTTCCGTTCCGTCTCAAAGTGCGGGAATTGCTCAGAGAGGGCAGGGAGAACGGAAGATTCCTGTCATGAAGATGTCCAGCCTGGGGGTATCTATCAAGAATCCGCAGCGTGATCAGGTTACTCAGAAAGAAATGATGCCACAGCCTGGTAAAGTACAACAGACTGTAGAAGAGGATTTTATCTTTAATGACCGTGATTTGAATTTCTATTGGCAGCAGTATGCCGGTCAGTTACCGAAAGAGGAAGATTCTCTTACGAAACGTATGCAGATGCTTCATCCGGTACTGCTCAATAACTCGACGACTTTTGAGGTAGTAGTGGACAATGAGATTGCTGCAAAGGATTTCAGAAATCTGATTCCTGAATTGCAGAATTATCTTCGTGTCCAGTTAAAGAATAGTAAAGTGGTGATGACAGTGCGGGTTAGTGAACCAACAGAAACGGTACGTCCCGTCGGCCGTGTAGAAAAGTTTCAGATGATGGCTCAAAAGAATCAGGCATTAATGCAGTTGAAAGACGAGTTCGGATTGGAATTGTACTAGTCCTTAATGGAGGGGTATAAAAATGAGCCACATTCGATTGATTATTGTTTGATAAGAAATCGGATGGGCTCTTGGTCTTAATGTAATCTGTTGTTCATGCGGTTTTCATATCCGTCTGAAGGCATTTTGTAAGGCATGACAATCCACAAGATAATATAGATGATTACACCAGCGAAAGCTGTGAAGAATGTGGCTAATACGTATACGATTCTTAGTAAAGTTGGGTCCCATCCAAAATATTCGGCTATTCCGGCACATACACCTGCAATCATTCGATTGGAAGATCGGGTCAGTTTCTTTTCATTTTCCATATTTATTGTATAATTGTTTAGTATAAGTTTGTTACTTATCAGAGTTTACTTTATCTATTGTTTATGACTTTTATGGGGATGAGTTCTTTCCATGCTCTAATCGATAAAAGTGCTTTGCGCAAAGATATAATAATTAGTTGGTATAATTCTATTTCTTATATTTTTCTTCTGCCTGATGCCCTCTATATAAATTCTATAAATAAATATGGAGCGAGTTACTCATAGATGTTATTTTCGTATAAAGACTAATTCTGTGAGCGGAATTCATTGGGAGTACAACCCGTAACCCGTTTGAACATCCGGCTTAGATGCTGCGGATATTGGAATCCCAATCTGTAAGCAATTTCACTTGTAGTCTTGTCTGTTGCCAGCAAATCCTCTTTGGCGCGTTCGATCAGTTTATTTTGGATATATTCCGAGGCGGTTTGTCCCGTCTGTTTTCTAATCATATCTCCGAAATAGTTGGCTGATAGAAATACTTTGTCGGCAAAGTATTTAACGGTAGGTAATCCCTCTCGTAGTGGAGTCTCGTTGTCGAAATATTCATCCAGCAACCGCTCGAAACGGACGATGATGTCTTTGTTCACTTCTTCGCGTGTTGCGAACTGTCGTTCGTAGAAACGCATACAATAATCGAGCAGTAGTCCGATATTGGCACAAATTAACCGACGGCTGTGCTTGTCTATATTGTGTTTCAGTTCTATTTCAATCTTATGCAGGCAATCCATCACGGTCTCCCGTTCCTCCTCTGAAAGGTGTAGTGCCTCACGGGTTTCGTAGGAAAAGAAAGAATAGTTCTTGATCTCCTGACCGAGTGCCGTGCCACGAATCAGATCGGGGTGAAACAGGATGCCATGAGCGTTTGGTTGGACATCTTTAATCATCTTTGTCTTTACTATTTGGCCTGGAGCAAAGCTGACAATCGTACCATCCTGATAGTCGTAACTCTGACGCCCATACATGATATTCCCGCAGTAGGTATCTTTCAGGTAAAGAGCATATACGCCGTAGTTGATTTTGCAATGTTCCGGCCATTGCGTTGCTTTTGACAGATCAACAACACTAACCAACGGGTGTCGTGTTTCAAGTCCGAAAAGTTTGTTGTATTTATCTATCTCATCAAGTTTAATAACCTCTTCCATAATCCTTTCTTTAATTTTCTTTATCGCAAATATAACTTATTTCATTTGAATTATGTATGACTTTATTACAGAATCGAGGATTTGGGTACAAATATCAGTAAATCATATACAAGCTCACTCGTTTTATCGCAGTAAATTTGCAATCAGAAGTTTAACAATGAAAAAACGAAATGATTATGAATAAACTCCTATTATTTTCAGTATTCAGTATTTTAACACTCAATGTTATGGCACAGGAAAAGATAGTACAGACGGCAGGACGCGACCAGTTAGGAACGTTTGCCCCCAAGTTTGCGGAACTCAATGACGATGTCCTCTTTGGAGAAGTTTGGAGCCGCACCGATAAACTCAGTCTGCGTGACCGCAGTTTAGTAACCATTACCTCTCTTATCAGTCAGGGAATCACGGACAATTCGCTCGTATATCATCTTCAGTCAGCAAAGAAGAACGGCATCACCCGTACGGAGATCGCAGAGATTATCACTCACATAGGTTTCTATGCAGGTTGGCCGAAGGCGTGGGCGGCGTTCAATTTGGCAAAAGGAGTATGGTCTGAAGATACTGCTGGTGAAGATGCCAAAGCAGCTTTCCAGCGTGAGATGATTTTCCCCATCGGGGAGCCTAATACAGCCTATGCGCAGTATTTTATTGGTAACAGCTATCTTGCTCCGGTTTCGCGCGAGCAGGTGAACATCTCTAACGTTACTTTTGAGCCGCGTTGCCGCAATAACTGGCATATCCACCGTGCGACGAAAGGTGGCGGGCAGATGCTTATCGGTGTAGCTGGTCGCGGCTGGTATCAGGAAGAAGGCAAACCGGCGGTGGAGATTCTGCCTGGCACGGTTATTCATATTCCTGCTAACGTGAAACACTGGCACGGAGCTGCTGCTGACAGTTGGTTTGCTCATTTGGCTTTCGAGGTTTCCGGCGAAAACACTTCCAATGAGTGGCTTGAATCAGTTACGGATGAAGAGTACGATAAACTCGAACGGACTAAGTAATGATTTTTGCCAATCCTGTTTTATCTTTTGAAAAGTAATAATATGACTACTGAGGAATTTAAGGAATATGTAAAGACGCGCAAGGCGCTCAATACAGAAGAAATACATCGTTTGATGGATGATATGAGCAATGAGGCAAGACGTATCACCTTTCAGCTGAATACAGCATATCATACACCGGACGAAGTGCGCCGATTATTCTCCGGGTTGTTCGGTTATCAGGTTCCGTCGTCGCTCCGTGTCTTTCCACCGTTTTATACGGATTTCGGTAAGAATATTGTCGTTGGTGAGGGTGTGTTTATTAATGCTTGTTGTCATTTTCAGGATCATGGTGGCGTGACTATTGGCGACGGTTGCCAAATCGGGCATAACGTCGTTTTTGCTACACTTAATCACGGGTTGGTTCCGAAAGACCGTAAAACGACTTATCCTGCACCTATTGTACTCGGTAGGAATGTATGGATAGGTTCTAACGCGACGATTCTTCAGGGAGTGACTATCGGTGATAATGCCGTTGTAGGTGCCGGAGCTGTGGTAACGAAAGATGTGGCAGCGAATACGGTTGTAGGTGGTGTTCCTGCACATTTTATCAAAGTAATAGAAGAATGAAAATGTCTGTGGGGTTACTCCATCGTGGCAATGTTTAAACTAATTAGTGATAAGAAATATTTAAAATTTAAATAAAATGAAACAGATTATATTCATATTTATGAGTCTCCTTTGCTTTAGCTGTTCATCAAAAGCGCAAAACCAGACAGCAGATGCCAATGTACGATCTGATAAGAAAATCCTAGTCGCCTACTTTTCCTGTACTGGAACTACAGAAAAAGTAGCTGATGTCATTGCAAAAACGGTTGGCGGCAAACTTTATAAGATAACTCCCGCTACAGCCTATACCTCGGCAGATCTCGACTGGAACAACAAAAGTAGTCGTAGCTCAATTGAAATGACGACTGAAAATTCACGTCCGGAATTGGGTGGAGATGTGCTTGATTTGAAAGATTATGATGTGGTATTTCTCGGTTACCCGATATGGTGGAATTTATGCCCGCGTCCGGTCAATACATTCCTTGAGAAATATGATTTTTCCGGTAAAACCGTTATTCCGTTCGCTACTTCCGGAGGAAGCTCGATAGCTAACAGTGTAAAACAGCTCAAGAAACTTTATCCCAAAATCGTATGGGGAGAAAGCCAGTTGCTGAACGGAAGTGGCAAGGAAGCGGGAGAGTGGGCAAGACAAGTAATCAGGTAACTGCATGGAAGAGCATAGAATTACTGTCTGTTTCAAATCTATTCTATGAGATTGATGTAATGCTGTACGGCAAATGGCAGGTAAGTTGCTGGGGATCTCTTTATCTTGTTTCAAACAAATGGCGAGATAAGTAAAACAAAACACCCGATTTTACTTATGGGGGTAAAATCGGGTGTGTTTTTTGTAATTTGTTGATAATCAGTATCTATTGCGGTGCGTACGGGACTCGAACCCGTGACCCCATGCGTGACAGGCATGTATTC
>ERZ773187.494-NODE-494-length-37804-cov-12.389361_pt1 | contig 37804 bp, 33 predicted proteins | sample MGYA00511242_ERZ773187 | MGnify/ENA primary metagenome ERZ773187 (study PRJEB29015, sample SAMEA2737744) | human gut metagenome | biome: human gut; feature: human-associated habitat; material: faeces | place: China | collected 2012 ...
AGAACTAGGCTTTATTAAAAAAAAGCCCACACTCGTAAGAGTGTGTTAGTTCAATGCAATCTAAGAACATTCGTGACTTAAATCATGAGATGAATTAGATATGCAGATGTTAGATAAATAATGGGGCAGTGATAAACTGCTCTTTTAAGGTATAAGCCAAGTGATGATGTCTGCAAGCCAAGAAATGAAATTCGATCCTTTCTTGATTTCATTATTATATTGATGGGATTGCATCATTTCTTTTTTGGTGAAGCCTTTTTGTGTAAGAGAATCGATTTCTTTTTGAGTTAGACCTTGTTTTAGTAGTTCGCATGGTTTTGTTTGTTCATATATGTATCCTCAAATTCATTGTAACATAAAGAAAAAAGAAGAGTATTCTCTTCTTTTTTATCTTATGCATAATTTTTTTAAGGATCCTAATTATCTAAAATTAAATAGCGTTTTGTTTCTTCAAAGTTTTTAATGTTCTAGCTGAAACACGGATAGTTTGTGGCTTTCCATCAACTACAACACGAACTTTTTGAAGATTCACGTTCCATTTACGGCGAGAAGCACGCATTGAGTGAGAACGTTTATTTCCAGATAAAGGACCTTTTCCAGATACTGCACATACTCTTGACATCTTAATGTCCTCCTTTTTCTTTCATTTACGCAATCGCTTAACTATAATACCATTAACAAGCCCTTATTTCAACCCCCGAATTAAAATTTGTTCAAGACTAAAGAGAATGTTATAATGATAATGTTTTAAAAAAAGAGGAGACGATGGAATGTTGAATTCGAATTGCTTAATAATCTTAGGCATGTGTTTAGTTACGCTTGTGATTATGTTGCTGATTATGCCTGGATTGATTGATTATTTACATAAAATTAAGTTTGGACAAACAGAAAGAGAAGAGGGTTTGGCAAGCCATAAAAAGAAGAATGGTACGCCTACGATGGGTGGCTTAGCCTTCATTATTGTACCGACACTTGTTTATATTATAGGTTCTTTCTTTACTCCATTCAAACTGGATATGAATACAATGATTATTCTACTTGCCTTTGTAGGGTATGGTGTTGTTGGATTTATTGATGATTATATTATTGTTGTACAAAAGAATAATGAGGGGCTAAAACCAGCTCATAAGTTTTTATTTCAGTCTATTTTAGCGGTTGTGTTTTTCTTCTTATATCGTACAAGTTCAACTACAGATATTTGGATTCCTATTTTGAATGTGACAATCGATTTATCATGGTTCTACTTTATTTTAGTATTCTTTATGTTTACAGCTGAAACGAATGCGGTGAACTTAACGGATGGTTTAGATGGATTGTGTGCAGGACAGATGGTCATTGCGCTTGTTCCATTTGTGGTATTCGCATGGATGCAAGGATTATATAATGTGGCATGTTTGATTTGTCTCGTGATCTTTGCGTTACTTGGATATTTGAAGTTTAATAAGCATCCAGCTCAAATCTTTATGGGGGATACGGGATCATTGGCTTTGGGTGGCTTGATTGCTGCTGTCGCAATGGTCTTAAAACAAGAAATTTTATTGATTATTATTGGTTTTGTTTTTGTTGCAGAAGTTTGCAGCGTTATTATACAGGTTACGTATTATAAAAAAACACATAAGAGAATTTTCAAGATGGCGCCTTTGCACCACCACTTTGAAATGTGTGGATGGTCTGAAGAAAAGGTTGTTACACGTTTTAGAATTGTTGGTGTTATCTTTGCGGTTCTTGGACTTGTTTTGGGGGTAATGTAGATGGAAACTGTATTGGTCATTGGGGCTGCCCGTAGTGGGATTGCCGTTAGTAAGCTTTTATTAAAGAATGGATATCATGTTGTTTTAACGGATTCGAATGCGGTTAAAGAAAAGTCGGAATTAGAATCAATAGGTATCGAAGTGTTTGATGGGGGGCATCCAGATTCATTAAAAGAAAAGAAGTACGCGTTTATTGTGAAGAATCCTGGTATTCCTTATCGTGTTCCTTTCGTACATTATTTTGTAGAACAAAACGCAAAAATCTATACAGAAATTGAAGTGGCGTATCGGTATGCCAAGAACTTTAATTATGCAGCCGTAACAGGTACAGATGGTAAGACAACCGTAACGACGTTATTATATGAGATGTTGAATCGACAAAAGAAGAGTTTGGTTGCTGGAAACATTGGTACACCTTTATGCGAATTGGCTTTAGAATATACGGATGAAGACTATAATGTAGCTCTTGAATTAAGTAATTTCCAATTGTTGGGAATTGAAACATTTAGACCTCATGTATCAACCGTGACAAATTTGGCACCGGATCATTTAGATTATATGGATAGTCTTGAAGCGTATTATGAAAGTAAGATGCGTATTTATGAGAACACAAATGCGGATGATTACTTTATTCGTAATGTGGATGATGAAAATGTTATGAAGTATGCTCAAAACATTCCTTGTCATGTGATTGATTTTTCTTTGAAAAGAAAAGATGTCGATTTATATAAAGATGATAAGTATGCTTATTATAAAGATACGCAGTTGTTTACTTTATCGGATTTAAAAATTGTTGGTGAATTCAATTGTGGGAATGCGATGATGGCAAGTTGTATGGCCTATTTGATGGGTGTTTCTTTATTTAATATTCAGGAAGTGATTCGTGAATTTAGTGGTGTAGAACATCGTATTGAATATGTAGATACAATTGATAATGTTCGTTTCTACAATGATTCTAAGGCTACAAATACGCATGCGGCTTGTGCAGGTTTATCTGCATTTGAGAAGAATGTAATTCTACTTTGTGGTGGCAAAGATAAACATATTTCTTTTGATGATTTGAAACAATATGATGGTGTAGTGAAGAAATGTATTTCTTTTGGTCAGACAAAAGATAAATTTAAGGATATTTTTACAAGTCAAATGAGTGTTGAAACCATGAAGGATGCGTTTGAAAAGGCTGTGTTACTGGCAAAACCTGGTGATATTGTTTTATTGTGTCCTGCATGTTCTAGTTTTGACCAGTTTAAAAATTATGAGATTAGGGGCGAAATTTTTAAACAGATGGTTCATGCGTATGCAGCTAAAAGGAATGAAGAATGACAATTCTAAGCAGTATTGTTAAGACAATCTTATTAGGTATTATACAGGGGATAACGGAATGGCTGCCGATTTCGTCGACAGGACATTTAATTGTGTTTGCGAGCATTTGGCCACTTGAACCGGCTGATTTCTTTGAAGTGTTCAAAGTGGTTATTCAGTTTGGTAGTATTTTAGCGGTTTTAGTGTTATATTATCAGAAATTGAATCCTTTTGATAAGCGTAAATCGTTTAAAAAGAGAAAACAGACTTTACAACTTTGGTCTAAGGTGATTGTGGGTGTTATTCCAGCTGCCATTATAGGCTTATTGTTGGATGATATTATCGAGGGATATTTATCGGCAAACTTTGTGATTGCGGTTGCACTGATTGCGTATGGGATTATTTTTATCTTGGTTGAGAAGAATCCTAGACAAGAAAAGATTGAAACGATTGAACAAGTTGATTATCTTTCGGCTTTAAAGATTGGTTGCTTTCAATGTCTAGCCTTGATTCCAGGAACTTCAAGAAGTGGAGCTACAATTTTGGGTGGCTTATATTGTGGCTGTTCTAGAACGGTCGCAAGTGAATTCTCGTTTTTCTTGGCAATTCCTGTCATGTTTGGAGCGAGTCTTTTAAAGGTCATTAAATATTTTATAAAGGTAGGTTTATTTAGTTTTGGACAATTGTTCTTATTACTATTGGGAACTTTCGTGGCTTTTGTGGTGAGTTTATTCGCAATTAAAGCCTTGTTGAACTATGTAAAGAGCCATGATTTTACAATTTTTGGTTGGTACCGCATTATTTTAGGTATCTTTGTGATTATATTTTTCTATGTGATTTAAAGAAGGTTATAGAAATGAATGAATTTGATTTGCATATGCATTCCTGTTATTCGGGAGATGGACAGTTCACGCCTGAAGAATTGATTGGAATTGCAAAAGAAAGAGGATTAAAAACCATTGCGTTAAGTGATCATGATTGTATCAGCGGTGTTAAGGAAATGATCAAACTTGGTAAAGAAGCGGATATTGAAGTGATTCCTGCTATTGAGTGTTCAACAAGTATTGGATACACAGATGTACATTTACTTGGATATGGTATCGATTTAGAGGATACCTATTTTCAAAATTTATTGGAAAGAACGCAAGTGAAATCTAGAAATGCATTTTCAACTCGTTGCGAAAAATTAAGAGCGAAGTATGGTGTTGAAATTGATGAGGAGGCTGTGTTGAAAGAGGCGAATGGCAAAAATCCTTGGTTTGTGATGTGTACGCATATGTTCAATGATCCTCGTTATCAAGATATTCCCGATTTTAAGGATTATATTCCAGGCGGTAAAAGAAGTGATCCGGCACCCGTTAATTTCTTTTGGGATAAATGTCAATATGGTTCGGATTTATTTGTATATGTACCAATGCCTGATTTTGTCGAATCGGTTCAAAAGATTCATGAGGCTGGTGGACTTGCGATTGTAGCTCATCCTTTTAATACGTTTTATAAAAATGACGAGATGCTCAAGATGTTATTGTATGCTGGAGTGGATGGTATTGAAGCTTATAGTAATTATCATACGCCTGATCAAAATGTATATTATGAAAAGCTAGCGAAGGAATATCATTTATTGATTACTTGTGGAAGTGATTTCCATGGGGAGAAAAAGCCAAGTATTCAAATGGGTGAGTATGGATTGGATAAAGATGGTTCTTTATGGCTAGAACAATTTAAGGAAAAACTAAAGGCAGCTAGAGAATCCTAGCTGCCTACATTGTTAATAGGAATGTAAATAGAATGCAATAGCTTAATAGATTGTTGGAACGACTTACTCGAAATAGAGATTGATGTCCCATTTCTGTGATGGCACAGAATTTATCTACAGCTTGAATGATCCATCCAACACTTGTGCTTGGGTGGCTTGTTTTTAATGGCCACATGTGATGTAAAATGGCATCGTCAATGGTTGGATTTGTTGATGTGAGGTTTTTAGCGTTCTCAAGGGCAATGATTGGGTGAATCATCGCATGATTCCCTTCAAGAGGACGCTTGTCATCTGTTTTCCAATCATAGTAATATAGATCATGTAATAAACCGGCGCGTGCTGCACTATAGGCATCAAGACCAAATTTTCTGCAAATTAAAAAGGAATAGTAAGAAACGTTTAAAGAATGTTGGAAGCGAGATGTAGCCATGTGTTGGCTGCATTTTTTTAGGCCCTGTACTTCTTGTGTATCAATTAAGTCTGATATTGTATCAAAATATTCTTGTGCAATATGAGTATCTTGTCGTTGTAAATTGATTCTTGATAAAATAGCTTTTTCCATTTCTTGACCTCACTAGGGAAGAATATAGCATATTTAAATATAAGATACAACTATTTATTTTAAACCTAGTATTATGATATAATTAATTGAAGGAGGCTATTATTATGGTAATTTTATATACTTCTCCAGGTTGTGCGAGTTGTCGTAAGGCAAAACAGTGGTTAAAAGACAACCAAATTGAATTTGTTGAAAGGAATATATTTACTTCATTATTGAAGGAAAGTGAAATTAAATATTTATTGTCGCGATGTGAAAATGGAACGGAAGATATCATTTCGGTTCGTTCGAAGGCATTCCAGGCACTTCAAAAAGATATCGATGATTATTCGATGAAGGAATTGGTTACTTTGATTCAGGAAAATCCATCGATTCTAAAAAGACCGATTCTTTTATCAGAAAAGAGTCTTGTGGTTGGATATGATGATGATGAAATCACAACAATGATGCCAGCACAATTAAGGACAGTCGTAGACAATGCGTGTACAGATGCTTGTCCAAACTATTCTGTTTGTGGTAAGTGTAGAGAGCATGCAAGTATGAACTAGAATATTCTAGTTCTTTTTTTGCATAAACAGATAAACTTAGAGTAGAAGTATGTTTAGGAGGAGTTATATGAACTATATATTTTGTGAGTCTGCTGCTAAAAAGGGCGCAATAAATTTGGATGGAGTTAGGTGTATTTGCTCTCCAAGAATTTAAGGAGCTGCATATACCCCCAAAACGGTTTAAAGCTGATTTTGGACTTGGACAACTTTTAGTTGTCCGGGTCCTTTTTTTCAACTATTTTAATGCTTCTGTCATCCTTGTCGATTGCAAAATGAAAGTACTGTAAAAAATGGTATTGCGTTTAAACAAAAAAGTGCAGTTGTTAAGCGTGGATAAACCTATTGGTGAAAACGGATAGGTTTTTATTTGTGAAAATTTCAAAAAAACTATCACTATGTAAATTTGTATGCTATAATAATTTACACATGTAAACGGTTACAAATAGGAGGTAAAATATTATGGATAAAAAATATGTCTATGAATTTAATGAAGGCGATGAAACGATGCGTGAATTGTTAGGTGGAAAGGGTGCCAACTTAGCTGGAATGTCTAAACTTGGAATGCCTGTGCCTTATGGATTCACAATCACTACAGAAGCTTGTAACCAATATTATGAAGATAATGAAACAATTAATGATGGTATTAAAGCTCAAATCATGGAATATCTAGATTTATTGGAAAAGAAGTCTGGAAAGAAGTTAGGGGATGAAGTCAATCCTTTATTAGTATCTGTTCGTTCAGGGGCACGTGCAAGTATGCCTGGTATGATGGATACTATTTTAAATTTAGGTATGAATAAAACAGTTGCAGAAACTGTGGCTAACTTAACAAATAATGAGCGTTTCGCATATGATTCATATCGTCGTTTTATTCAAATGTATTCAGATGTTGTTATGGGGTTGAGTAAAAAGCGTTTTGAAGAGATCATCGATGAAGTAAAGGCTGAAAGAGGCATTAGCGATGACTTAGATTTAAACGCTGAAGATATGAAGAAATTAGTAGAATTATTTAAAGTGTTCTACAAAAATGAATTAAAATCTGAATTCCCTGAAGATCCAAAAGAACAATTGATGGGGGCTATTGAAGCTGTATTCCGTTCTTGGAACAATCCTCGTGCTATCTACTATCGTAAGATGAATGATATCCCTTCAAGCTGGGGAACTGCCGTTAACGTACAGATGATGGTATTTGGTAATATGGGTAATGATTGTGGTACAGGTGTTGCCTTTACGCGTAATCCAAGTACTGGTGAGAATAAATTGTATGGTGAATTTTTAATGAATGCCCAAGGTGAAGATGTTGTTGCGGGTATTCGTACACCTCAAAAGATTGATCAATTAAAAGAAGTAGCGCCTAATGCTTATGATGATTTCGTGGAGATTACTAAGAAATTGGAAACTCACTATCGTAATATGCAGGACATGGAATTCACAATTGAAAAAGGTAAATTATTCATGTTGCAGACACGTAATGGTAAACGTACAGCTCAGGCTGCATTAAAGATTGCGTGCGACATGGTGGATGAAGGCATGATTACTATTGATGAAGCTTTAATGATGGTTGAACCTAAACAATTAGATTCATTACTTCACCCAATGTTTGATGCGGATGAATTAAAGAAAGCTGAACCAATTGCTTCAGCACTTCCAGCAAGTCCAGGTGCTGCATGTGGTCAAATCGTATTTAGTGCAGAAGAAGCGATTCAAGAGGCAAGTCGTAACCACAAAGTCATCTTAGTTCGTTTAGAAACAAGTCCAGAAGATATTGAAGGTATGCATGTATCTCAAGGTATCTTAACTGTACGTGGTGGTATGACAAGTCATGCTGCTGTAGTAGCTCGTGGTATGGGTGCATGCTGCGTCAGTGGTTGTGGAGATATCAAAATGCATGATGATGAAGGATATTTTGAAATTGATGGTGTGAAATATCACCGTGGAGATTGGATCAGTTTAGATGGTTCAACAGGAAATATCTATGGTAGTGCTATTAAAACCGTTCCTGCAAGTATTTCAGGTGATTTTGAACGTTTCATGAATTGGGCGGATGAAAGACGTACATTAAAAGTTCGTACTAATGCAGATACTCCACATGATGCAGAACAAGCTCATGAATTTGGTGCGCAAGGTATTGGTCTAGTTCGTACAGAACACATGTTCTTTGAGGGAGATCGTATTAAAGCGGTTCGTGAAATGATTGTTTCTAAAACGGCAGCTCAAAGACGTGTTGCATTAGAAAAAATCTTGCCTATGCAAAGAAGTGACTTTGAAGGAATCTATGAAGCTATGGAAGGTTTACCAGTGACAATTCGTTACTTGGATCCACCTTTACATGAATTTTTACCTACAAACTCTTATGATATTACACAATTAGCTAAGGATATGCACATTGAATTGGATGAATTGAAATCTGTCATTTCTAGCTTACACGAATTCAATCCTATGATGGGTCATCGTGGATGTCGTTTGGCTATTTCGTATCCAGAAATTGCTGAAATGCAGACAACAGCAGTGATTCAGGCCGCATTAGCTGTCAATGAAAGACACCCAGACTGGAAGATAGAACCAGAAATCATGATTCCATTGGTTGGGGATGTTGCAGAACTTCGCTATGTTAAAAAGATTGTATGTGAGGTAGCTGACAAATTGATTCAAGAATCCGAATTAGACATGAAATATCATGTTGGTACAATGATTGAAATTCCTCGTGCTGCTTTATTAGCGGATGAAATCGCAAAAGAAGCTGAATTCTTCTCATTTGGTACAAATGACTTAACACAGATGACATTTGGATTCTCAAGAGATGATGCAGGAGGATTCTTACAAGATTACTATGATAAAAAAATCTTTGAATCCGATCCATTTGCACACTTAGATCAAAGAGGTGTTGGAAAACTTGTAAAGATGGCTACTGAACTTGGAAGGAGTACTCGTCCAAATATTAAATTAGGTATTTGTGGAGAACATGGTGGTGATCCAGCAAGTATTGAATTCTGTCATAGAGTTGGATTGAACTATGTATCTTGTTCACCATATCGTGTACCTATCGCAAGACTTGCTGCGGCACAGGCTGCTATTAAATTCGATAAATAAAACACGTAGGAGTTGATGAATTTCAACTCCTTTTTCTTAGTACGTGTCATTTAGTGTTATTATTTACAAAATATTCGTGTAAAACAGTGTTATAATTGCAATAAAATACATTGAAAAATACACGAATTTTTTTTATCCTTTCAATAAGGAGGCAACTTATGTATAGAAAAATAATGAATTTCTTGGAAGAATGGAAAGAAAGTAATCATCGCAAACCTTTAGTTTTACAGGGTTCAAGACAGGTTGGAAAAACTTATTCCATTTTGGAATTTGGACGTCTCCACTAAGAAAATGTGGCATACTTTAATTTTGAAACAAATTCAAAGCTAAATGAAACCTTTGAAGAAAATATTAGTCCTGATTATTTGATACCTATTTTATCTCATATCGCCGGTCAAACGATTGTAAAAGAAAAACTTTAATTGTATTTGATGAAGTGCAACTTTGTGAAAGAGCATTGACTTCGCTTAAATATTTTTGTGAGGATGCCCCAGATTATCATATTATTGTTGCAGGTAGTTTACTTGGTGTAGCGGTTAACAGGTCTAAATTTTCATTTCCTGTAGGAAAGGTGGATATGAAAACACTCTATCCTATGGATATGGAAGAGTTTATGTTCGCACTTGGTGAGGATGATTTAGTAGTACAAATTAAAAAATCTTTTCAAACAGATACACCATTACCATCTGCCTTACATGATGCTGCAATGCAGCTTTACCGTCAGTATCTTGTAGTTGGTGGTATGCCAGAGTGTGTGATGCTGTTTGCGCAAACGAAGGATTATATTCTAGTGCGACATACACAGGATACAATACTTGCAAGTTACCTTAATGATATGAGTAAGTATAACAATTTAAATGAAATTAAGAAAACTAGACTTGCCTATGATAATATTACAGTTCAGCTTTCAAAGAAGAATACTCGTTTCCAATATAAGTGGATTAAAAAGGGTGGAAGGGCTTCTGAATTTGAAAATGCGATTGAATGGCTTTGTCTTTCTGGTATTGTGTCAAAGGTCCACAGGGTCGAACAAATCAAAAAGCCACTTGAAAATTACCGTGCTATTGATGCTTTCAAAATTTATGTATCTGACTTAGGTTTGCTTTGTGCCAAGAAGGATTTAGCTGCCAATGATATTCTCTATATGGTAGAAGAGCTTAATGACTTCAAAGGTGACATGATGGAAAACTATGTGAATGTGCAGCTTACTATTAATGATTATCATACGTATTATTGGCAATCAGATCGTGGCGCTGAAATTGATTTTATTATTCAACGTGACGGGAAACTGATTCCTATTGAGGTTAAGGCTGCAGATAACACTCGGGCTAAGAGTTCAAAAATGTATATGAATACGTATAAACCTGCTTATGCGATCAAGCTTTCAAGTAAAAACTTTGGCTTTGAGGACAATAAAAAAATAGTTCCACTTTATGCTGCATTTTGCATCTAGTTTTTAGTTTAGGAGTTGATAGGTTTCAACTCCTTTTAGTGTACTGATTTTGAGGTGTATAAAATGGATTATGTATATGTCACAAAAGAAAATATAGAACAAGAACACATTTGTTGTGCAATTCGTAGTAATTCAGATGTACAAGCAAGATCAAAGAAGGATTGATTGACAGATCGTTTTGAGGATGGTCTTGTCTTTATTAAATCAAGCGTAAGAGGAAAATGTTTTATTGAATATATTCCGGCAAAGAATGCGTGGATTCCACTCGATGCCAAGAATTTTATGTATATTGATTGTCTATGGGTTTCTGGGTCATTAAAGGGTCATGGCTATTCGGGTGAATTATTGAATATGTGTATTGAGGATAGTAAGAAGAAGGGTATGGATGGAATTTGTATTCTATCTACCAAAAAGAAAATATCGTATCTTGCCGATCCTAAATTTCTTGCGTATAAAGGTTTTAAAGTGTGTGATGAAGCGAATAATGGTATTCAATTATGGTATTTAAGTTTTAAGGATTCTGATTTACCTAAATTTAAATCTAATGCGAAAGATTGTCATATAGACGAACTAGGTTTTGTCTTATTTTACACAAATCAGTTTCTTTTTAATGCGAAATATGTTCTGGTGATTGAGAATGTTTCAAAAGATTTAAATATCGCATTTAAAGCGATTCATTTAGATACAAAAGAAAAGGCGCAAAATGCGCCAACACCCATTACTATCTATGCCTTATTTTATAATGGTGAGTATGTGACAAATGATGTGATGAATGAGAAGAAATTTATAAAGCTTTTATCAAATTTGGGGTTATAACATTACAACCCTCTATCATTTGACATTATGGTTTTGAATAATAGATAAAAAAATTCATTTTGTATGTTTTTATGAAAGAATTACTCCTTGCACTTTAGTGTGTTTTGTACTAGAATTCTAGATGTGGTAAATAAATCTGGGGAGCTATTGCTGAGAGGAAGTTCGACTTCGACCCATTAAACCTGACGGATAATGCCGGCGTAGGAAGTATAGATGTTTTTTTGACCTGTCTTTTTACGTTGCAGGTCTTTTTATTTTATTGCCTTACTGTAGGGGAGCGCCTAGAGTATAGAAAACAAGCGAGGGAGCCTGAATGGACAGGATGAGAGAGGACTGTTTGTCTAATACCGAAACCACAGATGGTTTTTTGCGTGTTTTCTAGGCCATCTGTATCTGTAGGAGGTAGTATTATGAATAAACACAATTACTTATTAAGCTTAGTCTTTTTTTCAATGATGGTAGCTGTTGGAGTGGTCATTTCACCTATTTTACGTGTGGAAGGAATGTGTCCTATGGCACATCTTATTAATATCACAATGGCTGTTTTTATGGGGCCTTGGTATTCATTTCTTTGTGCTTTAGCTATTGGTTTAATCCGTATGGCTGTTATGGGAATTCCACCATTAGCTTTAACTGGCGCTATTTTTGGAGCTACGTTATCAGGCATCTTATATCGTGTAAGCAAAGGAAAGATTTGGGCTGCTGTACTTGGTGAAATCATTGGTACTGGCTTAATTGGTTCTGTTCTTTCATATCCAGTGATGACATATTTATGGGGAAGAACTGGACTTACATGGATGTTCTATGTACCTAGCTTTTTAATGGGTACAATCATCGGTGGAAGTATTGCGTATATTTTATTGAAGTCGATGTCACGTAGTGGAATCCTAGAAAATATTCAAAGAAAGTTAGGAGTGCAAAAATTTGTTGAAACAAACGAATAATTTGATTCACTGTATCACAAATCCGATTTCAATTAATGATTGTGCAAATCTTATATTAGCTTTGGGTGCTAAGCCAATTATGGCTTGTCACCCCGATGAAGTTGAATTGATTACTTCAAATTCAAGTGCCTTGGCATTGAATTTAGGTAACTTTGATGATGTAAGAGCTAAGTCTATGATGATTAGTGCTAAGTGTGCCAAAGAAAAAGGAATTCCATTCATTTTAGATTTGGTGGGAGTGGCTTGTTCGACACTTCGATTGAATTATGCCAAAGAACTTGTTTCTTTATATTGTCCAACCGTCATTAAAGGCAACATCAGTGAATGTAAAGCTTTTTATGGAATGACAAGTCATGCGCACGGTGTAGATGCGGATGTTCTCGATGAAGAGAATATCTATGAAAGTGCAAAATGGCTAAAAGATATGGCTTTAAATCTTGGTTGTGTAGTTGTTTGTAGCGGCAAGGTGGATGTCATTACAGATGGTAATGAAGTGAATTTAATTTCAAATGGTTGTGACATGCTTTCAAGAATTACGGGGACTGGATGTATGTTAAATGTGGCAATCGCTACATTTTTAGCTAGTTATTCTCCATTATTGGCTTGTATTAAGGCAACTTGTTATTATGAAGTTGCTGCAGAAAAGACAGAGTGTAATGGTCCAGGAACTTTCCATATGCATTTTATGGACGAAATCTATAAGCTTACCAGTTTTGATGAATCTTTGTTTAAAATTGAGGTGTTAGAATGAAAACAGTCGATTATACATTATATTTTATTACCAATTCAGATGGTTATGATGAAGATACTTTTTTAAATAAAGTAAAAGGGGCATGTCTTGGCGGCGCAACCATTGTCCAGCTTCGTGAAAAGAATAAATCAACATTGGAATATTATGAGTTAGCAGTTAAAGTCAAAAATATAACGGATGCCTATAACATCCCTTTAATTATTGATGATCGAATGGATATCGCAATGGCTGTAGGATGTGGTGTTCATTTAGGAAATGAAGATATGCCAATTTCTGTAGCTCGTAAAATCATGGGAAAAGATTGTATTATTGGGGCTACCGCAAAGACAGTAGAAGTTGCAAAAAAAGCAGAAGCAGATGGTGCTGACTATTTGGGTTGTGGTGCCATTTATCCGACAAAGACGCATGTGAAGACGAAGATTACGAGTGTGGAAACACTGAATGATATTTGTTCGGCTGTCAAGATTCCGGTTTGTGCGATTGGAGGATTAAATAAAGATAATCTTTCTGTTTTAGAAAAGAGTCCTATTCAAGGTGTTTGTGTTGTATCGGCTATTATGGATCAAGAGGATACAAAAAAAGCAGCTGAAGAATTGAAGAAATCGATTCAAAAAATCGTGGCATAAAAAATGCCACTTTTTTTTTGAAAATATAATCTAAAATAGCAATTATGAGAAAAAGAAAAATATTAGTGCTTTCAATCACCATTGTTGCCCTCGTATTGAGTCTTGAAACATGTATATTAAGATATGTAAATGCAAAGAATGCGCAACCACATCCAATGTATTATTGGATCGTGTGATTGCGGTTCTCGATAAAAATGAGTCGAGTGAAGAGCGGTTTGTGAAATCATTAAAAGATGATTATATAGTACGTGTTAAGACCATATCTTATATTGTGGATGCCAAGCCGGAAGTAGAATATGATATTGATGAACTTCAAAAAATCGCATTTTTAATGTCCGTGGATAAAATTCATTTTATTGATGAAACAGGAACGATATATTCGGGTTCAATACTTAAATATTTTGGATATAGCTTTGATTCTGGTGCACATATGGCTTTCTTTAAACAAATATTAAACAATTATGAATTAACATTATGCCAGGATGTAACACCAAATATGGCCGAAGCTAAAGAGATGATGTATGCGATCACTTGGAATGAGTCGAAAACGCATAGGGTTCAAGTGGGTATTACGCCAAAGCGTCTTTTAAAAGAGTTGAAACAAAACCAAATTTCAAATGTCGTATCTAATATGCCTGTGTATAAGGGAATGGAAATTTATGTTGTAAATTCAAAGACGAAAATAATTGAGGGGGCTACTGACAAAAATAAAATAGGGAAGAAGATCCGGACTTCTAATAAAAACTATCAATATATAACTCGAAAACACGGAAATTATAATGTATCTGTATCCATATCTGAATCGATGTTTTCTCAAAATAATATCGTAGCGATATTGATTGTTGGTATTTATTTGACTTTAGCTTCATGCTTACTAGTTCTTATGCTTTCTAGAGTATTAAAAGAGAAGTATGAAAAAGAAAAATATATGTGTACTTCGAATACGGAATGGGCTTATATCTCTTTAGACTTAAACGGTCTAAAACAAACCAATGATTTACTTGGCCCTAGTGCTAGGGATGAGCCTATTTGTGCGGCTAGTAACTGCATGAAGTTTGCGTTTGCCCCTTATGGAAAGATCTATCGTATTGGTGTAGATGAATTTGCCGTATGGATTCAATACTCTGTTTCTAATCTAGATTCCATATTACAAGGATTTGATGCGACCATTCATGAATGGCATGGCAAGCACTTAAATTCGATATCTGTATCGTATGGTGTCGTCAAGTCTTCAGAACAAGATTTTGATTCGGTTCAAGAAATAAGTAAATTCGCCGATGAAAGAATGTATCAAAATAAAAAGGATTATTATACAATGAGTTGTAATGATCGAAGAAGGTAATGAAAAAGCATCTCTAAGGATGCTTTTTGTTTTGATATTATTTATTTACGGCTTCTTTTAGAGCTTTGGCAACTTTGAACTTAACAGATTTGCTAGCTTCAATTTGAATCTTTTCTTTCGTTAGAGGATTGAATCCTTCTCTAGCTTTTCTTTCAGTGATTTCAAATTTTCCAAATCCTGCAAGATCCACCGTTTTTCCTTCACTTAAACCTTCAAAGATTTGTGTTAATGCCAAGTCAACAACTTCAGTGATGTCCTTTTTAGATAAGTGAGAATCTTCAGCAATGTTTGAAATGATGTCCTTTTTAGTTAATTTTTCCATGTTTATAAGTCTCCTTTATATCCCTATAATACGCCTTTTTTCACCATTAGCCAACCCATTAGATGAATTGGTTGAACAAATTCGTTGTTTTTAATTAAATCATTGATTTCATCTTCTGTATATTCTTTGACTTCTAAAAATTCTGTCGAATCTAGATGTTGATTCGATACTTTTTTACAATCATCGGCATAATATAAATACGCATAATTATCCGCTATAGTCGGATTGCTGGGAATGGTATAAATATGTTTCCAGTGATCTGAAACGTAGCCTGTTTCTTCTTCAAGTTCACGTTTAGCTGCAAGTAATGCACTGTCTTTTTCATCACCCTCAATGCCACCGGCACAAAATTCAGTGGTTACAGATTTAAGTCCATGTCTAAATTGACGAACAGTTATATACTTATCATCTTTTGTTCTTGCGATAATCACAACAAAGTTTCTTCTTGAATAGTTATAGAAAGGAGAAAACTCTTTTCCATCGGGAAGAATAAAAGACTCTTTACGAAAGTCGATCCATTCATCTTGTACAATATGTTCTGTTTTATTTAATTTCCAATTTAAATCCATTTTTATCACCCAAAATATTATAATCCAAATAAAAAAAATAGTGCAACCAAAGTTACACTATTCATTGTCTATGCTTGTTGAGCAATTCCAACGTATCTTGAACTTAATGCAGTCGCTAAAGCCATATTTGAAACAACGGCTACGATGACTTCAGGAATCATATTTGTTCCGATGACACCAGCCATAACACCGTTCAATGCAGCTTGGCTAATGCCTAAAGCTTGTGAGTATTGAGGACCGAATAAGATAACAATCAATCCTAATACCATGATTGTATGGGATACGGTTGCCACAGCTGCTGCAATACCTGCAGCGACTGGAGTATTTTTTGCGTATTTTTTTGCAAATTTAAATACATAACCAGCAACCACACCTAATAAAATACGTGGGACTAAAGCTATAACTAAACTAAAGAAGTTACCAGAAATTCCACCAACTGTGATAAATGGAGAGAAGACAAAGCTTGTGATTCCAGGTGTCATTGTAGCTCCAATTACAGAAGTACAACCAAATATGAATCCTAAGAAAGCACCGGCTGCAGGCCCCATTGTACTAGCCAAGATAATGACAGGCACGTGCATTAATGTAACACTTAATGCGTTGATACGTAAGTAACCAATTGGTGTTAAATACATGATGATTTCGATGGCTAAAAATAAAGCCAACACGCACATCTGGCGTACTGATAGTTTTGATTTGTTCATATTTCCTCCTACTTTCGTTTCTTTTTAAGAATACGATGTAACTAATCAAATGGATGTCTTCATACATGGATTATGGTCCTTAGATCCATATCCACAAAAAAACATCTTCAATAGTTTACAACAATAAAAAACAGGAATCAAGTCCCTGTTTTAGTTCCAAAAATCGAATGGAAATACGGAATCGCTTTCATGATCTTCATCGTTTTGTTGATAATATGAAGAAGAAGGTGTATTGCATGATGTACTTACATCTTTTCCTTCAAGCATTGTATCGATAGAATCTTTGACATCGCTGATCGCAATCGCATAGCCCATACCTTCTACATCTGTATCACTTAATTTGGCTGAGTTGATGCCAATCAATTCGCCACTCATATTCAATAATGCTCCACCCGAGTTTCCTGGGTTAATAGCTGCATCGGTTTGAATATACGATTGTGATTTGTCTGTATCTGAACTTGTTGAAACACTACGATTTGTAGCCGATACAATACCCGTTGTAACACTTTGACCATAACCTAACGCATTACCAATCGCAACGACTTGTTCTCCAACTTGAAGTTTGTCGCTGTCTCCAATCGTCGCAATCGCAATTTGTTTTAAAGTATCTTCACTTAAGTCTTTTGTTTTGATGGAAATCACGGCTAAGTCACCATCTTCATCTACACCTTTTACTGTAGCTACAACATTTGTATTATCCGCTAATGTACAAGTTAAGGTCTTGGCATTTTCAATAACATGATAGTTTGTCAAAATATCGATTTCACCATTCTTTTTATTGATGATCACACCACTACCTACACTTGTATTTTCTTGTTGCGTAAACGGATTGCTTCTTGAGTTATTTCCATACATACTAAAATAATTTTGTACATCCGATACCGAAACGTTGGTAATCGATACAATACTTGGCATACAATTTTGAGCGACTGCACTCACATTTGAAGTGGTTGAACTTGAAGTTTTCAAAACATTTGTGCTTTGAACTGTTGTATTTTGTTTATTATAGTTATCAACCACATAGTTGACACCTTGAAAACTTCCAGCCGCAACTACACCAAATGTGGCCGCACTCAATACAAGCTTTGTACCTTTCTTTAATAATTTATGATTTGAATTTGGAATTTTTGGCATTTCATTTTTCATGTCCTTGTACCTCCTTATTTACAATACAAGGATATCGCAATAAGCTTAAATGAACTTTAAATTATTCCATATTTGTGTAACCCATTAAATACGTATCCACTTCTTTTGCACACTCTTTACCTTCATGAATAGCCCATACAACTAAGGATTGCCCTCTATGACAATCTCCAGCTGTAAAGTATTTGTCTTTGACTTGATAAGAATTTGGTTGTGTCACAATCGTATTTCTTTGTGAAGTTTCCAATTTAAAACTCTTCTTTAAATCATCTTCAACACCAATAAAACCAGCTGCAATCAATAATAAATCACAGTCTAAAATTTGTTCGGAACCTTTTACTTCTTCAAGCTTACCATTGTTAAAGTGGACTTTTACCGTCTTGATCTGTTTTAGATTTTTCTTTTCATCTAAAATACATTCCTTTACTGTTGTTTCGTAAATGCGAGGATCCTTTTTAAAGACGGCAATCGCTTCTTCTTGACCATAATCTGTCTTACAGATCTTTGGCCATTCTGGCCAAGGATTACTTTGAAGTCTTTCATCGGGTGCTTTAGGCATCATTTCAATTTGAACAACACTTGCACAACCCTGACGAATGCTTGTACCAACACAATCATTTCCAGTATCTCCACCACCGACAATCACAACATGTTTATATTTGGCAGAAATTTCTTCTGTGTTATCCAACAAATGTTTCGTGGCCTTTGTAAGGTAGTCCACCGCAAAATAAATGCCTGTACAATCACGATTCTTTACATTTAGATCACGAGCCTTTTTAGATCCAGTCGCAAAGACAATCGCATCATATTCTTTTTCCAATTCTTTTTTGGTGATGTCTTTACCTACATTCACATTGGTTTTAAAAATGATTCCTTCTTCTGTAAGTATTTCTAATCTTCTTTGAATGACTTTCTTTTCAAGCTTCATATTTGGGATGCCATACATCAATAAACCACCAATACGGTCTTCCTTTTCAAAGACTGTCACAGAATGACCTCTTCGATTTAAATCATGCGCAAGCGCAAGTCCTGCAGGACCTGATCCAATGATGGCGACCTTTTTATCGGAGCGTACACCAGGAACATAAGGTGTCATCCATTTGTTAGTATAAGCTGTTTCAATCGTATATAATTCATTTTCTTTGATTGTGACTGGTTCTTGGTCTAAACCATTCAAACAAGCCTTTTCACAAAGAGCAGGGCAGACGCGACCGGTAAATTCAGGGAATGGATTGGTTTTTAATAATCTAGATAACGCTCTTTTATCATTACCGTTATAGATTTCATCATTCCATTCTGGAATTAAGTTATGTAATGGGCAGCCTGTCACCATGTTTTTTAACTTAATGGCCGACTGACAAAAGGGAACGCCACAGTTCATGCAGCGCGCACCTTGTTTACGTCTTGTTTCTTCATCTAAAAAAGGATGAAATTCATTAAAGTTTGTGATACGAGAAAGAGGTTGGATGGCCTCGTTTTCTTGTCTTTCATATTCTAAAAATCCTGTTGGTTTTCCCATATTCTTTCATCCTTTCTAAGCATGTACTTGTTCAAAAGCCATAAGACTGGCTTCATCATCATGATAGCCTTTGGCCTTTAATTCTTGAATCAATGTTGTGATCTTTTCATAATCTTTAGGTACAATCTTTTTAAAGTTGGATAATTCATGATCAAGATTTGATAAAATCTTTTCTGCAACATCTGAATTTGTATATTTGAAGTGATTCCTTAATAATTGCGTTAATGTTTCAATATCCGCTTTACCACTCACTTCATACGTATTGACTAATTGTTTATTTAAACGTGTATATAAATCATGGTTAGGATCATAAATATACGCAATACCACCAGACATGCCGGCCGCTAAGTTTTTACCAGTTTGACCTAAAATCACAACAGTACCACCTGTCATATATTCAAGTCCATGATCACCAACACCTTCGACTACAGCACTTGCTCCTGAGTTACGTACCGCAAAACGCTCACCGGCCATACCACGAATATAGGCTTCACCACTAGTAGCACCATATAAGGCCACATTGCCAATAATGACATTTTCATTTGGCTTAAATTTTGCTTCATTTTTTGGCTGAATAATCAATTTGCCACCAGACAAGCCCTTACCAAAGTAGTCATTGGCATCACCATGTACATCTAATGTGATTCCTTTTTGTACAAAGGCACCAAAAGATTGTCCAGCACCACCGTTACAATGAACAGTATATGTATCGTCTTGTAGAGTGTTATTAAATTGTTTTGTGACTACACTGGATAAAATAGTTCCGACTGTACGGTCTGTACTTGAAATTGAGATTGTTTCAGCATGAGGCTTTTTCTCATTGAAATAAGGTTCAAACTTAGGAAGCAATGTCTTCATATCTACCGTTTTTTCAAGTTCAAAATCGTATGTATCTTTTGGCTCATAATGAATATTGTAAGGTTTCATTAAAATGTTAGAGTAATCCATATTCGCATCTTCATCCACTTCTAGATTGTCCGTATGACCCACCATTTCATTGATTGTATGATAGCCAAGCTCAGCCATAATTTCTCTTAATTCACGCGCAATAAACAACATGAAATTCATGACATATTCTGGTTTTCCTTTGAAATGCTTTCTTAATTTTTTGTTTTGTGTAGCCACACCAAAAGGACAAGTATCTAGATTACATACACGCATCATCATACATCCCATAGTAACAAGTGGTGCCGTCGCAAAGCCAAATTCTTCCGCTCCAAGTAAGCATGCGATCGCAACATCTTTTCCTGTCATTAACTTACCGTCGGTTTCAATTAAAACACGACTTCTTAAACCGTTCTCGACTAAGTTTTGGTGAGCTTGAGCCAAACCTAATTCCCATGGAAGACCCGCATGGTGAATACTACTTTGGGAAGCAGCACCTGTACCCCCATCATAACCAGAAATTAAGACGACGGTAGCTCCGGCTTTGGCAACACCAGAGGCAATCGTACCTACACCCGCTTCGGAAACAAGCTTAACACTGATTCGAGCTTTTGGGTTGGCGTTCTTTAAGTCGTAGATCAATTGGGCTAAGTCTTCAATGGAATAGATGTCGTGGTGAGGAGGAGGGGAAATCAAAGATACGCCTGGCGTTGAATATCGAGTTTTCGCAATCCATGGATAGACTTTTTTGCCTGGCAAGTGTCCACCTTCACCTGGTTTTGCGCCTTGTGCCATCTTGATTTGAATTTCTTTGGCACTGACTAAGTATTCTTCGGTTACGCCAAAACGACCACTCGCCACTTGTTTAATAGCGGAGTTCTTTTCGGTACCTAAACGTTGGGGTTTTTCGCCACCTTCACCCGAATTGGATTTACCACCCAATCGATTCATGGCAATGGCCATACATGTATGGACTTCTTCAGAGATAGAACCATAGCTCATGGCACCTGTCTTAAAGCGTTTTACGATTTCGTATTCACTTTCCACTTCCGATAATGGGATTGAATTTCTTGTCTTTTTAAAGTGTAATTGACTTCTTAAATGGTGTTTTTGATGGTTTGAATTCAATTCATTCGAATATTCTTTAAATAAATCGTAGTTATTAGTTTGTGTAGCTCTTTGAAGTTTCACAATGGTTTCAGGAGAATATAAGTGATCTTCTTTTCCATCACCTTTTCTAAGTTTATGGAATCCAATGGAATCTAGACTTGTATCGGTTGTAAGTCCTAATGGATCATAAGCACGATCATGATGATAGATCAAATCTTTTTCAATGTCTTCTAAAGTAATGCCTTCCACTTCACTAATGGTGTTTGTGAAGTAGGTATCGATGACCTCTTTAGAGATTCCAATGGCCTCAAAGATTTGGGCACCTTGATACGATTGGAGAGTCGAAATACCCATTTTAGCAGCAATTTTAACGATGCCTTTTAAAATGGCTTCATTATAGTCATCAATCGCAATGTTGACTTCTTTATCTAACATATTTAATTGAATCATTTCTTCAATGCATTCATGTGCTAAATATGGATAGATGGCGGTTGCACCATAACCTAAAATCATTGCGAATTGATGAACATCTCTTGGTTCACCACTTTCTAGAATGATGGATACATCGGTTTTCTTTTTCGTCTTAACTAAGTGTTGTTCTAAGGCAGATACAGCTAAAAGACTAGGAATGGCCATGTGACCTTCATCAACACCTTTATCGGAAAGAATCAAGATGTTGGCTCCATTTCGATAGGCTTTATCACATTCAATAAATAAGTTGTCTAATGCTTCTTTTAACGATGTGCCACGATAGAATAATAGAGAAATCGTTTCATTTTTAAATCCTGTCTGATTTAATTGACGAATCTTATCCATATCGCGTGATGTTAGAATGGGATTGTTGACCTCTAAGACGGTACAGTTGTCGGATTTATCTTGGAGTAGGTTTCCATCACTACCAATATAGATGGTTGTGTCTGTGACAACTTCTTCACGTAAAGAATCAATGGGTGGGTTGGTTACTTGGGCGAAGAGTTGTTTAAAGTAATGAAATAAACTTAAATGATTTTGGGAATAAATTGCCAAAGGAATATCGGTACCCATCGCACTTGTTGGTTCAAGTTTGACACGGGCCATTGGTAAAATAATATCTTTTACATCTTCATAGGTATAGCCGAAGACTTTATAAAGAATATCTCTTTCATGTTGAGAGTGGATGTGTGTTTTTTTATCAGGAGCTGGTAGATCCTTCAGGTATAATAAGTGGTTGTCTAACCATTCTCCATATGGATTTGAAGAGGCATATTCATTTTTAAGATCATAGTCTTCAATCAATTTCTTTTTCTTTGTATCTACAAGTAACATCTTACCGGGTTCAAGTCTTGATTTTTTTACGATTTTCTTTTCATCAATATCAAATACACCCACTTCACTTGATAAAATCAACATGTTGTCGCTTGTTAGATAGTAACGACTTGGTCGAAGTCCATTACGATCTAAAACAGCTCCGACTTTTTGTCCATCACTAAATAAAATAGCGGCTGGACCATCCCATGGTTCCATCATTGTGGCATAGTAGTGGTAGAAATCTTTCTTCTTTTGATCCATGGTTTGGTGTTTCCATGGTTCTGGAATCAAGATCATAACGGCTTTTTCAAGTGGTATGCCATTCATGACTAAAAACTCTAGGGCATTATCTAACATGGCAGAATCGGAACCCGAAGTATTGATGATGGGTAAGATCTTATTTGAATTTTCATCCAAGAATTTTGAATGCATACTCTCTTCACGTGCTAACATCTTATTGACATTGGCACGGATGGTATTGATTTCACCATTATGGGCAATATAACGGTTTGGATGCGCTCTTTGCCATGATGGTGTTGTATTGGTAGAAAAACGTGAGTGTACAATCGCAATTGCAGACTTATAGTTTTCATCTTGTAAATCTAAATAGAATTTTCTTAATTGACAAACGAGAAACATACCTTTATAAACAATGGTACGACTGCTTAATGAGGCCACATAGGTTTCTTTACAACTCTTTTCAAATTCGCGTCGAATCACATATAGTTTTTGTTCTAGGTCTGTATCGCCTTGGACAAAAGCTTGGTAAATGCTAGGCATACAATCTTTGGCTTTTTGGCCTAAGATGGAATCATCACATGGTACTTTTCGCCAAGTAATGAATGTGCATCCTTCTTGTTCGACAAGTTTTTCAAACATTTTTTTGTGTTGGTTTAAAAGCAGTTTATTTCTTGGCAAGAAAAACATACCGACACCATAGTGTTCGGGTAGTTTGATGTTGTCTTTCTTTAATGTTTTGCGAAAAAAGTCATCACTGATTTGAAGGAGAATACCAACTCCATCACCCACTTTACCACTGGCATCTTTACCTGCACGGTGTTCTAGTTTTTCTACAATGTGCAATGCTTTGTCTAAGACATCATAGCTTTGTTTACCATCGATTTGGACTACGGAACCAATACCGCAGGCATCGTGTTCGATTTCAAAATTCATAATTTACACAACCCTTCTATTTTCCGCTGTCTCCATAGTTTGATAAATAACGAGCACTCGGATCGTTGACGTTACATCCTTGCCAGTTTTTATTTGGCATCCAGAAATCTTTGATCATACCTGCCTGTTCAGGGTAGTAAGATTCAAAAATTTCACGATATAATAGAGATTCTTTTGTGAATGGAGAACAGTATTTGTATTGTTTGATTTTTTCTTCAAATTCAGCATCTGTATACTGCTTTTCGGCATATTCTTTAATATCATCACTTAATGAGTGACCGACCGCATCGGAGAAGGCGGCTTTTTCTCGCATTAAGATATCGTAAGGAAGAATTTCGTCTTTTTCAAACGCATGACGAAGCAAATATTTTCCTTTATTATATGTATTCATTTTCTTTTCAGGATCAATAGCCATAACGTATTTGACAAAATCTAAATCGCCAAAGGGAACACGGGCTTCAATGGAGTTTGTGGAAATGCATCGATCGGCTCTTAATACATCGTACATATACAGTTCATGTACACGTTTAACACTTTCTTGTTGGAATTCTTGGGCGTTTGGGGCAAAATCTGTATATTTGTAGCCAAACAATTCATCACTGATTTCTCCAGTTAGTAAAACGCGAATGTTACTTTGTTCATGAATGGCTTTACAGATAAGATACATTCCAATGCTGGCGCGAATGGTTGTGATATCAAAAGTAGCCAAAGTTTGAATGACGGGTTTGATCGCTTTTAAGACATCTTCTTTATTGATAATGATTTCATGGTGGTTAGAACCAATAAAGTCAGCGACTTCTTTGGCATATTTTAAATCGATCGCATCTTCTTCCATTCCAATCGCATAGGTTTCAATGGGTTTATTGAGTAATTTTTGACTGATGGCACATACTAGACTTGAATCTAATCCTCCACTCAATAAGAATCCTAGTGGGGCATCGGCATCCAATCTTTTCTTGACACCTTCCACTAATTTATCGTGAATATTAGAACAGATGGTTTCAAGATCTGAAGTGATTACTTCATCAACTTTAGTAATGTCTAAGTAACAAGTGAATTTGCCATCGGCATAGTAAAATCCAGGAGGGAATGGAAAGATTTGTTCGACAATGGAAACTAGGTTTTTGGCTTCAGAGGCAAAGACAATATTATGATTTTGATCATAGCCATAAAATAATGGACGGATTCCGATTGGATCTCTGGCGGCAATAAAATCGTTTTTCTTGGCATCATAAATAATGCAGGCATATTCAGCATCTAGCTTTTTAAACATGTCTAAGCCGTATTTTTCATAGAGTGGTAGAAGAATTTCACAATCGCTTTGCGAAATAAATGTATAGCCGGATTTTTCTAATTCGGACTTAATTTCTCGAAATCCATAGATTTCGCCGTTACATACCACATAATTGCCATCTCTTTCAAAAGGCTGCATGCCAAGAGGACTTAGTCCCATGATGGATAGTCTTTGAAAACCTAGATAGCCACATCCGACTTCTTGAATTCTTTCATCGTCTGGACCTCTTGTATATGTCGCAAGTAATGCTTGATGAATGGATTCTTTATTTACTTTTAATGATTTATAACCAATAATTGTACACATAAATTACATCTCCTTTATAGACGGAAAAACCGGGCGTATGCCGGTTTATTGAATTCCGAATAATAATTTTCCATATGTTGGAAATGGCCAATCACTATTAGAAGTAATGACTTCAAGTTCGTCGCATGGTTTTCTTAAATTTGCCATGTCTTGAATGATGAAGTCACGTACATAGAAGGCTGATTTTTCAAAATCATCAATTTCATGTAGTTTTTTAACATCGTTTTCAAGTGTCATCATAGCTTGGTAAGCTTCGGTTAAATATTCACTGACTTTTTTAGCCGTTTCAAGTTCATAGGTTAAGTCGATACCGATGGCCTTTTTATTTGCGATTGTATCTGTCAATTCTTTAGAGAACTTACTTGCAGCTGGTAAAATGTCTTTTTTCGCAATGTCTAACATTGTCAATGCTTCAATGTTGATTTGTTTTTCATATTCATCCATTAAAATTTCATATCTTGATTCCACTTCTTCTTTAGATAAAACTTTTTGTCTTTCAAATAGGGCAATATTTTCATCGGTTTTGAAGTATGGAAGGGCATCTGGAGTTGTCTTTAAGTTTAATAAGCCTCTAGACTCAGCTTCTTTAACCCAAGAATCATCATATCCGTTACCATTGAAGATAATGCGTTTGTGGTTTTTGATTGTATCTCTGATCAAGGCATGTAATGTGCTTTCAAAATCATCGCTAGTTTCAAGAATATCCGCAAATTTTTCGATTTCATCCGCAATGACTGTATTTAACACAATATTGCATCCGGCAATACTTGAGTTAGATCCCGGCATTCTGAATTCGAATTTGTTTCCGGTAAAGGCGAATGGAGAAGTACGGTTACGATCTGTTGAATCTTTAGGGAATTTAGGAAGAACGGTTGCTCCAATCTTCATCAATTCTTTTTCTTTTCCATCATATGGTTTGTCTTCTTCAATGGCCTTTAATACAGCAGTTAATTCATCACCTAAGAAAATAGAGATAATAGCTGGAGGGGCTTCGTTAGCACCTAGTCGGTGATCGTTACCTGCAGTGGCTACGCTTAATCGTAATAAGTCTTGGTGTTCATCTACAGCTTTAATAATAGCGGCTAAGAAGACTAAAAATTGTGCGTTTTCATGAGGTGTATCGCCTGGTTCTAGTAGGTTGATTCCTGTATCCGTAGATAAAGACCAGTTATTGTGTTTACCACTTCCGTTGATGCCTTCAAATGGTTTTTCATGAAGTAGGGCAACCAATCCATGTTTTTTCGCAACTCTTTGAATCAATTCCATTGTCAATTGGTTGTGGTCTGTTGCGATATTTGTCGTTGTAAAGATTGGGGCTAATTCATGTTGTGCAGGAGCGACTTCGTTATGTTCAGTTTTTGCCAAGATGCCAAGTTTCCATAACTCTTTATTTAAATCGGACATAAATTCTTGAACACGACTTTTGATTGTTCCAAAATAATGATCTTCCAATTCTTGTCCTTTAGGGCATGGTGCACCAAATAATGTACGTCCTGTATAGATCAAGTCTTTTCTTTGTTCATAATATTTCTGGTCAACTAAGAAATATTCTTGTTCAGGTCCGACGGTTGTTTTAATGGTTTGAACATCGTCATTGCCAAATAATTTCACAATACGTAAGGCTTGTTTATTAATGGCCTGCATACTTCGAAGGAGTGGTGTTTTCTTATCTAGGGCATGTCCTGAGTAAGAGCAGAAAGCGGTTGGAATACAAAGAACTCCGTTTTTAATAAAGGCATAGCTTGTTGGATCCCAAGCTGTATATCCTCTTGCTTCAAATGTGGCTCTTAATCCGCCATTTGGAAAACTTGAGGCGTCTGGTTCACCTTTGATTAATTCTTTTCCACTAAATTCCATAATGACTTTGCCATCTTTATCGGGATTGATGAAGCCATCATGCTTTTCAGCTGTAACTCCTGTCATTGGCTGGAACCAGTGTGTATAGTGTGTTGCACCTTGTTCTAAGGCCCATTCTTTCATAGCGTGGGCTACCGCGTTTGCGATTTTGATATTTAGCTGTTTTCCATCGCGAATGGTTTTTTCTAATTCGCGATATGTATCTTTTGCGAGCTTTTCTCGCATAACAGATTCATCAAAAACTTTACTTCCAAAAATTTCTTCTACGATTGATTTCATAATGGCTCTCCTTTACATAAAAAAAGCAAGGACACTAAAAAAACTAGGGGTTGACCTATATTTTCTTTGGCGTCCTTGCCATGTATGCATTCATTATAAACAGATATTTTGTGTTGTCAATGAAAAAATGTAAAAATATTTGAAAACAGAATGAAAATAGTGTATTAATTATTCGAGGTGAATTGTATGACATATGAGGATGTATTAAATTTTTGTGAAGAACAAGACGTTCGATTTATTCGTCTTTCTTATTTTGATATGTATGGTACACAGAAAAATGTTTCTGTTTTACCAACCGAATTAAAAAGGGCATTTGTGGAGGGAATTAGCTTTGATGCCAGTGCCATTGATGGCTTTCTAGATGAAGTGCATAGTGATCTATTCTTATATCCAGATCCAAACACTATGAGTATCTTGCCATGGCGCAGTATGGATGGAAGTGTTATTCGTATGTATTGTGATATTAAATATCCGGATGGAACGCCTTTTGAAAGGGATGTGCGCTATATATTAAAGAAGGCAATCCTAAAAGCGAAAAGTATGGGGATAGATGTTAACTTTGGTTCAGAATTTGAATTCTACTTATTTAAGCAGGATGAAAATGGAGAAAACACCTATGTTCCATTGGATCGTGCGGGGTATATGGATATTTCACCATTAGATAAAGGGGAAAATGTTCGTCGTGAGATTTGTTTAACATTATCGGAAATGGGAATTGATCCAGAGGTTTCGCATCATGAGATGGGTCCTGGGCAAAATGAGATTGATTTTCGTTATTCAAGTGCTTTACAAGCAGCGGATAATGCGGCGACATTTAAGTGGGTTGTTGAAGCCATTGCGAATATGCAGGGTTTAGTAGCTGACTTTTCACCAAAACCTTTAGAGGATCAGCCAGGTAATGGGATGCATATTAATATGAGTGTGGATCAACATGAAGAGTTGTTGATGCCTTTTATGGCCGGTATTTTAAATCGTATTGAAGAGATGACAGCCTTTTTAAATCCGACAAAACACTCCTACAAGCGTTTAGGTAAGGATAAGGCGCCAAGCTATATTTCCTGGTCGTATCAGAATCGTAATCAATTGATTCGTATTCCGGCTACGCATTCGACAAATCGTATGGAATTAAGAAGTCCGGATTGTAGTTGTAATATTTATTTGGCCTATGCCTTATTGATTTATGCTGGTTTAGAGGGGATTGAAAAGAACATGGTACCCGATCCTTGTACGGATATTGTATCGAGTGATACAAAAAAGCTTCCTCAAAGTTTAAAAGAGGCAAAGGTAAAGGCTTTGAATTCGGATTGGTTAAAACAAGTTTTAGGAAAAGATGTAGTGGATATTTATGTTGGGTAAGTGCGTATGGAGGCAAGTAAAGTATTAGTACTTGGAAATGAGAAATTCTTAGCTCTATTAAAAAATACGGCCAATTATCAATATGTGCTGTCAAAGACATATAATGATGCGTTAAATAAGTTGAGAAATACGCATTTTGAGATTGTTGTGATCTTATATTCGCAAACGACAAGTGGGCTTTTAAATTTTGCGAAAAGTTTAAATACGCAAGTTTTGTTGGTGTGCAATAAGGAAATCTATGATCAAGTTTCATATCAGTGTAAAGATAGTGGTATAATAGTTCTGTCGTATCCCATCAAGAAGCAGTTGTTGTATGAAGCATTTCAGATTCTTATGAGTGTGAATAGGCGAATCCAGCTTTATGAAAAGAAGATCAGTAAGCTTGAACAGAAATATTTAGAGTTGAAGATGGTGGATCATTGTAAGTTGGTTTTGATTTCAAATTATCATTGGAGTGAAGACAAGGCACATCACTATATTGAAAAAATAGCGATGGAGCAGAATAAGACGAAATTCTTGGTGGCTAAAGAGTTATTAGAGGAGTTTCAAACATGAAAAAGATTCAAAAGACCAATGCGATGCGTTTTTTAGATCAGCATAAAGTAGAATATGAAGCGCATACGTATGAACATAAAGAGGGTGATCCCGTAGATGGTGTGCATGTTGCGAATATGTTACATCAGCCAGTGGAAGCTGTGTATAAAACTTTAGTTACACAGGCAAACACAAAGGAATACTTAGTGTATATGCTTCCAGTTGAAAAGGAATTAGATTTAAAGAAGTGCGCAAAAATAGCCGAAGTCAAATCTTGTGAGATGATTCATGTGAAGGACATCAATAAGATTACGGGCTATATTCGTGGTGGTTGTTCTCCATTGGGTATGAAAAAACAATTTCGTACCTTTATTGAAAAGGATTGTTTAGATCAAGATAAGATTTATTTTAGTGCAGGTAAGATTGGTATGCAGATTGAGATGGATCCAAAGACATTGATGGATTTAATTCATGTTCAAGCAGGCGATATCACAAAGGAGTAATTTTATGTGGGCGAATGAGAGTGTATTTTATCAAATCTATCCTTTTGGAGCTTGTGGAGCGCCATTTGAGAATGATCATGTTCTAGAACACAGAATTCATAAATTAGAGAATTTTATTCCTCATTTAAAGAAATTAAACATAGACTGTATACTATTGAATCCAATTTTTGAAAGTCGTACGCATGGCTATGATACAACGGATTTTAAAACGTTAGATACAAGATTGGGTACCAATGAAGACTTAAAGGAAGTTGTAAATCAATTCCATGAAAATGGTATTCAAATTGTTTTAGATGCCGTGTTTAATCATGTGGGACGTGATTTCTTTGCGTTTCAAGATGTATTGGAAAAGAAGTGGGATTCACCTTATAAAGATTGGTTCTATATTGATTTTAATGGAAACAATCACTACAATGATGGCTTCTGGTACCAGGATTGGGAAGGCAATGATATCTTAGTGAAGTTGAATCTTCAAAATTCACAAGTAGTAGAATACATTTTAAATGTAGTGGATTTCTGGCAAGAAGAATTTAAAATTGATGGTTTAAGATTAGATGTAGCTTATTGTTTGGATAAGAATTTCCTACAAACTTTACACAACCATGTAGATAGAGATTTCTTCCTTTTAGGTGAAACTTTACATGGTGACTATAATCAATGGATGAATGAAAATATGTTGGATTCTGTCACAAATTATGAGTGTTATAAAGGGTTGTATTCGAGTTTTAATTCAGCAAATTTCTATGAGATTCTTTATTCATTGAATCGTCAATTTGGCAAAGATCCATGGTGTTTATATACGGGTAAGCATTTGTTTAACTTTGTGGATAATCACGATGTCGAAAGAGTTGCCTCGATTTTAGAGGATAAAAACCAATTGCCTTTAATTTATACCATGTTATTTACAATGCCAGGTATTCCATGTATCTATTATGGCAGTGAATGGGGTATGGAAGGTACAAAAAATTGGAATGATACGGATCTTAGACCGGAAATCAAAGTGTTTGAATGGAATGAATTAACGAATACTATTCAAAAGTTAATCCATCTGAAACATAATCATTCCGCTTTATCTTATGGAGATTATACACAGATTGGTATCACAAATACAGCTTGTATTTATCAAAGACAAGATGAAAAGGAATGTCTATGGATTTGTATGAACATGAAGAGTGTTGCTCAAACATTAGGCTTTAATGGTCAAGGTGATTTCATCGACATGGAAACCAATGAAGAACTTTCGGTTAATAATGCATTTGAGTTCAAGCCTTATGAAGTAAGAATATTAAAGAAAGTATCGTAATGGATACTTTTTTTCGTATGATATAATTTAGAAGAGGTATTTGTTTATGGAAAATTGGATTCATAATCTAGATTCGTTTTATGTAACGAAAAATGATCAAAAAATAAATTTTAGTGATGATTTTATCAAGTCAGAAGAAAGAGCAACAGGATTAGGTAAGGGTATTTATAGCACGTATAAATATTTTGATACATATATTTGGCAAGAAGATAGTACGAATCATTATTATTTTGAGTGGATTCCCAAAGTGGATGAGAATATTAAAGAGGTACATTTTCCCGATAGTTTTGTGTGTGAAGATAAGGATGGCTATTCAACGATTCCTTATATGCAGGGGTTATTGATTCCCAATCGGTATGAGTATGATTATAGTCATATTGCCTTTGATGGCCAGTTTACAAGTTGTGCTGCCTATATGCCTTGGCTTAGTCAAACCAATAATGGAAAAGGGTATATCGCAATCAATGAAACGCCCTGGGATTCTAAATATACAATTGATCATGATGATAAGGGTACACGACTTCAATTTGTATGGTTAACAAGTTTAGGTAAGATGCGATATAAGCGTGTTGTTCGATATTCTTTTGAGCCTAATATGGATTATAATCGTGCTGCTAAGATTTATCGAGAGTACGTTAAAGAAACCGGTTTATTTAAATCTTTAAAAGAAAAAGAAGTTACACTTTCTAAAATATCAGAACTTCAACAATGTGCTGTTGTACATACGGGTATTAAGGCACATACGGAAAAGGATTCACGTTTTTATAATGGACAAGAGGATGTAATTCATTCTTTTGATTCGGTAAAAGAGATGATGCAAAGTCTTCATGAATTAGGTTCAAACAAACTATATCTTCATTTAGATGGCTGGGGAGATCCTGGCTACGATAATTGTCATCCGGATTATTTGCCGGCATGTATTGAAGCTGGTGGATGGACTGGTTTAAAAAGACTTCAACAGAGTTTAAGTGCGTCTAATGATTTATTTGCCTTACATGATCAGTATCGTGATTATTATTATAAGGCCAAAACACATGATGAAAACCAAGCCATTCAATTAAAGGATGGTAGTGTGTTTGAACATGCCAATTGGGCTGGGGGAAGACAAAATTATTTGTGTGCAAGTCTAGCACCAAAGTATGTAAAAAGAAACTACACTGAGATCTTAAAACATATTGATTTGGATTGCGTATATTTAGATGTATTTTCTTGTAATGAAATGGATGAGTGTTTTAATTTAGAACATTTGATGACAAGAAAAGAGTGCATGGAATATAGAAGGGCTTGTTTTCAATATATGATCTCAAAGGGAATCATTCCTTCAAGTGAGGAGTGTAGTGATTGGGCTATGCGAGAACTTGTTTTTTCGCATTATGGGCCTTATGAATTTATGATGAAAGATGAAAATGAGAAAAGAATGGGAATAGCAGTACCTTTATTTAATCTAGTGTATCATGATTGTTTCATTTTGCCTTGGCCAATGGAAAAAAGACAAGAAGACTATATGTTGTATGCGTTATTAAATGGGGGTATTCCATATGTAGTAAGGAATGCACCTTATGATAATGTGGATGGTAATTTTGGAAGAGATGGTTTGTCCATAGAAGATCGAATTAAACGTGCAAATGTTGTTCTAGATTTTTATCAAAAAATTAAAAATGAAGAAATGGTAGAACATAGAATCATCAATGATCATGTTCAACAGACTACTTTTAGTAATAATGTCACAGTTGAAATCGATACAAAGGAGAACACGTATAGAATTGTATGAAAGTATTAGTATTAGTTTAACTATTATTAACGGGTTGTACACAAGCACAGCCCGAACTTAGAGAAACTAAAGAAGTTCAAGCTGCAATCCCTTATTCAGATGAGGAATTGAATGAAAGTGCAAATGATCAAATTGAGGATGAAGCATTTTATTTGGATTCAATCACTCAACAGTCAGATAATGAAGTGTTGTTTTCATTAAAGGACGAAGAGAACAAACAATATGTATTTAAATATGAAGGTAATGAGTTGATTTTAGACAGATTAGTAGATCATGTAGATTAAACGAATGTGGGTGTAATTTGAAGAGATGGTTTCTTTATATATTAAGATTTTAAAGAAAACTATAACGGATACAGAACTAGAATTGTTTAAGTATAATTTGGACATTTCTTTTTGCGTGCCACATGCTATATTTTTTAATTTAAATAGTGAGGCAAAGAAGATATTGGGTAAAAAAGAGTGGAGTAAATTGTATAGTCCAGATATTGAATGGAAGGACGAACATGATTCAAAGGATGAATATAATATAGATCCAAGTCAATTTGATGATGAAGATGAGTATGTGGATGCATTAAGAAAGTTATGGAAACGTAAGTATGATTATTTTAATGAGTTTAGTTCCATAAATCCAAGTAATTACATACATGAGGATGCTTATGGTAAAGCAATTGATAATAAGAAGAATTGGATGAATAAATATGATAAGGATAATGCATATAAATTAGATCCAAGTGATTATGATTGTGAAGAAGGGTATTTGGATGATTTAAGGTGTTGTTGGCAACATAAATATGATCCAGATACAAAGATAAATGTATGTATAGATGATTATAATACGGAAGAAGACTATAAAGAATCATTAGTAAATAATTGGAAGGAAACGTATGATCCACAACATAGGTTCAATGGCTTTCAATTTGAAAGATTTACAACAGTTGATGATTATTTGATTGAATTAAATGATCGATTAGATTGGATAAACAAATGTGATCCAGAAGGAATCTTTAGTAAGATAGATCCATCTAAGTATGACAATATGTTTCAGTATCAGCCTGTCCTTGATTTAAGAAAGGCATGGAAGAAAAAGTATGATCCAAATAACATGCATACTGAAATACATCCTTGTGACTATAATAGTGTAGAAGAATATCATAGGGCGTTAATGGGTCAATAGTGTTAATTGCAGGGCATGACTCTGCTTTTCTTTTAGTTATTTTATTAGGTTTAGACATGAATTAATCTAACTTTATTTCAAACTTATCTTTTGATGACAAAATATTCATAAAAGTGAATATTTTTTATTTAATACTGTAAGCGTTTCACGTATAATAGAAATATAAGTGAGGATCAATTTATGCAAATAAGTTATAATAAGCTATTTAAATTATTAATTGATAAAGGCATGAAAAAAACAGATTTGGCTAAAGAAGCTAAGTTAACACCAGCTACACTTGCAAAACTATCGAAACAAGAAACAGTATCTATGGATACGTTGATTCGTATTTGTGATTGTTTGGATTGTACATTTGATGATGTAGTGGAATTGATTAAAGATTAATTAAGGGTTCGGAGGTGTACCATGAAAGGGACTGATGAAATACGCATATACTCATTTGATAATGATGGTTTGAATGAATTGAAGAGTTTTGAATATGGAAAAAATTGGCCAGTAGTTTATCTAATTCATAATAACAAAGATTTATATATTGGAGAAACAACAAGTGCTGAGGTTCGAATGAGCCAACATCTAAGTAATAATGAGAAGAATTATTTGGAAGAAATCGCAATCGTATTTGATCATAAATTTAATAAGTCTGTTATTTTGGATTATGAACAAAGATTGATTAAATATTGTTCTGTAGATAGTAGATTTCAAAATATTCTTAATAAAAATAAGGGTCAACAAGCCATACATGATTATTATAATCGTGATGAGTATCGTAGTGATTTTGAAAGATTATGGAATAGTTTAAAAAGTATGGGTCTTGCTGATCACACGTTGCATAAAATTGAAAATGAAAATATCTTTAAGTTTTCTCCATACAACTGTTTGACTGGTGAACAAAATGAAGTTGGAACAGATATTATTATGGATATTATTGATACATTTACTAATGATAAAAAAGGTGTCAGTTTAGTGAATGGTTGTGCAGGGACTGGTAAAACGGTTGTCGCAATTAGTATCATAAATTCTCTGATGAATACCTTGGATATTGAAGAGGATAGTGTTGGAGAATTTGATGATGATATTGATAAACAAAAAATAGCTGCTTTAAAAGAATTGAACGATTATATTCTGAAAGAGAGAAATGGTAAGCCTTTTAAAATTGGATTTGTATTACCAATGCCTGGTTTTCGAAGAACAATTGCAAATGTTTTTAAAGAATGTGGCAATGGACTAGTTAAAGACATGGTTATTGGTCCATGTGATGTAGTTAAGGAAGATTATGACATACTATTTGTTGATGAATCACATAGATTGAGTAAAAGAAAAAATTTAACTGGATATGGCTCTTTTGATAGTACTTCAAGACAATTGGGTTTAGATCCAAATGAAACCAATCAATTAGAGTGGGTGCTTAATTGTGCGAAACATGTTGTTTTATTTTATGATCAATATCAGGCGGTAAAATCATCTGATTTAACAGCGTCTGAATATCAAGATACCTTAAATAAATATTCGGTTAATCTAAATTATCATGAGCTAAAAACGCAGATGCGATGTAAGGGTGGTGCACCTTATATTGAATATATTAAGGCAATTATGAATTGTACAAACACTACTTTTAAAACAATTGAAAATTATGATTTCTTATTATTTGATGATCCGAATAAACTAATTGAAGAAATTAGAAAAAAAGATGATCAATATACTTTATGTAAAACAGTGGCTGGTTTTTCATGGGATTGGAAAACAAAGCCAAGTAAAAAGCCTAAAGATGATTTAGATACTTATTTATCTCTTGTAGAAAAAGATGAATATGATATTTCCTTTGGCGAGCAACATTATATATGGAATCTTTGGAATGAAGATTGGATAACGCGAGAAGATTCACACTATACAATTGGATGTATTCATACTACACAAGGATATGATATGAACTATGTTGGTGTAATCTTTGGAAAAGAAATAGATTATGATCCTGTATCTAATTCAATTGTCATAGATTTAAATGAATATAGAGATAAAAAAGTTAAAGCAGGAATGGATAAGGATGAGTTAAAAAAATTGATTATAAATACATATACAACAATCTTAGCTAGAGGTATTAAGGGTTGTTATGTATATGCATGCAATAAAAATCTTCAGAATTATTTGAGAAAATTTATTGCGGCTGCGAATGATTATACTTTGAAATAATAAAAGTAGAGATTACTACTAAACAGAGGGTTATATGGAAAAGAAAATTGGAAAAATAGTTAAACACGCTGGAATTAAAGCTGGTGATGCCATGAGTAAGGCAAAAGATGTAGTTGTGCAAGCTGTTGATCAAAATGGTGATGGAAAACTAGATTTAGTAGATGTCAAATTAGTCGGTAAACAAGTTAAACATGAAACTAAGAAGATTGTAGATATAACACAAGAAAAAATGAATGCGCAGAAAGTAAAATCTTTGAATCCGTTCTATTCTTCAGATTTAGAAAAAACAACTTTGCCTAAACTAGTACAAATTGTAGCTAGAGATAAAAACTATGATGAAAATAGTTTGTGTAAAGGTTCGATTGGGTTTATGTCTGATAATAAAACTATGCCATTGTTAAATGTATTCTCGGATAGTATTCAAGATTACAAACTATCATTTTATCCAGATGAACATAATCGTTTTTATTATGTGGATCCAAGTAATGAGAGATTGTATATTGCTTTAGATAACTATTATGACTACTTAAAAATTGCACGTGTTAGTGAATTACAAAGTGTTGCACAATCACTTGGTGCTAAGCATTTTAAAGTAAGTTATAAAGAACAAACAGAGTCGTACATTAATAAAAAGGGCGTACTAAAAGGAAAAGGGAATGGTGTTCAGGCGGAAGCCAAACAAACCGTAGACACAAAATCTCGTTATAAGATGAATATTGAAAGTGAAATGTATTTTAGTGGACATCAACCATTTCAACCTGTATTACAATATTTAAATAATGACCCAGCTATCAATTGTTTAATATCAATGAGAATGGCAGAAGAAGGAGATTTTCAAAAACAGAATCTTGAAATTAAATTAAGTGATTCTTCTGGCTTAAATAAGGAATTATCAACAAAAATTGATGATGTTTTATCTAAATTTAAATTTAAATTAGAAACATCCATGTCTCAGCAGTTTAAAAAGGAATCAAATAGTTCATTAATTTATGAAATTGAGTTTTAGAAAGTTAGGAATAGGAAATTATTATGTTAGATTATTATTGAATTATAATGATTAGATTAGCTTTATTTATTTTTGAAAGAGCGCTTTTAGCATGCGTGTTTAAATATATTGCTGAACTAAAAGGTTACTACAGGATTAAAGAGTGGTTACTCGTATCTTTTCTTGAAATCTATGGTATTTTATATATTTGGATGTTACCTATAAAAAATGAAAAATTACAAGCAGCAGAAGCAGATAGATTAACTGATGCACAGCTTTAAAAGTTACTATAGATTTTAAAATTAATGATAACATTGGTTGAAATTAATGATATAGGTAATGATTATCTTTTTTCAAATCAGTTAGAATTAATAATATAATGTGGCATTGTCTGATTTTTGGGTAATCCGCAATTAGATAGGGTCGACTAAAAGTTGGCTTCAAAAATTGTAGGGCCGAAAACCCTATGTGTGTTTAAAGGATTATTAACTAGGGAGCAGAGATTTCAATATCTCTGCTCTTTTATAATGGGTGATTTGAATCTGTACGATTGAAATCAATGTATTCAGTTAACTTGTCATATAATTCTTCGAATCTTATGTC
>ERZ773187.500-NODE-500-length-37560-cov-12.151073_pt1 | contig 37560 bp, 40 predicted proteins | sample MGYA00511242_ERZ773187 | MGnify/ENA primary metagenome ERZ773187 (study PRJEB29015, sample SAMEA2737744) | human gut metagenome | biome: human gut; feature: human-associated habitat; material: faeces | place: China | collected 2012 ...
ACTCACCAGGGAGATGGACAACCATCACCACAGGAGAAAACCAGGATGCACACACGAAACGTCAACGTCAGAACCGCCGCTCAGGAATCTACCGGAAGATGTGATTCAGGGCTGACGGTCGCCCAGTTCACGGAGGTGTTCTGCTGGGTGATGGCTGCCACTGAGGGCGAGCTGCAACCCGCCATTTTCACACCGCCTGAAGGGAGCCATGAAATTTACCTGCTCAACGAGTTCTGCCCGGATTACATCTCGATATGGATTTTAAATGGCTGGCCAGTGGCCATCGGTATCCCGCAGGACAATTTCTTTCGCACACTTAATCCATCCAGAATTAATTAAAGGGGAATAATATGATCAGCTTTGCAAACCGTTACCGCGCACCGACCTCTATTCGCCAGAATCGTCCGCTGACAAATGATAAATTACAGCGTATTGTTCCGAGCGCATTTTCTTCCGAGAAACACGATTCACGCTCGGAGCGTTACACCTATATCCCGACTATTGAGATTCTGGACCGTCTGCGCGAAGAAGGTTTTCAGCCTTATTATGCAACGCAGTCCCGTACCCGCGATATTGAAAAACGCGAGTTCACCAAGCATTTATTGCGCCTGCGTCGTCACGATCAAATTTCGGGCAAAGAAGTTCCTGAAATTATTCTGCTGAACAGCCACGACGGCTCCAGCAGCTACAAAATGATCCCCGGTATGTTCCGCCAGATTTGCACTAATGGCCTGGTCGCCTGGAAAATCTTCGGTGAGATTAAAGTTCCGCATAAAGGTGATATTGTGGGGCAGGTGATCGAGGGGGCATATACCGTGCTGAAAACCTTCGATACTGTCACCGGAAATATTGACATGATGAAAGGGATTCAGCTTTCAGAGCCGGAACAGCGTCTGTTAAGCGCCGCCGCCCTGGAATACAAATATGACGGCGCACATGCACCGGTGACACCGGAGCAGTTATTACAGTCCCGTCGCTGGGAAGATAAAAGCCCGGATTTATGGACCACGTTCAACCGTATTCAGGAGAACGTGATCAAAGGCGGAATAGCCGGTAAGACGGCGAAAGGCAAGCGTACCAGAACGCGCGAAGTTACCGGCATCGATGGTGATATCAAATTAAATCAGGCTTTATGGAAAATGGCCGAGGAATTCGCAAAGCTGAAGTCCTGAAAATAAGCCGCTCTGATGAGCGGCTTTTTACTGCGTTAATGTCGCCGTTTTTTCCACTGCTAACGGCTCAGCTTCCTGAACCCCGCCAGCCTGGCCGGAACGCTGTGCCAGAATATCCCTTCTGGCCAGCAGAACACGATATATATTCTTTATGTCCTGGGCATACGCCCGGCGGCGTTCGATGAGCTTTTTGCTCGGTCCCGTATTATACATCCCCACACTGTCCCAGTTTTTTCCGTATGACCGGAAGTTGTGCGCGAGAACCCAGGTACCCGTGTAAACACAAATACACGGATCGTTTAACAAGCGCTCCCGGCTGATATTAAAGTTTTTAAGTTTGCCGTAATGGGAGCTGTTCACCTGCATCCCACAGACATCCTCTGTTCCATTCCGGTTAGCGCCGTTGATCGCTTTAGGTTTCAGTCGGCTCTCCTTAATGGAAATGGACATCAGCAGCAGTGGATCAATTTTATAATCCTGACCGGCCTGGTCAAAGCACATCTGGGGAGCCGCACCCACAGAAAAAGACAGAACCAGCAGAGCTGCAGGAATTAACGATAATTTCATGGTTAAGCCTTATAGCGATATATAAGCCGCTGAGGAAGGTGCTGTAAAAAATACCCCGACCGATCCCCCAAAGCAAGATAATTCCCTACAAACGCGCGGAAGCGCTCTCCGATACGACCTTAAAGGCTGGCTGAAATAAAAGAGAGTGACGAGGTCACGTTATTTAGCTGCCGCTCTATACTAACCATTTAAAACATCACACCCCACGCAAGACTTCGTCTTGCAGATTTTATCTTTGAATTCAGATGGATAACCTAACAAGTAATGCGGAAACTGGATGTATGGGGCTAAAAGGTGTGTTGATTAACACACCTTGCAGTGCCGTCACCCCACACATTGCAGTGCCGGATTAGCACACTCCACAGTGCCTGTGACGGCACTGCAAGGTGTGGGGATTGTGTGTAGTGAATAATTAGAGTAACTTAAAATGATGTAGTGCCTGATCCCCACACACGATAGTGCCGCATCCACACACACCGTAGTGCCGGATTAACACACACAATAGTGCTGGATTAGCACACCTCATAGTGCCGGATTAACACACATTCGTTTTATCCATCGCGTAACATGAACAACGCGATAACGGTTAAACTTCAGCCCCTGCAGTGCTGCATCCGGCACTGCATGAAAAATCAGGAAAATAACATGCCGCGCAAGAACATCTACTTCAAAGATAAAATAGACCGCGAGATTCAGGATATACTTGAAATAGAAATTCAGAAGGGCGCCACAACGTCTGACATGAATTACTCTTCCATCGTAAATGAACTCGTTCGCCTGGGGCTGATGGTTTACAAATCAAAGGAAGAGGGCTCCACCTTCGACCTGGACGGTTTCAGACGCGACCTCATTAAAAAAGTCTCTGGCTCACGTGAAGGAATGATGATTTTAACAGCGCTCGTCTCGGAAATACTCGTCACTCTGAAGGGGCCGGGCAGCGGTATTGTGCTGGATGACCTGATTAATAATAATATCAGTACGATAAACGACGCAGAGGACGCCGCCGAACGGCAGCATTTTATTTCAGATAATTAACCACGTTGTGGCCGGCGCATCCCGGCCACAGTCGATCACTGAGGGGTATTTTTATCCCACGGCAAATCACCTTTCTCAGCGTCTGATATTTTCTCTTTTAAAAACACCTCAAATTCCATGCACAGCACCTTCAGCGCCTGCGCATCCTCGTTCTGGTCAAGTATGCGCTCCGTAAAATAACCCAGCGTATTCATCAGGCGTGTCAGCATTTCGTCATTCAGGCTGCGTTTATGCACCCGCGCCATTGTTCTGATTTCTTCAGCAAGATTCTCCGGAATACGCATGCTATATCCGGTTGTTTTGCCCGGCAATAACACCCTTTCCCCCTCCCGCCACATCCACAGCTGCTCTGCGTGAGTCTCATCCCCGTTATTTTCATCGATCCCGGCACCACTGTCGTCAAGCAGCTGGCCCAGCCAGTCCTCAAATTTCACTGCCAGCGAGATAAGCCGTTCTGCTTCAGCGGTTTTAATGACAGGATGCCCTGGCTGATAATTAAGGGATAACAATAACCTCGCAATAATTTCGTCATTAACACTTCTTTTCCCCACCCTGGCGCATATTCGTAATTCCATAAGCAGATTATCCGGCGCGCGGAGCCGCCATTCGACAGCCTCGCCCGGACGAAACTTGCGTGGACGACCGCGCCCTTCCCACATTTTCTCTTTGACTTTCATATGTATAGATCTCGAATACCATCATCAGGTTAACTGCCAGACCAAGCCTACCCCCTTCCATATTCAGATAATTCCGAAACGATTCCAAAAGTGTGACATGTATCACAGTTTTTTTTTTTTAGGGTCATGGGACAATTACGCCCGCGTAAACAAGCACTTACGCACATCACTTTTGTTTACTCGGAGAAAACAAGCATGAGCACCAAAAGCAATGCCCTTAAGGCTAAGAAGGGATGGGCGGTAGCGTCTTTATTTCGCAAGGCCCGCGAAAATGTGGCGTTACGTAATGTGGCTAAATGTGGGGGACTGGCGTTAATTTCACTTATGTTCGCTCATTCAGCCCTGGCGGCAGGTACGGATTTATTGTCCAGCCAGAACACGACCGTGAACGCAACATTTGGTTCCGGCTCTTCTATTGTTAAATGGTTTTATCTCGCCGAAATTCTTTTCGGTGTTTTTATTTACATTAAAACCCGCTCCCCTCTGACCTTTATCGGTATTCCCATTCTTATCATCGCCACCCGCGTTGGCTTTGCTATCGCGAGCTGACCATGAACGGGGAAGAGGATAAATACTACTTCCCGGAAACACTGAACCAGCAGGAACGCTATTTCGGTTTGCCTCTCGATGAACTTCTTATTACTGCGCCACTCGTTATTCTCGGCGTGCTTAATAACATGGCAATTGAACTGACCGTTGTAGCGGCCCTTCTGTGGATTACTGTCAGATACCTTAAAAAAGGGCAGGGCTCGTACTGGTTGCTGAATTTCTGCTACTGGCACCTGCCTTCCTTTTTATTCAGGGTGACGTTCCGACAGATTCCTGACTCAAGTTTCCGGCACTGGAGGGCGTAATTTTCATGAAGCTGAAAATAAAAGGAGAGCGAGATAAACAACTCAGCCATGCGTTTATTGGGCTCTCAATTGTGGCGCTGTTATCAAGCGCCGGAACAGCAATAACGGGTTCACTGGCGTGGTATTTCGCCACCACCCAGAAAACCATTACGACCCCAATGACGTACAACCATCCCTTTTCTTCTGACGCACACAGCGCCGATGCAACCGGCATGACCATGTTCGCCACTTCCTTTATTTACTGGCGACTGAACGTGAGCCCCGAAAGCATCGATAACAACCAGCAAATGATTCTCGGGTTTGTCCCCTCCGCCAGTCGGGACAGGCTGAAGAAAGCGCTGGATGTTGAAGCTGAGCGCATCAAAAAAGGCGGCATCACCACCCGCTTTGAAACTGCAGAAGTCAGGGCCATGAATGAGCCCGGCGTGGTGGAGTTCAGTGGCACACTGAAGTCCTCCACCACAAACGGCGCCATTACCACCCCCCTGAAGGACCAGGAAAAGACCTACCGGCTGAGACTGAATTATGAGAGCGGAATGATTCACCTCCTTTCCTTCGAAGAACTTCAGCCGGTCACCACCACTAACTGACAGGACTACCCATGAAAAAGCGTTTTTCACCGGTGGCTGCTGCTGTGTTACTGGCGACAGGGTTATTTACAGGCGGCCTTCGGGCCGCTACAGCCCCTGCTGCCATCCCGTTTGAGAATGATGCCGCCTTTAACGTCACGCTCAGCAATAACAGTCCCAACAAAGTTGTTATTGCCGGGGAACTGATTACCAGCATCAGCGGACCTTCCGGAGCTTACGACCAGAGCACAACAGCAGACGGTGCCCTGATTCTCTCGCCGCTTGTCGGCCAGAACTTCACCATGTTCATCCAGACTGACCACGGCTCCTCACTCAGCCTCAACGTGAGACCACAGCCGGGTAACGGCAGAACGCTGCGCTTCACTCCCATGTCACCGCCACTGCGTAACAATGACGACGCTAAGGCATGGGAGGAAGGACAGACCTATGAGAAAACCCTGGTCGCTTTGTCCCGCGCCGTTGTGAACGGTCAGGTACCGGATGACTACCAGGAATATCCGGTCAGCCGCATGACCGCATACACCCCGGCAACAGGCGTGCAGCTCGCACCGGAGCGCCAGTTTGTGGGCAACCACCTGCGCATTGTGCGCTTTCGCATGACCAACCCCGGCAACATTACGCAGAGCCTGCGCGAGCGCGACTTCTGGCGCAAGGGTGTACGGGCCGTGATGCTCTCGCAACATACGCTTTATGCCGGCGGCCAGGGTTATGCCTGGATAGTGTTTTCAGATGAGGGAGTGCCGCGCTCATGAATCTGAATGAAAATCTCAGAACCCGCCGCAAACAACTTGCTGTACTTGCCGGTGTCGCCGTCGCAGGTGCTGCACTTGCCGGCGGCGTAATGTGGTACGGGCACTATCAGGAAGCAAAGAAGCAACCCGCACCCGTGGCTGCACCCAACGTAACCGGCGTTGTGACAGCAGCCTTTAACGAACAGGTTAATGAATCGGCCCTGTCGCAGCAGCAGGCAAAAACCTCTGCGCTCGAGCAGCAGATGTCGACGCTGGCGCAGCAGGTAGCTCAGAACAAACTCACCACCGAACAGAAGCTGGCCGACAAGGATGCAGAAATTGCACGCCTGACCGAACAGCTCGCGAAAGCCCCCGGCAGCAGCCAGACCACGGGCCAGCAGACACCACCTGCAGGCCCGAACGGAACACCACTCCCCGGTCCGGTTGCTGCCGGCCAGGCCCGACCGCCTGAATACAGCGTCACCCCGACATCCGCACCGGCCGCCACTGGTGCAGTGAATATGGGGCAGGGCGCCGGATTCTATCCGGGCGGCTCAGGCCAGCGCATCACCGGCGGTCTGGCCACCACGTCGTTTAATTACGACAGCCTGAAGAAGAAGCCGACAAAGCTGCCCTGGATTCCTTCCGGCTCCTTCTCCGACGCCATCATGATTGAAGGGGCTGACGCCAACGCCAGCGTCACCGGGCAGCAGAACACCCGTCCCGTAACGTTCCGTCTGCAGGGCAATATCCAGATGCCCAACAACAAGGAGTACAGCGCTGATGGCTGCTTTGTGGTGGGTGAAGCCTGGGGGGATATCTCCAGCGAGCGCGGTGAAGTCCGGACGAGGTCGGTCAGCTGTGTGCTGAAAAACGGTAAGCACATCGACATGGCGTTTAAAGGGCACGTCAGCTACCAGGGCAAAGCCGGTATTCGCGGTAAGCCGGTCATGCGTAACGGCAAAATCGTCGGCTATGCCGGTGCAGCCGGTCTACTGTCCGGGTTCGGTGAGGGCATCAAGTCTGCCGCCACGCCGGCGGTTGGTCTGGGCGCCACGGCCGATGTCGGTGCAGGCGATGTGTTTAAACAGGGTATTGGCGGCGGCGCCGGTAAGGCTGCCGACACGCTGAGCCAGTACTGGATTAAACGCGCCGAACAGTACCATCCCGTGATTGAACTTGGCGCTGGCAACATGGTCACCGTCGTGTTCCAGGAGGGCTTCCGACTTGAAACGCTGGAAGACGCTGAAGAGCAGAAGGCGAAGGAAGCGGTTCAGGCTGCAGGCAATGCCGCTGAAAATGCTGTAACTCCTCAGCCCGCCTCACAGCAGACTACCTCAACCAGCACGGCGTCGGTCGGCAACATCAACCCCGACGATATCCTGCGTCAGGCCAGCCAGCTGCGTCTCGGTGACACCATCAACTGAGGATGTAACGATGCGTGATAAAGAGATGAATGACCAGTTGCTGAAGAGCATCAGCTTTGACCTGAAGGAGTGGGAGAAGCAGGGCAATACTCCCACTGAGACTGGCCGCACCCTGGCTACGAACGAGGTCTGAGTGACAGGCATATATTCAGTACTGGAGAAAGCAGTAATGGGAAACAAACGGACGGGCGCTGCCGTGCTGTGCCCGGTCATTCCATCAGTGTGAGGCTTCAAAACATGAACCCGGATCAAATCAAGACATTACAGACCATCAGAAATGATGTTCTCGCGTGGGAACGCGAAGGCGAAAAGGGAACGTCAGAGCCGTATTACGGCGTGGCAGTGATATGTGCAGGGGCTGTCCTGGTGGCCTTTGGCATGGCCTTCAGTGGGCAGAAACTGGCACTTGCCTGCGGCATTATCGCTGTGCTGGCCGGACTGGCGCTGCTGTTTTACAAAGAAAAGCGAGCGAATGGCAGAGCAGACGATATTCTTCTCAGCGTCCTGACTTACCGGCCTGTAAACGAGGAGGCTTACCAGAGCCTTTTAACAACGATCGAGTATGCCGGGAAACTGAAACAGCCAGACCTTAAAAACTGGCTGAGCGCAGAGCAGGCGGCACTTGAAAAGACTCAGGCGCAGGATAATGAACCAGTCAGCACCTGACACCCCCCTCACTGATTAAACGAACACCCCACACACCTGTATAACCCCCTTAACCGGAGTTACCCCATGAAAAACCTGATGGGCGCTGCACTGCTGTGCAGCGCTTTAACCGGCTGCGCCGGTATGAATGGCGATTTCGACTGCAACAAGACCACCACAGACCAGTGCCTGACCACCGGCGAGGCCAACAAACTGGCTGCGCAGGGCAAAAGCCTGGCTGACCTGACGGCAGAGAAGACCACAAAAAAGCCTGCGGGTGAAACCCTGCCGGCACTGCGTAACACAGCGCCTGTCGTTAACCCGCAGCGTCCTGTTTCTGTCGCAGCAACCGGACCGCTGACCGCAAAACCCATTGCCCCGCGTCCGCTGGCCAGCGCACCGGTAAGCTCCGGCTCAGTGGTGACCCCGCTGGTTACCACAGGCCATGTGACGCCGGTAACGCCGGTCAACACGGCAGGTCGCGTGCCGGTTCAGCGTATCCCGGATGCCACCCAGCGACTGTGGATCGCCCCCTGGGTCGACACCGATGACAATTTCCATCAGCCCGCCGTGGTTGAGTTCGTGAAAAACAAATCCCACTGGGATGAGAACTATCGCGTTATCGGGGAGGGCGGAGAATGACCACGCGTAAAGCAATATTGATCCCGATTAACGAGAATGAGTGCGTTCCCCTGCCGGCAGACTGGTTCAGCAGAACACGAAAATTCTCACCAAGAATTCTCCAGTCCGTCGGGGCTGCCATGCAGCTGCCTGACGATGACTGCAGTGACATCCCTGAACGAATCCAGGCACCGGCTTCGGGAGATAAGTTATGAGCGTACTCGACAGCCTGATGGGCATGCTGAAAAACGGCAAGGACACGGACGGCGCGGCAACTGCCCGTAACAACCTCTCCCAGACATGGGACTATCCCTCGCTGGTTGCTGCCCTGCCGTATCGTTATTACGACGATGTGAGCGATCTCTTCGTGAACGAAGGTACGGCGGGCTTCATCCTTGAAGCCGCGCCGCTGCCGGGCGCAAATGAGCAGGTGATGGCGGCGCTTGACGATATGCTGCGCAAGAAGCTGCCCCGCAAAACACCCGTCACCGTCATCCTGACGGCCAGTAAATGTGTGGGCGAGCGTATCGCGCGCGGCGTGAGTACCGACATGTGGAAAGGCCAGATGGCCGATCACCTTAATAAAATCACCCGCGCGTTCTGGCAGCGTTCGGCTCTTCACGGGCTGGCCAATGAGCGGGAATATCCGCTGTATCTGCGCAACTACCGCATCTTTATTGTGTATGGCAAGCCGGCGAAACGCTTTACGCAGCAGGTGATGGATGACCTCATCCAGATCCGTAACACCATCCGCGTCTCGCTCGGTGCCGCGCGTATCGACTGCATCAATACCAACGTGAACGCTTTCCTGTCGCAGATGCGGGAGCTCATGAACTACCGGCATGAGCAGGTGATGATGTCCTCTGACGACTACAACGAGGATGAGAAGCTGAACCGTCAGGTGGTCGACCGGGCAATTGATATGAGTGTGCATCCCTCCCACATTCGCGTCGAACTGCCAGAGTCGATTGAGTCCAACGGGACACGCCTGCCGGCCTCAGCGTGTCGTATCGTGAACATGCAGCTCAGTAAGAACCCTAAGCGATTTGCCCTGTGGCAGGGCGCTGATAACCTGCAGAACCTGCGATTTCCGGACCTCGGCATTCCGTGCCCCTTTATGCTGACCTGGACCACGGAGCTTGAGGAGCAGACCAAAAGCCAGGGGGAGGCGTTTCGCAAGGATCAGGACCTCTCCAAAAAGGCCAATTCAGCCTATGCCGCACTTTTCCCCGGAACCAAAAAGGCCGCAGATGAATGGCGCCGTACCCGCGAGCAGCTTCACAGCAATGAGATTGCGCTCTGTAACACCTACCTGAACCTGACGCTTTTTACCCCGGACAACCACACGGAGTCACAGGCCTGCGAGCTGGCTGCCGTGAACGTGTTCCGTAAAAACGAGCTGGAGATGGTGACGGTTCATTACCAGCAGATGCGTAACTGGCTGGCTGGCTTCCCGTTCGTGATGCAGGAGGGCATGTGGGAAGACCTGAAAATGACCGGCGCCACGCTGCGTGCCAAGTCCTGGAATGCGGTGAGCCTGATGCCAGTGGTGGCCGAGCGCCAGCTGTCAAATCTGGGCATGCCGCTGCCGACCTACCGCAATCAGGTGGCGTTCTTTGACATGTTCGGCGAGGAAAACGGCAGTACTAACTTCAACATTGCCGTGACCGGCACCTCCGGGGCGGGAAAATCCTTCCTGACACAGGGCATCCTGCGCGACGTGCTTAACGCCGGCGGGTTTGCCTGGGTTATCGACATGGGCGACAGCTATAAGAACTACTGTCACCAGGCCGGCGGGGTGTACCTCGATGGCGCGAAGCTGCGCTTCAACCCGTTTGCGAACGTCCGGGACATTAAGCACTCCGCAGAGGGTATCGTGCGCCTGCTGACGGTGCTGGCCAGTCCCACTGAGCCGCTTGACGGCGTCTGTGAGGCCATTCTGCAGAAGGCGGTCATGGACGCGTGGGAGAGGAAGCAGCACGGTGCCCGTATCGATGACGTGCACAATTACCTGACCAGCGTGGAGGTAAATACCGCCTTTGCCGACAAGCCGACCATTATCGCGCGCCTGGCAGAGCTGGCGATGCTGCTTGAGACCTACTGTACCTGGGGGCCGGATGGTGAATACTTCAACGCCGACAAGCCGACGCTGGACGGGGAAACCCGCTTCGCGGTGCTGGAGCTGCTGAGTCTCGAAGACAAGCCGAAGCTGCTTTCATCCATTCTGTTCTCGCTGATCCTGGCCATTCAGGAAAAGATGTACCACAGCCCGCGCGACCTCAAAAAAGTCTGCATCATCGACGAGGCCTGGCGTCTGCTCGGCGGCTCCAACCCGCACGCTGCGCGGTTCATCGAAACCGGCTACCGTACCGTGCGCCGCCACCGTGGCGCATTTATCACCATTACCCAGGGTATCAAGGACTTCAGCGCCAGTAAGGAAGCCGAAGCGGCCTGGAACAACAGCTCCACCAAAATCACCCTGCTGCAGGATACAAAAGCCTTTAAACAGTACCTCGCTGACAACCCGGATCAGTTCTCTGACGTTGAAAAAGAAGTTATCCGGGGCTTCCAGCCCGCACTGCAGACCGGCTACAGCTCCCTGCTTATCAGCGCCGGTGAATACAGCTCCTTCCATCGCCTGTTTGTCGACCCGGTGACGCGCGCCATGTTCAGTTCGCGCGGCGAGGACTTTGCCTTTATGCAGAATGCGCAGAAAGCCGGCGCAACGGCAGAAGAGGCGGCGTACCTGCTGGCCGAGAAGAAGTACGGGGCAGAACTTCGTGAACTTGAAGAGTGGGTGAAAGCCGCATGAGCAATGAAAACGAAAAGCCGTATGACGGCGATACCGTCCAGGACGGGGTAACAATGGCAGGCCGGCTGGCATCCCGCCGGGTAAAAGGGGGGCTGGCTGTACTGGCCGCGTTGCTTGCCATGACCGGTGTGGCGTATGTGACGGCGAAAGCGGTCACGCCGGACGTGGTGGTCTTCGACATGAAGGGCACGGTTGACCTTTTTATGCAGCAGTCATCACAGATGAAGCTGGATGAGACGAAGGCCGGCGCGCTGACGGCCCGCTTCAACACGGCGCTGAATGACAGCCTGCGGGACTGGCAGGGTGATCACAACGCCATCCTGCTGGTCAAACCGGCAGTGATTAGCGATGAGACCGATATCACTGCAGACATACAGGCCGACATTGCCCGGCGCATGCAGGGGGGCCAGTGAGAAAACAACTGCAGCTGTGCGCCCTTGCCGCAGGAGTGCTTTGTGCCAGTGCCGGCGCAAAGGACCTGGGTACCTGGGGTAACGTCTTTGAGCCGGCCGAGCAGGACATGCTGGTCTTCATTCAGGACCGACTGAAGGGCATGGAGCAGTCCGGTGAACTGGGCCGGCTTAAGGAAGAGGCCATCGATCGGGTCAAGAAGAATGCGGTGCGTCCCGCGCCGGTTGAGGGCCTGACGGCCGCTGTCACCTACCGGTCATTTCCCTATGACCCGACCTTTACCGTGAACGAAACCATCACTGACATGCGCGGGAACGTCATTGCCCTCAAGGGCGATCAAGTGAACCCGCTCGACAGGGTGGCCTTTAATCAGGTGCTCTACTTTATCGACGGCGATAACAAGGAGCAGGTGGACTGGACCCGGCAGCAGATCGCCGGCAAGACCGGATACAAAGTGATCCTGGTGAACGGCAACATCAAGGAGACCAGCGACGCGCTCGATGAGCGTATCTACTTTGACCAGTCCGCCATCCTGACCCGTAAGTTTGGTTTTCAGCATATCCCCGTGCGCATATCCCGCGACGGCCGCGTGCTGAAAGTGGAAGAGATACCGATGGGGGAGGTGAAAAAGTGACCTTTATGGTGATTCTCGCCTGCGTTGCGGGGATCGCAGGCTGCGCGATAACGACTATCAGGCTTCCCCGACGTCTGCGTTCTCAGGGGGTTCAGTGTGCAGTGTTCACCGCAGTGCTGCACGCAGGAATACTTATGACTGTCCCTCCAGGGAGAGACCCAACGGGAATGGTTATCGCGATGGGACTCATACTGGTTCAGTCATACTCCCCGGTCATCGCCGTTCACGCAATGAGAGCAGGGCTGCGTTTAAGAATGTCGTCTGTCATCGGGCGCAGTGTATTGATGTACACCCTGACGGTGGCAGCGGCAGCCGTTATCTGGTTCCCACTCTGGAAGGTGCTTCGCTGAAATTCGGGCTGGAGCAGGGGGAATAAATGATGATGTTCAATCTGGTTACGATGGTCTTTTGCGCCGGTGTTTCCATAGGAGTGTTATCGCTGTTGTGGAAAAAACGGAGCGAAAACAGGCATTACTGTGTTGATTTCTCACGCTTTTACTACAGATAGCTTATTACATCTGGCTACATGCCCGGGAGTGGCCGTTGCCTTTAGTCGTCGTTCTTATCTCAATGACGCAGATGTTTGTGCTGTTTCAGGTCGTTCTTCATGAGAAAGACAGGCAGGCTCACTGGACTATCAATCGGGTGCTCGTGTTGAGAATTGTTAATTCTGCTGTTTATACAGGACTGGGCTGGATGTTTCTGCATGCGCTCATGTCATCCGCTGGACATGCGGCTCACGGATAATAACGGCCTTCCACCAGGCTCTGCTGATTTCAACACTTTCATTTCTACATTCAAACCTCCGTTTGTCAGACTGTTCGCTAAGTGGCGAATGACAACGGAACACTCAAGATACTGAATACATGGAGTGCAACATGTCATCCACGTTAGGGAGCTTATTCCCAGAAATGCGCCAGGCCGCACCGGCGGTGAAACAAAAGAAACTGAGCAACAGAACGACTCGCACCGGTACGGCAGAGCGTCTGAAAAACCTGTATCCCGAAATTGAATCCTGGAGCAACGTCTTTGCCACGCAGGCCTGGGCCATGTGGCTGAGCACGAACGGCATGGAGTTTATTGAGCCGGAAGAGCGTGACGAGCGCTTCCCGGAATATCTGGTTGGCCTGATAAAGGAAAAGATGCAGGAGATGGGATCATGGCGCTGACGGACTGCTTTATTCAACCCGGCTCGCTGCAGGGTCTGATGACCTGCCTGCGTGAAAGTGAAAACCTGACGGGCGTGGCGGTGGTGGCTGGGCTGCTCACGGCCTGGCTGGTCATTCAGCTTATGGCGCAGAGAGGCCGTAAGGCACATCGCCCGGAAGCTATGGACGGCGTGCCCGTGACGCAGACGCCGGAACGTTTTGGTGATGAAAAACATGCTGAAGCGGTGTACACCTTTGCCAACCGTGAGATGTACCAGCTGTTGCTCGCTGAGATGGAAAAAGCCCTGGTGGAGGCCGGCTACAGACTGACGACAAAAGCATCAGGCAAAGAGGCGCTGACGGAGCCTGTACTGGACGAGATTAGCGGGCGGATTTACCGGGTCAGGGAGCGTTTTATGGCACCGTTGCTGTCAGATGATGAACTAAATGAGAGCACACTCTTTGCCGTAAAACGCGGATTTGCGCAGGCCTTGCTCAATATGCTGATCCGGGCAAATGAAGCGCAGGGCTTCTATATCAGACGTCACCTGAGCAAGGGGGGCGAATCATGGGAGGATTTAGCCTGGCCATTGAAACAGGTGGTGGTGACGGTGTCTGCTTCTGCGCCCGTCCTTACCCGTGACATGGTCCGCGTCCTGTCAGAGGCCTCGCGCATGCTGGATGAAATGGCCTTCCAGCCATGGGAAGACGACGTCAGGAAGCCGGTACCGGTCACGATGCCGGGGATTCAGGCGGAGCTTATCCGGCAGAGCTGTGCTACACAGCCGGGCTTTTTCCCGGAGCCTGTAGGCCGTGACGTGCCAGCCGGGCTTGAAGGTCTTGCCGCAGCGCCTGCGCACGATGTGAAGCGGACGGTCAGCGTCTTTGTTCAGGTGACGAAGCGAAAAAACACCAGACACATCGTCGCCTGGCTGAAGGAGGCCAGCGAACGTATCGGGACGGGCGAGGCGTGCGGTGCGGATTATGATGATGACAACGGCTACGCCTTCATTGTCTCCTCGCCGTCCGGTTCTGACTGACCAACCGCCGCACCCTTCAGGATGTTCGGTGCTCACTGCGTTGCGCTCCGCCTCAGCCTGAAAGCCGCGACGGTTTTCGATTCACCCCGACAAGGTAACGCCATGAAAAAAGACCCTGAATGTGAAAAGGGCCGGAATGTGACCATCTCAGCCGTTCGTCATGACGAAAAATCGGCTCTGCGACTGAATGCCATTCTTGCCGAGAACCCCCTTTACTACCCCTCTGTCGTATTGCGGGCCGGTTTACTGGCCCTTGAAGGACTGACCAAAGAAGAGCGTCTGAACTTCATCATGAAAGCTGCTGTGAAAACCGAAACGCACTAACCCCCTTCTGTTTTTCGCCCACCCGCCGGTCTGGTGGCTGCGGCATTCCCGGAGAGAACACCATGACTTTTCCTGAACCCATCGGGCCGGCGACGGTCGTCCGTGATCCGGACGGCTTCTGGACCCACCCCCGTTATTTTGAGCCTGAAAGCGATGAAGCGCGCCAGGGCGAATTCGGTGACTGGCTGCACCGCCACCGCCTGACCTGCAGAACCTGCTGGATGGAAAGCGACGCCCCCCCGACTGTGACAGCGGCATGGGAGGCAGGAGACTGTAAAGCCTGCGACTGGCAGCCATCGGTCCCGGACGGCGAGGGCTGGTTTATCGGCTCGATTCACGACACGGAAGACGGTCCGATCTGCGTCTGGTTGCGGGAGGCGCGATGAAGCTTTTCTCCTGGCTTTCTGCCGTGATGCTGGCCTGCCTGCTTCAGGTACCCCTTACGGCCTCAGCTGCCGGTGCGGGTGACGGACGATGGGTGAACCCCATCTCGGACGTGTGCTGGAAGTGTCTGTTTCCGATGTCGGTCGGCAGCGTCAAGCTGGCTTCCGGTCCGCAGCCAGACACCACCAACCCCGCTTCGCCCATCCAGATTTGTTCTTACGGGGTGCTTTATCGCATGGGGCTGGCCATCGGTTACTGGGAGCCCACCGCCATGACTGACGTGACCCGCGAGCCGGGCGTGATGGTGAATATGGGCGGCTTCAAAATCGACCTCGGTCGTACCGGTACCGGCACGGCAGGGCAGAGCGACCGGCCCGCAGCCGGCGCGTTCTACCACGTTCACTGGTACAAGTACCCGCTCATCTCCTGGCTCAGCATCATGACCAGCACCGGCTGTTTCCAGGGTGGTGACATGGACATTGCCTATATGTCTGAAGTCGACCCGCTGTGGAACGACAGCACCCTGTCGATGATGATCAATCCCGAGGCGTCGCTCTTTGGCAACCTGATTTCACAGGCCGCGTGTGCGGCAGATGCGGTGGCCAGTACTGCCGGCGTTCCGCTGTCGCCGCTGTTCTGGTGTGCCGGCAGCCAGGGCAGCATGTATCCGTTTACCGGTTTTACCAGTGGGGAGTTCTCGCCGCTTGAGTCCTCATTACTGGTCACGGAGCGCATGGCCTTCAAGCTGCACCGTGAAGGTCTGGTGATGAACACGGTCGGGGCCGACTATGCGGTCTGCTACCAGTACCCGTCACCCATCGTGCCGAAAGAGCGCTGGCGCTACCAGATGGTGAACATGTACCCCGAGACCAACAGCTGCCACGCCTTTGGCGCCAGCACCCAGACCTGGGGCACGGCGCATAACTCCCCGCAGTCAAAGAAGAACTTCGGTTACCTGCTCTGGCGCAAACGCAACTGCGTCTATACGTGAGACACGCCCATGAAAAACACATTTTTCCGTGCGCTGCTGGCCAGCGCCCTGATGACCTGCACCCTGAACGTGATGGCCAGTGAACAGTCCGGCGTTACGGCCAGTGATATGAACTGGATGAAGCAGCAGCAACAAACGCTGGACGATTTCAGGCAGCGACTGCAGGGGGCAACGATGCAGCTGCCGGCTGAGCAGCAGGCGCTTATCGAAAAACTGCAGGGCGACATTGGACGCCAGCAGGCCGGACAGCAGGCCGGTGAAAAGCGGACCTTCCCGGCCATTTACTTTGTCAGCCTGGGCCTGCCCCGCGAAGGTCTGCTGCCGATGCTTAAGGACGCCAACCGCTACGGCATCCCGGCGACGCTGCGGGGACTGGTGAACAACGATTTGCGCCAGACCGCCTCGGCCATGTTTGAGCTGGCCAAAGAGGACAAGAATATCGGGGTACAAATCGACCCGACCCTCTACACCGAGTACCACATCACCGCAATTCCCGCACTGGTCGTGACCTGCCCGGGTCGCCATGACGTCATACGCGGCAGTCTCCCGCTGAAGGATGCGCTGGAGCGGATCGCAAAAGACGGTGACTGCGCAGAAACCGCAAAACGTCTGCTGAAGGAGGCAAAATGAAACAGCTTCTCGTAGCGGCCCTGCTGCTGCTTCCCTGCGTCGTGATGGCCGATGCCGTCAGTGACGCCTACAACGCCGGGGCCGCCTACGGCAAGGGCAATGCCGGAAAGGGCACCGGCAGTCTGAATAATCCCGGCGCCGTCACAGGTGCCATTCCCGGCTATACCGCAAATCCGCCCCAGAGCAGCTATTACGGCGGCGTGAAGGGTGGCGACGGTGGCCTGGCAGATAAAGGGCAGGAGGCGCTGCAGAACAGTAATGCAGGGCAAGCCATTATCGACTCGGGGGTGAAAAACCCGCTTCCCGTTATCGATCCTGAATCTCCCTTCATCACTATCGGCAAGAACGCCGAGACGAACGCCGACGGTATCGTGAACGGGATCGGCAATGCCCAGCAGTGTCAGCAAACCACGGTGAACAAAACCGTGTTTGAGAAGTACACCTGCGAGCGGGATGTATGGGTGGAGCAGAGCTGTGTGCGTGACGGGACTGCCGCCGGTGATTACGGTGAGCCGGTCGTAACCACCAAAACCATCACCATTAATCCGGGGGACTGGAAAACCGACAACCGCATCCTGAGTTTCACGGTACCGGAAGATATGGTTGTTACCAGCGGGACATTAAAAGTGGAGGCTTCGGGCTGGATGAACGATGCGCACGCCACTCTGCTCAATACCTCACTGACACTTTCCTACCCGCAGACGTTCAACATGAATGTCTCCGGCATGGTGCTGAAAAAAGGGCAGGTCATTTCCTCCACTCAGTTCTGCGACAACCGCTGCAATGTCGTGTCCCGCACCATGATTGAGCAGACGATTGGCTACCTCGCCAAATTCACCCTGGTCCTGACGGCGCGCGACACCTACACGCCGTTTGAAGGAACGGTTAAGTGGACAGAATCCTGTGGCTTCAGCAAATCCGGGGCAGTGAAAACGAACAGTGTCTGCACCGTGGCCGGTGGCAACCGCACCATCACCTTCGACGGTGAACCCCGGACCGTGTACAGCAGCTGCTGGCAGTACACCGATATGTATCTGGTGAAGTCCAGCTCTAAAGGTACCTGCGAATCGCTGATGAACGACAAGGCCTGCACCCCGACCGGTACGACATGTACCACAAAGAACGGCAGCTACTGCGAGCATGAAAAAGTGAACTATGACTGCCAGAAAACCTACAGCTCCGGCGGCCTGGTGTGCGGCGGGCAATACTTCTGCAAGACAGGCGACTGTAACGATACCAACGGTGCCGGTGACAGTGGCTTCGATACCGCCGTGGCCAAACTCGCGGGTCTGGCCTCTGCGGCGGATGACGTGAAAAAGCAGCAGGACGGCATCGACGTGCGGGCCTTCACCGGCAGCGTAATGAGCTGTCGCAAGGCGGTGGCCGGGTTCTCCAACTGCTGCAAGGACAGCGGCTGGGGTTCAGATGCCGGACTGGCATCCTGCAACAGTAACGAAATGGCGCTCGGCAAGGCGAAAGCTAAAAAGGTCACCGTGGATGTGGGCGAGCGCTGTGACAAGGAAGTGCTCGGCGTCTGTGTCCAGAAGAGCAAGGTCTACTGCGTGTTCGGCGGGAAGCTGGCGCGAATCATTCAGGAGCAGGGGCGTCGTGACCAGCTGCGCGTCGGGTTCGGCAGCGGTAAAAACCCGGACTGCCGGGGCATCACGGTACCGGAGCTGCAGGGCATCGACTTCGACAAAATCAACTTCGCGGATTTCTACGAAGACCTGATGAACAACCAGAAAATCCCGGATACCGGGACCCAGGTGAAGCTTATCAAGGATCGCATCGCCGCCCAGGTGAACCAGCAGGGAGGCAAATGATGAAGCGTGCACTGTGCGGCCTCATCCTGGTCGCGCTCAGCCTGCCGGTGATGGCGGAGGAGATCGTTACTCCCTCAGAGCCGTTCACCGGCTGGTTCTGGTACAACGAACCGAAAAAGCCCCCGGAGCCAGTGAAGCCGCCGCCACCGGCGCAGAAGCCGGTACCGGATTTCAGCAAAATGACGGCGGTGGAACAGGCAAACGTGCTGAAAGGCTACATGCAGGAGGCGCTTAACCGCGCCATCCTGTACCCGACACGGGAGAACACGGCGACGTTTCTGCGCTGGCAGAAGTTCTGGACGGACCGGGCCTCAATGTTCAGCCAGTCCTTTGCGGCTGCGCAGCTGACCCATCCGGACCTGGACTACAACCTCGAATACCCGCACTACAACAGCATGGCGCCGTTTGTGCAGACCCGCGAACAGCAAAAGCAGCAGGACGCGGTCACGCAGCTGGCGCAGCAGTACGGGCTGTTCTACTTCTACCGGGGCAGCGACCCGATTGACGTGCAGATGGCGGGCGTGGTGGCAGACTTTGCAAAAACCAACGGGATCTCGCTTATCCCGGTGTCTGTGGACGGACAGGTGGCCGCCACGCTGCCGCAGAGCCGCCCGGATACGGGTCAGGCCCGTGCCATGAACATCAGTCACTTCCCGGCGCTGATGCTGGTCGACCCGAAAAGCCGTAACTTCCGCGCACTCTCGTATGGCTTCATGACGCAGGACGATCTGTCAAAACGCTTCCTGAACGTGGCCACCGGTTTTAAACCCAACTCTTAAGGCTCTTTATGAGACAGATATTATTCCCTCTTCTGCGGGATGCCGTCCGGCTGGCGTTTTACACCCTCGTGGCCGGACCGGCGCTGCTCCTCTATGTTATGGCGCTTGTCGTGGTGCAGGACGGCTCACCCTCACAGCAGTTCCTCAGTGCGGCACGCCGCCTGACTGAAGGGGCGCCGGCTGACAAGGTCATGCAGTGCGTTACCCCTGAGCCGGAGCGAAACGTTGTGCTTCCCGCAAAGGATGCCGGTTCGCCAGCCTGGACGCCGCCTGTCCCGGACGATCTTGCTGACTCTCCCAGACCCAGCCCACCCATTATTCAGTTCTGTCATATGGAGCCTGTCGATCGGACGTTCTGGACCCGCCCGGCTGACCAGCTTGTAACCCTTCTCTGGCTCGCCGGCGCACTGCTCGGTGCGGCATGGGCGTTTATGACGCAAGGTTTGTGGCGGGATAAAGCCAGTTCCCTGAACGCGTATGTTCTGAAAAAAAAGGATTAAGACCATGAATGTGAGTTTTTTTGCCGGCCTCATCTTCTGGGGCATGATGGCGCTCGTACTGAGCGAACTGATGACGCTTTCTGTCACCGCGACCCAGACCGGACTGGTCTGGCTGAGCTACGGGTTGTGGGCCGGAGCGGCGCTGATGATTATCCGGGCTTCGGTTCATGCCCTGCAGACACGCCGGGCAAAGCGCAGTGGGGTGACCGGGCATGAAATGTAAACTGTCTCTGGCCGCGCTGCTGCTTCTGCCCGCGCTGGCACAGGCGGGTGTGCGCGAAGAGCTGCTGGCGCTCGAGGCCGCCAAAACCGGTACGCCCGTGACCCTTGCCACTGACCCCGTCGCACCCGTATTAGCGCCGTCGGAAAGCCTGATGGCGCTGCCGGACGGACGGCAGGCCAGTATGAAGGACTACGCGGTGGTGGTCTTCATGCAGGCCCACTGCCAGTACAGCGCGAAGTTTGACCCGCTGCTGAAGGGCTGGGCCGACCAGCACAATATCCGGGTGTATCCCTACAGCCTGGACGGCGGGGGCGACAGTGCGTTCCCGGTACCGATGATCCCGCGCAAGACAGACCCGAATGCCCCCATCGCCGACGAAATCGTGACCTTCTTTGGCAACGGCCTGCCGATTGCCACGCCGACGGCGTTTATGGTCAACGTGAACACGCTGAAGGCCTACCCGCTGACGCAGGGGGTGATGGAAATTCCCGCGCTTGAAAGCCGGATGGCCAGCCTTATCCAGGCCGACATGGATAACGTCGATCCGAAACTGCTGCCGCCCATGCCGGCAAGTGCCCAGGTCACCCCTCAGTAAATCAAACGGACTACAACATGACTCCAAATTCGTATGCGCTGTCGCGTACCGAACGGGTGTGGCTGCTGTTCAGCGTCACGCTGCTCGCGTCTGCGGCATTCTATGGTTTCCTTGCCGCCCGGATTGTCCGGGCTATGTCCCGCCCGGATCTTGCCACCTTCCTTCAGGACCTGCCGGTGCTGCTGCTGATTTCGCTCAGTGCGGGTTTTATCATGGCCACGGCCGGGCACTACGCCCTGCGTGTGTCGCTGAAGGGTAAACCCCTTGAGGAGGTCCCGCATGGTTAAGTCACTTCTGACGGCGGTGGCCATCTTTCTGACAGGCCTTGCCGCGTTGCCGGCACAGGCCGATGTGAACGGGGACCTGAACGGTTTCTTCGGCAGTCTCGGCTACGCCGGAAACGTCTCACAGGCACAGGCCTGGCAGGGGCAGGCGGCGGGGTACTTCTCCGGCGGCTCAGTCTACCTGCGTAACCCGGTCAAGAACGTGCAGCTCATTTCCATGCAGCTGCCCTCCCTGAACGCCGGCTGCGGCGGCATTGATGCCTATCTGGGGTCGTTCAGTATGATCAGCGGAGAAGAGATTCAGCGCTTTGCGAAGCAGATCATGAGTAATGCCCTCGGCTACGCCTTTGACCTGGCCCTGCAGACGATGGTGCCGGAACTGAAGCAGGCGAAGGACTTTCTGCAGAAGCTGGCCAGCGACGTGAACTCCATGAACATGAGTTCCTGTCAGGCCGCGCAGGGCATTATCGGCGGGCTGTGGCCGGTGACCCAGGTCTCCCAGCAGAAAATCTGCCAGGACATTGCCGGCGAAACCAACATGTTTGCCGACTGGGCGGCCTCCCGCCAGGGCTGCACCGTGGGGGGCAAGAGTGACTCGGTGACCGCAAAGGCCAGCGATGACCAGAAGGACCAGGTGCTGAAAAACAAAAACCTCATCTGGGACACGCTCAGCAAGAACGGCATGCTGGCCGGTGACCGCGCGCTCAAGGAACTGGTCATGAGTACCGTCGGCTCCATCATCTTCAACAAGACCGGTGACGTCACCATCCTGACCCCGCTTGTTGATAACCGCGACCTTATCAAGGTGCTGATGCGGGGCGGCACGGCGAAGGTCTACGGCTGCGATGAGGCGTCGCTGTGCCTGGCCCCGGTCGTAACCAATATGTCGATCACCGAGTCCACGGCGCTTGTGACGAAGGTTAAAAACCTGATGCTCTCCATGCAGAACAAGCTGGTCGACGATAAGGCACTGACCGATGAGGAGAAGGGCTTTGTGAACACCACCTCGGTGCCGGTGCTGAAGTACCTGACCAACGCCCAGAGCATGGGTATGAGCGCCACCTACCTGCTGCAGGTCAGCGACTTTATCGCCCAGGACCTGATGATCCAGTACCTGTCCGAACTGGTGAAGCAGGCGAGTCTGTCGCTTGCCGGCAAGAACTTCCCGGAAGAGGCCGCCGCCAAACTGCGCGATAACGTGCTGCACGCCCAGGGGCTGCTTGCCGACATGAAGCTGCAGTCCGCTGCAGACCAGAACGCACTCGACGGCATTGACCGCAACATGCAGTACCTGCAGCAGCAGGTATCCACCATCGTTTCAGGCTCGTACCAGAGCAACTACCACTGGGGTGATCGCTGATGGTGCCTGCACCTGATACCAAGTTCTGCAACCTGCAAAAGGGAAAAGATGTAAGTACGAAAAAAAGGGAGTACAGCCAGCTAGATCCCGATATCAGAATGCTGGTTGCAACCATGAATGCCTGTGGGTTTCGTACTTATGCCTCCTGTCAGGGGCATGGCCGTCCCGTCGACAGACTGAAACCTTATGTCGCTTTTATCTCCGGTCAGGCTGAAGCGGCGGCACTTGCCCGCCGCCTCAGGCAGGATGCTGAGTCTTCAGCGCCAGAGCTTTACTGGGGATGGGACGTATCAGCAGAATTTAACAGCGAGTTCAGGCTCTGTTACCGGTTGTATCCAACAGGTCCACATCACTGGTGGACGCGGTACAACCGACATTCGTTGCGTAGGGACTTCAGCCGTATACGCCGGATCATCAAATTAGTGCAAGCCATTCCAGTGGATTAACGATCCCTGCATACCACATCCCACCGACAACGAGTGCCAGTACAGCAAGCGTCGAAACGAAAATCCTGTGCACTTTGTCATTGTGCCGCTGTGTTCCAAATGGATCGCTTGAACTGCATTCGTTACATGACTGAGCTGTCGTACTCAATGATTTCCCGCAATCTACACAGCTTTTTAAGTTTGATTTCATCATATGCCCAATTAAATAAGGAGTTTGAATATGAAACTCTGCATGAACCTGAATGATCGCAATATTCATGCGTTATTACTCCGGTTTTTAGCCAGCACATTTTTTTTCACATCTTTGCACGAGGACCGTCAACTACCTTTATTGGTCCCCACATCTGAGGGATTCATCGGAGGGGATCGCTGATGCTTGAGGTATACACGATTTACGGCGGGGGGATGTGGAAGACGGCGTTTGACGCCGTTGTCACCCTCATTGGCAGTAATACCTTCAGCACCCTGATGCGCATGGCCGGCATCTTTGCGGTGCTGGCCGTCATGATGACCTTTATTAAGCAGCGCAACCCGATGGTGTTCGTGCAGTGGCTGGCGATTTTTATGCTGATCAACACCATCCTGGTCGTTCCGAAACGCACCGTGCAGGTTATTGATATCTCTGATCCGGCAGCGGTCTGGAAAACGGATAACGTACCGGTGGGCCTCGCGGCCATCGCCTCGCTTACCACCAGTATCGGGTTCAAGCTGGCGACCCTGTACGACACGCTGATGGCGCGCCCTGACGCGGTAACCTACAGCAAAACGGGGATGCTGTTCGGCTCCCAGATTGTGGCCGATACCAGTGACTTCACTACCCAGAACCCGGAGCTGGCCCAGATGCTGCCGGACTACGTGGAGAACTGCGTGATTGGCGACATCCTGCTGAATCACAAGTACACGGTAAACCAGTTGCTTAACTCCACCGATCCGCTGGGGCTGATTACCAGTCAGCCGAGTCCGCTGCGGGGCATCTTCAAAACAACCTCATCGACGCGTGAATTCCTCACCTGCCGTGATGCCGCGATACAAATCCGTACGCTGGCCAACACCGAGGCAAACACCACCAGTGCCACCTTCACCATGCTGACGCGCAGGATCTTCGGCAACCGTGTGAATGGTGCCAGTCTGCTGGCCAACGCGATGAGCGAAAGCTACGGCTACTTCTACGCGGGTGGCATGAGCGCGGCGCAAATCATGAAAAACAACATCACCAACAGCGCAGTGCGTCAGGGGGTGAAAGGGTTTGCGGCGCGGTCGTCAGATACCGCGAACCTCCTGAACCTGGCCACAGAAAACTCAGCAACGAAACAGCGCCTCAGCTGGGCGGCCGGCAATGCCCTGGCGACCCGCACGCTGCCGTTTGCGCAGTCACTGCTGATGCTGATTCTGGTGTGCCTGTTCCCGCTGATGATTGCGCTTGCGGCGAGCAACCACAGCCTGTTCGGTCTGAACACCCTGAAGATTTACGTGGGGGGCTTCATCTACTTCCAGATGTGGCCGGTGATGTTCGCCATTCTGAACTACGCCTCAAACTTCTGGCTGCAGTCAAAGACTGGCGGTACCGCGCTGGTGCTTGCCAATACCGACGTGGTGGCGCTGCAGCATTCTGATGTGGCGAACCTGGCCGGGTATCTGGCGCTATCCATTCCGGTGCTGGCGTTCTTCCTGACCAAAGGGGCTGCGGCCATCGGCTCGCAGGTGGCGGGCAGCGTGCTCAGCTCTGCGGCGTTCGGCTCTGCAGGCGTGGCGGCGACCACGGCAGACGGCAACTGGTCGTTTAACAACATGTCGATGGACAACGTGAACCAGAACAAGATGGACACCAACCTGGTGCAGCGTCAGGGTCAGCAGACCTGGCAGGCCGATAACGGCTCGACGCAGACCCAGACCGCCGGTGGCCATACCGTCATCGATGGCGCGGGCGCCATGTCTAACCTGCCGGTGAACATGCGTCTCAGCCAGCTGGCCAGCAGCGGGTTCCAGGAATCCGCGCGGAAGGCTCAGGTTGAGGCTCAGTCCTCGCTGGACGGCTACAACCACAGTGTTACCAGCGGCTGGTCGCAGCTTTCACAGCTGTCTAGACAGACTGGCAGCAGTGTTAGCCTGAACAGCGGCACGGAAAACAGCCAGACCGCAAACGCATCACGCGGTGCCAGCATGATGATGTCGGCTGCTGAAAGCTACGCAAAAGCCAACAACATCTCCACGCAGGACGCATATAACGAGTTGATGACGAAATCGCAGGAAGCCAGTGCGCATGCAGGAGGTAGCGTCAGGTTTAATACCGGTGACCAGGCTCTGGGTAAAGTGGGTAAATGGGCAACAGGTGTTACTGTGGAAGGGCATACAGGTCTGGAAGCGAAAGGAACGTCCGGCAGCTCACACGGGACACAGAAGACCGATTCCAATACTCAGGATATGCGACATGACAATAATAGTCAGGCAGTTAACGACTTTAAGCAGGGTATGGATATGGTCACCAGTAGCCGCGTAACGGACGGCAGCAGCCAGACGGAGAATGCGGCAACCAGCAACGTCCAGCAGTTCGCAGCGACGCTGAACGATGCCCAGAGTCAGTACCATCAGTTCACAACCAGCTCGACGCGCAGCGACGAGTATAGCCGTATGGCTACACTCGCGCAGAACGAAAGCGCCAGCCTCGATACCAACTACACCCAGGAGTTCGTGGACTGGGCTTCTCAGCGCTACGGCGATAAAACTCAGGCCATGCTGACCAGTGCGCCAAGTGCCCGCGAAGCAGCAATGGAGTTTGTGAATGAACGTCTGAAGCCTGAGATTATGGGGGACTACAGGCAGGGACGTTCGGATCTGGGATCCGGGGCTGAGCATGAGGCATTCAGTGGCGCTCACATCGTACAGCCTTCATCTGTCACATATCAGCAGGGGGCTTCGATAGCGGGCAGTGGAGAAGGCGTCCAGTATATGCCGGTAGACCCGGGCACCGGGACCCACTCAACGCAGGCCGGAACATCACAGGCTAACCCATCCCTGGCCGGTACGATGTTACACAGCGCGTCAGCACTGAACAGCAATCAGAGCAGTCAGCGCACAGGTGATGGCGACAGCACTCAGCCACGTAGTGAGAGTCACCCGTCCGCCACATCGGCGTCCACTCCTGCCCTGACAGGTTCGTTATTAAGCAGCTCGTCAGCACTGAGCAGTAATCAGAACAGCCAGCGTACAAGCGATGGCGAGAGTACTCAGCTGCGTGGTGAGAATTACCAGACAGGGAACCACCAGAACCCTCCGGCCCAGCAGTACGGAAGCCAGAAGCCAACCGTGATTAACACCCCTGAAACCAGCGCGACACAGGTAACGGGTCAACAGGGAGGCGGTTCTTCAGTCAATGTGAACTCACCTTCCTCATCCGGCAGTCTCGCCAGTCAACCGCACGGGGTAATTTCGGGAGGTCCAATGGATAGTTCTCAAATGGAAAGGGCGTTTAAAGAGAACCAGGCGAAGCTGGAACAGCAGGTAAATCATGGTTTTGAGCCAAAAAATTCTCTTCAGCAGCAGGCTGCCGAACAAAGATCTGCAAATGAGCAGAAAATCAAAGAATCTGCTGGAGAAATTAATAAAAACCGATCCACTGTTCAGACATCCAGTGATATATTGAAAGGAGAAACTGAAAACGCTTCAAGCCGTTTCAAATTAGAGCGTGAATTAGAAGGTGTAAATCAAAAATTACTACCTGATTATCTTCATAGCGGCGAACAGGATGATGTCAAAAAAAGGCTTGCAGAATTAAAGAGCAGAGTCGGCACTCAGGAGAGTAAACCATGACATATGATGAAATCAAAAATGATATTGCCTATCTGAGTGAAGACATGGCAAATCTAAAAAAGGAAATCCCAAGCAACAAGAAGATACTGAAAATCAGTTTTGCTATCCCTGCTTTAGGGTTTTTAATGAGTCTAATTTCTGTTGGCATTGTTTATGTAAATTCACAATCTTTCAGAGTGAACGGGTTTGCAGGTCTCTTAAGCTTCATTGGCGGTGATGCAATTTTTATTCTCATCTCAAGCCTTTTGATAGGATGTGTCATGGCATTGATGTCCTACAACTATGTTTTGGCATACAATCTTTTTAGTGATGAAGCTAAGGCTAAATCTATTCTCCTGCATAAAATCAAGAGACTTTCTTGTAAGCTTTTTATCGTTTTTTCAGTACTTGCTTTAAGTGCGGTGATTGCAACCTTCTTGAACCCTATATTCAGCTTAGCAGTGCCGGTGATTATGTTTGTTTTCATTATCGCGTCCAGCATGATTATTAATATGGAAATTACAAGAGTTGGAATCGCACCGTTATTCAGCAAACTGATCACGATGACTAAAGACGTTAATTTATCTAAGTAATTAAATTCTGGATAACCAAAGCTAAACTCTTCGCTTTACCTGCCGATAACAACCTGGTTAGCGCTCCGCCGTTAGCCAGGATTTTTCTATGCACAGGATGAACTCATGAAAATAAAACAATATGCAGTCGTTGGCTTAGTGGCTTCCACCCTCGCACTTTCTGGATGTGGCGCAATGTCCACCGCCGTTAAAAAACGTAACCTCGAAGTCAAAACCCAGATGAGTGAAACCATCTGGCTGGAGCCGTCTTCCGAGCGCACCGTTTATCTGCAAATCCGTAATACCTCTGACCAGGATATGTCCGGTCTGCAGGCAGAAATTACCAATGCCATTACGGCTAAAGGTTACCGCGTAACGAACTCGCCGGATGACGCCTATTACTGGGTACAGGCGAACGTACTCAAAGCTCAGAAGATGGACCTGCGTGAGTCTCAGGGCTTCCTGCAGACGGGCTATGAAGGTGCTGCAATGGGTGCTGCGCTGGGTGCCGGCATCACGGCATACAATTCCACTTCCGCTGGCGCCACGCTGGGCGTGGGTCTGGCCACCGGTCTTATCGGCATGGCCGCTGACGCAATGGTCGAAGACGTCAACTACACGATGGTGACCGATCTGCAGATTTCCGAGCGCAGTAAAGCAAAAGTGACCACCGATAACATCGCTGCACTGAAGCAGGGTTCTTCCGGCGTGAAGGTTCAGACCAGCACCGAGCAGGGCAACCGTGCGAAATACCAGACCCGCGTGGTCTCAAACGCAAACAAGGTCAATCTGAAGTTTGAAGAGGCGAAGCCTGTGCTTGAAGCGCAGCTGGCCAAATCCATCTCCGGTATCCTGTAATGCACCACGGCTGTGGCAACCGCCGCAGCCGGCTTCCCCCTGAAATGCGTTAACCCTGTGCCCGGTTCAGTTCGGGTGCGTCAGTGCCTTCTTTTGCATCCGTGACGTTTCGCTTCCTCGCATGACTGCGCGGGCGCAGCCCTGTCTGCGGCGAGCGCTGCATATACAGCCTGAAGGGCGTCTCCATGTACACAACATTCATCCCCTGCACCGGGATGCCGCAGGAGAGCATCATGAACCCTGAAAAACGTGAATACGATCTGGCCGGTTTACTGAGCCTTATTCAGCTGGAAAGTGAGCTGACGATAGCCGTCGCTTCTCTTAACGTCTTAGGTTCACTCCCGCAGCTGCAGAGTCTGCATCTTGTTGCGGGCTGGGCCGGCTATGAATACACCCTTTATGGCCTGGCGCCGGGGGCGTGGCATTCAGCAGCTTATGCAGAAGTGGCCAGGTCGGTTCGTGATATGGCTGCCTGCATTAACCATAAGGACTGGGAAGACGGCTGTCTGCAGGCCAGATATGAGCTGAGTCTGCTGTAAAAACAGGTACATATCCCCATCGCCGTACGCCTTTTTTCAATAACGCTTTTTTCATTTCTCTTTCTAACGTACATCACCGCACTGGTGATGCGATAACTCACGGGTATTTTCTATGAGCTTCGCGGGTAAAAACCTCACTCAGGGCGGACAGATGACCGCCTACCGGTGGCGCATGTTCCTGCAGGTGAATAACTGGATCAGCTTCTGGATATTCATGCTGTTTGCAGGTCTCGCCGCCATTATCTTTTTCCTGAGCATTCCCCGGGAGACGCTGGATAACGGCTCGCTCTGGTGGTTTGCGTGGATGAACAACAGTTTTATCGACCTGGTGCCATCCAGTACGGCAAAACTGTACGACGTCCATTACTGGTACGCCCCGACCGCCACGCAGATGGTGCTTAAAATGACCCTGCCGCAGGTCTACGCCGACCCCTACATGCAGGCGATGGGCAACCAGCTGCAGGACGAGCTGACCTGGGCGGCCATCTGCAGCGGCATCTTCAGCGCCGTCGTCTTTGTGGGGGCTATCTGGTACATCACCGGTATTGGCCGCAGGGAAAGCGAAGACGAGTACATCTCCGGCATGCAGCTGACGGACAAGCCTGCCGAGGTGAACCGGATGCTGCGCAAGAGTGGCGAGCTGTCTGACCTGCGGGTGGGCGACCTGCATATGGTCAGAATGGCCGAGGTGATGAACTTCCTGATGCACGGCACCATCGGTGTCGGAAAGTCGACGCTCATCCGCTGGCTGCTTGACTACATCCGCAAGCGCGGCGACCGGGCAATCATCTACGACTCCGGCTGCACCTTCACCGAAACCCACTACAACCCTGAAACCGACTTCATGCTGAACGCTCACGACGAGCGCTGCGCCAACTGGCAGCTGTGGGGGGAATGTATCGATGCCGTGGACTACGACAACATGGCTGCCAGCCTGATCCCGGTTGAGGGGGATTCGGACCCGTTCTGGGTCTCCAGCTCCCGCACCATCTTCGCTGACCTTGCTATTCGCATGTCGGTTGACCCGGACAAAAGTATTGAGAAGTTCCTCAAAACCCTGCTGTCGCTCAGCATGAAGAGCCTGCGGGATTATCTCGCCAACACGCCCTCCGCCAACCTGGTGGAAGAGAAAATTGAGAAGACGGCCATCTCCATCCGTTCGGTGGTTACCAACTACGCCAAAGCGCTGCGCTACCTGCAGGGTCTGGATGATGGCAGCAAGCCGCCGTTCACCATCCGGGAATGGATGACACAGGAACGTTATGACAGCAGCTGGCTGTTCATTTCGACCCAGGCCCGTCACCGCAAGAGTGTGCGGCCACTGATATCCCTGTGGGTGTCGCTGGCCACCATGATGCTGCAGAGCATGGGGGAGAACAGCGACCGGCGCGTCTGGTTCATCATCGATGAGACCCCGAGCTTGCAGCGTATCCCGGAGCTGGCAGAAACCCTGGCCGAGGCCCGTAAGTTTGGCGGCTGTTTCGTGCTGGGGATGCAGAACATGGCGCAGCTGGTACACGTCTACGGCCGCGAACTGGCCAGAAGTATCTTTGACCTGATGAACACCCGCATGTACGGACGCTCACCGAGCGCCGAAATGGCCAAAGTGGTGGAAGAAGAGCTGGGCAACCAGCGGCGGCGCAAGATACGCGAGCAGAACAGCTACGGTCTGGACCAGGTGCGTGACGGGGTATCACTCGGCAAGGACGAAGTACATGACCCGATCGTCGATTACGACAAGGTCATGAGCCTGCCGAACCTGAGCTTTTACGTGCGCCTCCCCGGTGAGTATCCGGTGGTGCGTCTGAAGCTGAAGTACCGGGAGCAGAAGAAACGCCATCCGGGTCTGATAGAACGCAATATCCGCGATGCGCTGAGTCCTGAACTGGAAAAAGTTATCCAGGAGAACGAGCGAACCGCCGTGTCCGCCGGTTTGTCGTTCCCGACCGGCGAGGAGATCATGGAGAAAGCACGTCCGGCCGCTTCTTCCGCACCGGTATCAGCGACCGCACAAGCTTCAGCGCCGGCAACACAAACAGCAGTGTCACCCGAAAAAACCGCCGTTCAGTCTTCCCGCCGCGAAAAAGTGCGGACTGCCCACGTCGGGCCGGTTGTCACAAGCGAGGTGGCAGAGCCAGTCCCGGCAGCTTTAACCGCCGGAGCGGAGACGCCATCAGACAAGACGAAGCACACGCCGGTGACAGGCACTGTCACTGCCGCAGAAATAAAACCCGTTAACACGCCCGCCCAGGTGAAAGCACCGGAACCCGCTTCTTCAGCAACCACGCAGGCATTGCCGGCCGCGCTGCAGAGCCTGCGAAACCGGACCAGCCCACCCGAACCTGCTGCCACATCGTCCCTGAGCCTGCTGCAGCAGGCGCGCAGGCGCCCGGCAACGGCCAGTGAAGACACGCAGGCAGAAGAGAGCGCCGGTGAATCCCTCGCGCTGGAGATGCAGGTCTACGAAAGCACAGATGGCGGCCTGACCGTGACCACGGCGGGCGCGAAGCCCGTGACGGACACACCGGAAGAACCTCACAACGTGAACCGTCGCCTGGCGCGCGAGGAAGAAAACATCCTGCGCCACCGTGACCCGGACGACCCGGGTTACAGCGACTACGACCAGCACTACGAAGACAGGGAGCCAGAATTATGATGTCAGTCGCCCCCGTAGCGTCGGCAGGCGGTGCCGCCGGCTACTACAGCAACGCCGATAACTACTATTTTCTCGGCAATCTCCAGAGCCTCTGGCTGGGCGAGGGGGCGAAAGCCCTCGGCCTCGAGGGAAACGTCCGGGCCGATGCCCTCACGGCGGTACTGGAAGGTCGCCTGCCGGACGGCTCACGTCTCGGTAAGGAGATCAACGGCAACCACGTTCACCGTCCCGGCCATGACCTGACCTTTTCAGCGCCAAAAAGCGTGTCGATCCTGGCGCTGATTGGTGAAGACAAGTCCATGCTGGACGCCCACAACCATGCCGTTCGCGTGGCGGCAGGCTACGTTGAGAAGCTGATTTCGGCCCGCGACACGAAAGACGGCGTCACCTCCATCGTGCACACCGGCAAGATGGTGGCGGCGGCCTTCACCCATGACACCTCGCGTAACCTCGATCCGCAGCTGCACACCCACCTGTTAGTGGCCAACATGACGGAGCTGAACGGTAAATGGAAAGCGCTGGCCACCGACTACATTCATGACGCCGGCTTTATCGAAACGGTCATGAAAATGCAGGTGACGCTCGGCAAAATCTACCGCAGCGCCCTGCGCCAGCAGGTGGAGGCGCTGGGCCACGAGGTGGAAGAGGTGGGCAAACACGGCATGTGGGAAATCAAAGGCGTGCCGGAAGAAGTGCGGGAAGACCTGTCCTCCCGTGGCCGGGAAATTCAGGGAGCCGTCGGTGCGGAGGCCACGCTGCGCAGCCGTGACGTGGCGGCGAAGGATACCCGCCAGGCGAAGGTGGACCCGTCCCGCCTGCGCCTGATGGAGCGCTGGCTGGGCCAGCTGAAGGACAGGGGCTACGACCTGAAGGCCTATCAGGCCAGTGTGGTGCCTCGTGAGGATGCGTCCCGGGAGATGCGTCCGCAGCCGGTGAAACCAGAGCATGAAATGCCAGACAACACGATGTATGGCGGAAAACATGAACTGCAGACGGCGGAGCCTTTTGAAACAGGAACAGCGAATAACGGGATTGCACAGGAACGCAGTCAGGTAACGCCGGCGACGTCCTCCCGCCAGCCTGTCCTGAACAGTCCGGGTCCGGTGCTGCAGCCGGCGGGTATGACACAAATGCCCCCGTCAAAATCCCTGCAGCCCGGACAGGTGCCGGCGCTGGCTCCGGAGGTGTTGCAGTCCGTGCAGATGGCCATCTCCCAGCTGAGCGACAGCCGGACCCGCTTTACCTTCGGGGAACTGATGCTGACGACCGCTGAACTGAGTGAGCAGTTGCCGGACATGAACGTCATTCGCCAGGCCATCGACGTCTCCCTGAAGGACGGCCTGATTGTGCCGCTCGACAGCGAAAAAGGGGTGTTCACCTCGCGCATTCACCTGCTGGATGAGCTCTCCATTCAGGCACTGAGTCAGGAGCATCTGAAATCCACGTCCGTGGTCAGCTTTGCGCGTCCGGAACAGTATGCTCCGTCGGCGCTGGCTGTGGTGGAGAAGGACGCCCTGGTACTGATGAATGCGCCCTCCGGTGTGGCCGGTATCCGTGACCTGACCGCGCAGCTGACGGGTATTACCGTGGCCCAGGGCCGGGAAGTGAAGGTGCTGGCCAGCTCTGCCGAGCGTGCCATTTCTCTGGCGAAATCCGACACGCTGCGCGACCGTCTGGTCAGCCGCCAGCAGGTGCTGAGCGGTGAACTCCAGCTGAAGCCACAGAGCACGCTGATTATTGAAGGGGCTGAACGTCTGGGGCTGAAGGAAACCCTGGTCCTGCTGGGCGAGGCCCGGGCACAGGATGCGCAGCTGGTCTTTCTCGACAGTGCCGGCCGTCAGGCGAACGGCAATGCGATGTCGGTGCTCGAATCTGCCGGCGTGGCCCGCTCACGGCGCACCGAGCCGGCACCGGGACTGGAAGCCGAAGTGGTGAGCATTGCCAACAAGCGCGACCGCTACGAGGCACTGGCCACCCGCTTTGCGGACCTGAGTGGCGGTACGGAAAACGTCACCGCCGTGGTTGTGGGTAAACGCGAACAGGGTCACCTGACCGGACTCATCCGCGATGCGCTGCAGAACGCCGGCCAGCTGGAGCGCAACGGCATCAGCATCGAGGCCCGTTCTCCGGTGTGGCTCGACAGCAAGACCCGCCGCATGCCCGGCTCGTACCGCCCCGGAATGGTGCTCGAGAACCGCAGTGACGCGAAAGAACGTCATTCGTTTGTTATCGACAGGGTCCACGAGGACACGCGCATGCTGTCCCTGATTGACGGTGACGGCGTCCTGACCCGGATGAAAATCAGCGAGGTCACCGCCGACTGGCGCCTCTTTAACAGCGAAACCCTGAGCGTGGCCAGCGGCGAGCGCCTGATGGCCGTCGCCGGCGACCGGGAGCATGGCCTGAAGGCGAAAGACCGCCTTGAGGTCACCAGCATCAGCGAGAAGGGCATCGAGGTCACGCGCGGTACCGACACCCTGACCCTCCCGAAAGACCGGCCCCTGTACGTCACGCATGCCTACGTCAGCGCCCCGGGCGGCCGCGATAATGACCGTGGTGTGGTGCTGGCTGCACTCAACAGCCGGGATATCTCATCGCAGACCATGAACTCGCTTGCGCAGAGTGGCCATCGTGCCGAGGTCTTTACCGCCGAGGTGCAGGACCGGGCCGAGGCGCGTCTGCAGCGGATGAAAACCAACGCCTCTCCCGTACAGCTGGTCCGCAGCCTGAGCGGGAAGGAGGATGTGAGTGAGGCGGTGGGTAGTCTGCATGACGGCGTGCGTACCGACGCAGGCCTGGCGGTCTGGCGTGCAGTGAATGACCAGCGAAACGTGGTCTTCAGCGAGCTGAAGCTGGCAGAGGCAGCGGAGAAATATCACCCGGACTTCGGGGAAGTGGGGAACGAAATCGCGGCGATGGTGAAAGGCGGGGAGCTGCTGCGGGTGTCCGTTCGCGGGGAGCCGCAGCTGATAGCCCGCGCCACCTGGGAGATGGAAAAAGCCATCCTGCGCACGGTGGAGGACGGGAAAAACACGCAGCAGCCGCTGCTCGATAACGTTCCGGCGGCGGTGCTGAACGGCCTGACCGGTGGACAGAAGCAGGCGACCACGCTGGTTCTCGGCAGTACGGACCAGTTCATCGGGATTCAGGGCTACGCCGGGGTGGGGAAAACCACGCAGATGAAGGCGGTGGTCGCGGCACTCGATACGCTGCCGGCAGATACCCGACCGCAGCTGACCGGGCTTGCCCCGACACACCAGGCGGTGAAGGAGATGACCGATGTGGGCGTGCGCGCCCAGACCATCAAGTCCTTCATCGTGGAGCACGACCAGGCGAAGGCCGCCGGTGAAAAGCCGGACTACCGGGGCCAGGTGTTCCTGATAGACGAATCCTCGATGGCCGGGAACCAGGACACCGCCGCCCTGTTTCAGGCCATTGCGGCCGGGGGCGGTCGCGCAGTCTCGATGGGGGATACCGACCAGTTCGAGGCAGTCGACTCCGGGGCACCGTTTAAGCTGATGCAGGAGCGCAGCCCAATGGACGTGGCCATCATGAAGGAGATTGTCCGCCAGAAGGACGTGCAGCTGCGTGGCGCGGTGCATGACATTATCGATAACCGCATTGGTGCTGCCCTGCAACGCATCGAGGCGCAGCCGGCCGACCGTATCGCCCGCGAACCCGCTATAAAGGGGCCTGAGAGTGCTTTTCAGGAAACAACGACGCCGGTGGCCGACATCGTCAGCGACTGGACGGGCCGCACGCCGGACGCCCGGGCACGCACGCTCATCATTACCCAGCTGAACGCTGACCGTAACGCCGTGAACGCCGGCATTCATGAGCAGCTGGCCAGACGCGGGGAACTGGGCAAGGAGGCCGTTATGGTGCCGGTGCTGGATAAAATCTCCCACACCCGCCATGAGTTCAATAAAACCGCCGCCTGGGACGCGGGACTGGTTGTGAAACGCGGCGATCGCTACCAGGACGTGCTGGCCGTTGACCGCAACGGTAACACGGTCACGGTGCGTGACGAGGAGGGAAAAATCGGGCTGTACTCACCGAAAGAACTCATCACCGGCGACGTGCAGCTGTTCCGGCGCAGTCAGATTGAAGTGCGTGCCGGTGACCAGCTGCGCTTCACGCTGACAGACAGGGAACATGGCCAGACGGGTAACCAGCGCTTTACGGTGGATGCGGTCAGCCAGACAGGGGATATCCGGCTTAAGGGGGACAAAGGCACGTTGACCATCAATCCCGAAAGCATCCGGGCGCAGCAGCACATTGACTACGCCTGGGCGGTGACCGGCTACGGGGCACAGGGGGCGAGCACGGACTATGTCATCTCGCTTGAGGGTACCGAAGGTGGCCGTAAAATGCTGGCCAGCAAACGGGCCTTTTACATCTCCGCCTCACGTGCGAAGGAACATGTGCAGATTTACACCGACGGCAAGGCAGACTGGACGAAGGCGGTCGCGGCACCGGAGCGGGATATCAAAACCGCGCACGACGCGCTGGCCCCGGAGACACAGCGCCAGCAGGCGAAAGCCATCTGGGCAATGGGACAGCCGGTCACGAAAACCGCCATCGGGCGTGCCTGGGTCAGGCATCAGGGGATGGGCGAGTCCACACTCACGGCGAAGATCATTCCGGCCACCCGGCGTTTCCCGGAGCCGGCACTGGCACTGCCGGTGTATGACAACAACGGGAAAAGTGCGGGGCTGGCGCTGGTCTCCCTGGTCTCCAGCCCGGAGGGCAGACTGACGCAGGGCGACACCCGCATGGTGATGACGGAGCGGGCACGTGGCGCGGTCCTGCAGCGAAGCCAGTCGGGCAATACGGTCGTGGTAAAGGATCTGGCAGCCGCGCTGGACGCGGTCAGAACGCACCCGAAAGACGGGGTGGTGTGGCAGACCGGGCAGGAAGCGCCGTCGGCAAACCTGATGAAGGTCACTGGAGGACAGAGTGGCGAACAGCTTGATACCGTGGTACGGAGCATATCCAGAGAGGATATGGCGGTATTGTTGCCTGAGAGTATGCAGCAAATGGCTGATGAAACAATAACAGACGTCAGTCGTATTAAAGAGCAGGACGCCCTGCGTCAGAGTGCTGAAGAGGCACTGGCCGTCAAGACGGCGGGTCAGGAGAGTACGAAGACGACTGAGCTGCCAGCCGAAAAAATTGTTCTGCCGGTTGAGGAGATCCCGGATATCAGGGCTGAACTCTTTGGCGGAAATGAGAAAACCGCCCAGACCGAACCGGATCTCAGTACGATCCGAAGCATCAGCAACGCTGACGGGAGCACAGAGAGCGACAGCGCACGGCGACCTTATAGCCAGACCGGTCCGGAAATGGACAAAGCAGGCGCTGAACGAAGCGGCGCTTCCCGTGTTATCAGTGAACTGGCCAATGCTGAACGGGATATTGCACGACAGCAGGACGCTTCCGGTCGGGGCCGTATGCCTGAAATTGAAGAACAGACCCTCACCCGCACCATTCAGAAAGAACGTTAATCACATCATACAAGCGAGAACAGCATGAAACTGAAGACCATTACCGCCTTAATAGTTACAACATACATTGGCTTTAATTCTCTGGCACAGGCCTCAGCCCCTCAGCCGGTCTTTACTCAGGAGCAGGAAGCCCGGATCGGGGAAATTGCCGCAGAGTACCTGGTGGCACACCCGGAAGTGCTTGTTGCCGTGAGCCAGAAACTCCAGGAGCAGCAGGCAGCACGCCAGCAGCTGCAGTTTGCCGTCAGGGCCATGGATAACCTGGCGGCACTGCTGAACGACGCGGATACGCCGGCCATCGGGCCGGCGAACGCAAAGGTGGCCGTGATTGAGTTCTTTGATTACCAGTGCATTCACTGCAGTTCAGTGGCGCCGGAGCTTGAGAAAGTGATGAAGGCTCACCCGGACGTGCGCTACGTCTTTAAGGAGTGGCCAATCTTTGCCGACCGCTGGGAAAACTCGCAAGCAGCAGCTGAGCGCGGCCTGTCGGTCTGGAAACAAAAGGGAGCGGAAGCCTACATCACGTACCACAATGCACTCTATGCCACCGGCCATATTGAAGGCAAGCTGACAAAAGAGGATATCGACCAGGCGGCGGCGAAAGCGGGCTGGAAGGTGTCCGGCAGGGAAAGCTATACGGCGGCGCTGGAGAAAAACGACGAGCTGGCCAGGGCACTGGGGCTGACCGGCACGCCGGGTATCGTCGTCATGCCCGTGACGGGTGCCACGCCGAAAAATATCACGGTGATCCCGGGTGCCGTACCGGCTGAAACACTGGAAGCCGCTATCCAGAAAGCGTTAACGCTGAAATAGGGGTCCGCTTGGAAAACGGAAATTATCCCACGTTAAAGCTATATTTTGTACAGCCGTGGCGAAGGATGAGGGACCAGCAGTTCATTAACAGGGACTCCTTTTTGCTTAAGCGGCTCAATGGTTCTT
>ERZ773187.503-NODE-503-length-37350-cov-9.991822_pt1 | contig 37350 bp, 37 predicted proteins | sample MGYA00511242_ERZ773187 | MGnify/ENA primary metagenome ERZ773187 (study PRJEB29015, sample SAMEA2737744) | human gut metagenome | biome: human gut; feature: human-associated habitat; material: faeces | place: China | collected 2012 ...
TACTCAGGACTTCTTTACTGAAAATGCCACACATAAACAGAACTGTACCTCGTTTGACCCAAACCGTGTTATCACATACAACGTAAATAATGGCAAGCCATTTTTAAACGTGTCTCGATCAGTCGCACAAATTCCGAAGCTAACTTGCCACAATCTGCACGGTAAGCAACGTGTGCGGTATACCGGGCCTGAGTGGTGCTTGTCCAGTCACTGTCTTCATAAGCGCTGTAATCTAAGACTTTTTTACCATAGCTCAATAACTTCCGAACGTCCAGCCAGGCTATTAATTTTTCTGGATGAGGCTATTTTGTTAGAACTTTTTCCGAAACGTTATGCACAAATGATCGTAACGGTAAAGTGGGTTGTCTTGATAAAACATTGTATATCGCTTCGCCTCTTTCTCTATTTACATTGGCAATTCTAATTTCTCTCTGCACCAAAATAATGAAACTTTTATGATCTTGCCTCAAAAAAAGGCAAGCAAAACGTTTCGATAAAAATAAAACATTAATGGTACAGGTTAATATCAGAATAATAGTAAACGAAGCGATGAATAGTCATAAGGATAAATATTGACCGATGTTTAGTATTTTGAAGTTATTGTTAATTGTGGCTGTATGATTGAGTGCCTGCCGTAGTTCAGCCACGGGTTCATCAAGCGACTCATCGGCCAGTTCGAAGACGCCCCAGTGAATGGGGATGGCAAGCGGCATTCCTAGCTGCTGCCAGAGGGAGACTGCCGAACGCGGGTCCATATGGTTTGTCGCCATGAACCATTCTGGTGCATATGCGCCTATCGGGAGGGCGATCGCATCGAGTTTACCGAAACGCTGCGCAATGGTGAGTAACTCTGGCATATAGCCGGTATCGCCGCTGAACCAAAATCGCCGTTCACTGCCTTCGAATACCCATCCACACCAAAGCGCACAGTTCCGATCCCAAAAGCTACGCATGCTCCAGTGCTGGGCCGGAACGGCACTGTAGGTGATGCCTTGATGCACATAGCTTTGCCACCAGTCCAGTTCAACAATGTGCTTCGCGCCCCGACGTCGAAACCAGTCTCCCAGCCCCAGAGGGACAAACAGGGTAAGCTTTGGAAATCGTTGCAATAACTGACGAACGGTAGCGGAATCGAGGTGATCATAATGATTATGAGAGATGACTAGCGCATCGATGGGCGGTAGCCCAGCCACGCTAATCACCGCAGGGGTTTTGCGCAGCGGTCCGGCAAAACTTACGGGCGAGGCACGCCGGGAGAACACCGGGTCCGTGAGAATATACTGACCACTGATTCGCAGCAATAGACTGGCATGGCCCAGCCACCAGACAGCGTCTCCTTCGGGGGTAGTAAGATCGACAGGTTGGCACCAGTCATGGATAAATTTTTCATAGCCGCCGCGAGGAGGTTTCGGTAAACCGGCAGCTTTGCGCTCTTTGCGCCAGCGCTCAACGTCTCCAGGCTGGTGCCCAGCAGCAGAAGTATTGCGAAAACCCTGCGGGGTATGGTGAGGCAGGGAGGGGTTATACCAGGGATTTTTCCGGGTCATGTTCACCTCCCCAAATGCGATTAACGCTCAGCGACCAGACGAATAAAGTCGTCGCTTTCATCTTTCACGGGCGCAGCAGCGGGTTTAACCTCTTCTTCAACGTCCGGTTCATTGGCTTCACACAGACGACGAAGCAGCGCATTTTGTCTTTTCTGGAGATCAACTAACGTCTCCAGTAACTCAATTTGTTCATTTGTCCGGGAGCTGGCGCGGTTGACGAAAAACCACAGTACCAAACCCACCACCAGCAACACGACGGATATGACCAGAGATGCCATGCTAAGCACTCCAGTATTCAACAACTCACCCATTTCACCACCTCACTAAAAACGGCTATTTTACCACTCGCGTTGAGGAAGGAAATCACTTGCCATAAAAATGCCTGCTACCAGGGGATAAACTTATTGATAGAACATATACCGCTAAAAAACTGTACATCCTGATCGCACATCACATTGATCATCTGCGTCCACATAACGACGCAGGCAATCAACACTACCACCAGAATGACCCAGCGTATTTTCTTCACTACACTCTCCGTCTACTCACTTAGACTACCAGGTTACCATGCTTAACTTAAACCGGGGCTAACTGTAACGCCATCGTCCCGTTTTCGGAATCATGTACTTGTTTCATATAGCTAACAGGATAGGCTTAGAGGCAGGAAGAACCATTATAAAAGAGGCAATGATGCGCTTAATTATTCGCACAGTTGTGATTTTAGCCCTTATCTGGATTGGTTTATTGTTGTCAGGCTACGGTATCTTGATTGGCAGTCATGAAAACGCTGCGGGGCTGGGTATCCAGTGTAAATACCTCACTGCACGTGGCACCAGCACGGCCCAGTACATCCATTCGGATAGTGGGATTATCGGCCTGACCAACTGCCCAATTTTGCGTAAAAGCGAAACGGTCGTTGATAACGGCTAACCATCGGTATTAGTGAAAAGCCGCTAACGTAGCGGCTTTTTTTTATGTGTTCAGAACGGATAATCGTTATAGCCCATCTGTTCAGAAATTTTTCGCGCCGCGGTATGCAGCATTTCAACGTACTCATGCAGACGCTCTTCAGAGAAGCGTAGCGTCGGGAAAGAGATACTCAGGCCAGCGATCACCACACCAAAGCGGTCAAACACCGGGACGCCAATACAGCGCAGCCCTTCTTCCTGTTCCTCGTTATCTTCACCGTAACCCTGTTCACGTACCTTATCCAGTACCGTGAGTAACCCTTCCGTGGTGGTGATCGTACGCTCAGTACTGCGTTTGTACTCGACACCTTCCAGAATTTGCTTAACCTCTTCGCGGTCACGCCATGCCAGTAAAACCTTACCGATGGCCGTGCTGTAGAGCGGATTACGGCGACCGATACGGGAGTACATACGCAGGTTGTACATCGAGTCGATCTTATGGATATAAACAATGCTGTCTTCGTCCAGCGCCCCCAGGTGCACAGTCTCTTTCGTCAGACGCGAGAGTTCACGCATCTGAATATCTGCGCTACGAATCAGGTCGACGTTTTGCAACGCGCGCGCGCCCAGCTCAAACAGCTTCAGGGTCAGAGAGTATTTTTCCGACTCCCCTTCCTGCGCAACATAGCCCAGTGACTTCATGGTCTGCAAAAAGCGATAAACGGTGCTTTTCGACATCATCACACGCTGTGACAGCTCGGTAATACCAATTTCGCGCTCTTCTCCAAGCGCCTGCAGGATGCCAAACACCTTCAACACAGAAGAGACAGAATCTGGTTGTTTATCCAAATCTGCGATTGCCATTTATCACCTCAAAGCAAGTGTTTTATAAAAATCAGAACTGGTTTTTATTATAAATTCGTACTGGCTTCGCTGCAATCAATCCTGGCTTACCTGGTTACAAATCTGCGACATATAACCAAAATAAGCATGTTAAAATAATTACCCTGAATATAATTACCTCTGACGCAGATCGATGACATGACCACGACTCCCCCTGATGGCCTGCCCTTACCGCAGCGCTATGGCGCGATAGCCACTATTATTATTGGCATCTCCATGGCCGTACTGGACGGGGCCATTGCCAACGTCGCGCTGCCAACCATTGCCAGCGATCTGCACGCCTCTCCTGCCAGTTCTATCTGGATTGTTAACGCCTATCAAATTGCCATCGTTATCTCGCTGCTCTCGTTCTCGTTTCTCGGGGATATGTTTGGCTATCGCCGCATTTATCAATGCGGCCTGGTGGTCTTTACCATTACGTCGCTATTTTGCGCTCTCGCAGATAACCTCCAGTTGTTGACGCTGGCGCGTATTGCCCAAGGCTTTGGTGGTGCGGCGCTAATGAGCGTTAATACTGCGTTAATCCGGCTCATCTTTCCGAAGCGCCAGCTTGGGCGCGGCATGGGCATTAACTCGTTTATTGTGGCGGTCTCTTCCGCCGCGGGACCGACCCTCGCAGCGGCGATCCTCTCCGTGGCCTCCTGGCAGTGGTTATTCCTCATTAACGTACCGCTGGGCGTTGTGGCGCTGCTCTTTGCGCTGCGTTTTCTTCCCGCGAATGCGGCGAAGAGCAGCATGCCGCGCTTCGATCTGCCGAGCGCCGTCATGAACGCCCTGACCTTCGGTTTGCTTATTACTGCGCTCAGCGGCTTTGCTCAGGGGCAATCGCGGCTCTTAATCGCCGGTGAAGTAATGGCATTATTGATTATCGGCTTCTTTTTTGTCCGTCGTCAGCTCGCCCTGCCGGTGCCGCTGCTGCCGGTAGACTTACTGCGTATTCCGCTGTTCTCCCTCTCTATTTGCACCTCGATTTGCTCGTTCTGCGCGCAAATGCTGGCCCTGGTTTCGTTGCCCTTCTTCCTGCAAAGCGTGGTGGGACGTTCGGAAGTGGAGACGGGACTGCTCCTGACCCCCTGGCCGCTGGCAACCATGGTGATGGCCCCGCTGGCAGGCTACCTGATTGAGCGTCTGCATGCCGGGTTACTGGGGGCACTGGGACTGGCCGTGATGGCATCCGGCTTGTTTGCCCTGGCTTTGCTGCCCGCCGCTCCGTGCGATCTGGATATCATCTGGCGTATGATTTTATGCGGCGCGGGATTTGGACTGTTTCAGTCGCCCAATAATCACACGATCATCACCGCCGCCCCACCCCACCGCAGCGGAGGAGCCAGCGGTATGCTCGGCACGGCGCGCCTGCTGGGGCAGAGTAGTGGCGCAGCGCTGGTGGCATTAATGTTCAATATGGCCGGCGATAAGGGTACGCATGTGGCTTTGATCACCGCAGGTGCCCTCGCGACGCTTGCGGCGGTAATAAGCGGTATGCGGATCACCCTGTCTAAACGCAGCTAATAAAAAAGCGCGTCGAATGACGCGCTTTATTTGTCTGCCCGGGCGGGCTTACTTCAGATATTCCCCACTACGTAACGCTTCGATACGTTTATCCAGCGGCGGGTGAGACATGAACAGCTCGCTCAGCGATTTAGATTTACCGTTGATGCAGAATGCCATCATGGTGTTTGCTTCCTGCGGTTCGTAGCTGGTTTTCAGACGCTGCAGGGCAGCAATCATCTTCTCGCGACCCACCAGTTTTGCCGAGCCCGCATCCGCGTGGAATTCACGGTGGCGGGAGAACCACATGGTGATAATGCTTGCCAGGATACCAAACACCAGCTCCAGCACCATTGAAACTGCAAAGTAGATCAGTGGGTTGCCGTTGTTACCTTCACCTTCATCACGGTTGCCGCCCATAAATCCGGCCGCGATCTGCGCCAGAATACGTGAGATAAAGATCACGAAGGTGTTCACTACGCCCTGGATCAGGGTCATAGTCACCATATCACCATTGGCAATGTGGCTAATTTCGTGAGCGATAACCGCTTCGGCTTCGTCACGGCTCATGTTCTGCAGCAGGCCAGTGCTGACGGCAACCAGTGAGGCGTCACGACGCGCACCCGTTGCGAAGGCGTTGATATCCGGCGCGTGGTAAATAGCCACCTGTGGCATTGCGATACCTGCCTGGCGGGACTGGTTTGCCACGGTGGTCATCAGCCACTGTTCCATATCATTGCGGGGTTGCTCAATCACTTCGCCGCCCACGGATTTGAGCGCCATCCACTTCGACATCAGCAAAGATACAAAGGAGCCACCAAAACCAAACAGCAGCGCCATAATTAACAAGCCCTGAACGCTGCTCGACTGAATTCCCGTCAGGCTTAGCACGAGCCCGAAGACCACCATCACCGCAAGGTTGGTGAGCAGGAAGAGCGCGATTCGCATCATAATTTTCTTTTAACCTCAGTTTAACAAAACGCACTATGCGATTACCCACATCGTATGGGTATTGCGGCTATTTTCAAGGATTCAGGGGGCGTAAGTCACCAGAAAGACACAACTTTACATTAGAAATGGACTCGCTTACCGCAGCATGCAGAAAGCAAAAAAACGGGCACAATTTCTTGTGCCCGTGGGGGGATTATTTTGTCGGAGCGGGCTCAGCCGCGGGCCGATCTTTTTCCTGTTTCGCCAGGTCAATGGCGATTTTTACCGTTTCGTCCAGATAAGGATCGGGCTCCTGGTAATCTTTCGGTAGATCGTCCAGTTTTTTGAGCAGCGGTTTGCCTTCGCGTTTGAAACGATCGTTAATGCGCGCCAGGCGAGTTGCATCATCTTCTTCGTTCTCTTTCTCACGCTGAGCGTAGTTCAGGGAGACAATATTTCGCTTCGCCTTTAGCGCATTGAAGCGGGCAATGTCCTTCATGATGTACTGGAATTCCGGATCTTTCGCGATACGTTCGTCATGCTGTTTTAACAGCGCCGGACCAAACTGCGTCATATCACCGGACTTCACGTAGGTGGCAGCGTTAATGCTATCCCACGGCAGTGCATTATCCTCGAACTTCTCGCCGGTTTCCGTCTCTTCATTGCCGGTCGGCATGATGATATCTGGCGTCACGCCTTTACGCTGCGTACTGCCACCGTTCACGCGATAGAATTTCTGAATGGTGTACTGTACAGACCCCAGAGCCGGCCATTCCGGACGGAGCATCTGATCGTAAATACGGTTCAGGGAGCGATACTGCTGTACCGTACCTTTTCCGAAGGTTGGCTCGCCGACCACCAGGGCACGTCCATAATCCTGCATTGCCGCCGCAAAGATTTCAGAAGCAGAGGCGCTGAAGCGGTCAACCAGTACGACCAGCGGGCCTTTGTAATAGACTACGCCATCGGTATCGGCATCTTCACGCACTTTACCGTTGTTATCACGAACCTGAACGACCGGGCCGGACGGAATGAACAGACCAGAGAGCGAAACCGCTTCAGTCAAGGCACCGCCGCCGTTAGTACGCAGATCGATGATCACACTGCTGACGTTCTGTTTTTCGAGCTTCTGCAGCTGCACTTTTACGTCGTCCGTCAGGCCAACGTAGAAACCTGGGATATCCAGTACCCCAACCTTCTCTTTACCGACGGTTTTCACTGACATTTTGACTGCGCGGTCTTCCAGACGGATACGCTCGCGGGTCAACGTAATGATACGGGTTTTCGTGCCTTTCCCGGCAGGCAGGATTTCAAGGCGCACTTTGCTGCCTTTAGGCCCTTTGATCAGGGCTACCACGTCATCCAGACGCCAGCCAATCACATCGACCATATTCTGGCCCGTCTGACCGACACCAACGATGCGATCGCCAACGCTAATGGCCTTACTCTTGGCAGCAGGGCCACCCGCAACCATAGAGTTGATCACGGTATAGTCGTCATCCATCTGCAGCACCGCGCCAATCCCCTCGAGTGAGAGGCTCATCTCGGTATTGAACTGTTCGGTGTTGCGTGGGGAAAGATAGTTGGTGTGAGGATCAATTTCGTGCGCGAAGGCAGTCATCGCCAGCGAGAACACATCTTCGCTGTTGGTCTGCGCCAGGCGGCGAATAGCAAATTTGTAGCGGCGGGTCAGCGTTTCGCGGATCTCTTTCTCATCTTTACCGGTGAGTTTGAGGCTCAGCTGATCGTACTTCACTTTACCGTCCCACAGCGCATTCAGCTCGGCTTCATCTTTAGGCCACGGCGATTTGCTGCGATCGAGATTAAAGGTGTCGTTGCCGGTAAAGTCCATCGGACGCGCCAGCACCTTGAGCGCATATTCATAACGCTCAAAACGACGCTTCTGCGCCAGGTTGTACAGGTCGTAGAAGAGGTCGAGTTTACCGCTGCGCAGTTCGTCACCCACCACCGATTTACGCTTCGCAAACTGCTCGACATCGCTGGCCAGCAGAACGTTGTGGCTATAATCCAGCAAGTTCAGGTAGCGGTCAAAGATTTTGCCTGAGAAAGCCTGATCGAGGTCGAACTGACGGTAATGCGAGCGAGTGAAGCGCGATGTAACGCGCTCACTGACCGTTGCGTGCTGGGTCTCTTCCTTCAGAACCGGAATTTGATCCACCCGCGTAATCTCGTCCACCGCAAAAGCGTGGCCTGTTATAGCAAACAGGCCAGCCAGCGCGGTGAGCTTAAAAAATGTGTTCATGCCGGGCCTGGCCTCCGTTTCAGAACAACAAGTGCTCTGCGCGTACAATCATTGACATACCAGAAGTCAGCTGTACTCGTACGCCATCTTTGGTGATTTCCGTTACGGTGGCGTCCATAGCGTTATTACCCGCTTTCACCTTCAGTGCCTGACCCACGCTCAGCGCGTTGATATCAGAAACCGGGGTGTGGCGCTGTTCTTCACGAGGCGCACGAGGGGCTTTCGCTGCTGGTTTATCAGCACGAGGCTTACGCTCGGTGTTGTCGGTACGACGCTGGGCCGGACGAGGTTTACGCTCACGACGTGGCGCCTCTTCCTGACCGTTCGCCGCTGCAGCTTCGCGTTTTTTCGCCTGCTGCTCAGCACGCTGAGCCTGTACGCGTGCTTTGGCTTCTTCGAGCTGCTTACGCGCATGTTCTACGTGTTGCTCATCCAGCACACCGCATGGGTTGCCATCAAGATCAACACGCGTTGCGCCCGCTTTGATACCGTACAGGTAGCGCCAGCTCGATGTATAAAGACGTAATGCGGAACGAAGTTGGGTCTTGCTGAGATTCAGCTCGCCCTCAACACGCGATACGAGATCCTGGAAGATACCAATCTTCAGGGGGCGTGCTTCGCCTTCGGCACTGAAACAGTGAGGAAAACGTTCGGCCAGAAATGCGATAACTTCTTTACTGCTATTCAACTTAGGTTGATTTTCCATGAAATTTCCTGATTACAACGGACGTTGCCAACTCGCCGCAGGCATGAACAGGCGTCATTATAATGACGCCATCGGTAAATGCTACGTTATCCGTTGATTATCCTGCGACACTCGCAAAGAATTTTTGATAATCGGTCGCCGCCAGCACGTTTTCGAGATTCGCCACCAGTTCGCGCAGCCCCTGCTCATCCTCGTGTGAGAAGCGGCCAAAGGCCGTACTGTCGATATCCAGTACGCCAATAATCTGATTTTTGACCTGCAGAGGCAGGACGATTTCAGAATTACTGGCTGCGTCGCAGGCAATGTGCCCGTCAAATGCGTGAACATCTTCCACACGCTGCACCTGATTTTGCGCCACGGCGGTACCACACACGCCGCGCCCTACCGGGATACGCACACAGGCCAGACGGCCCTGGAACGGCCCCAACACCAGGGTTTCGCCTTCCAGTAAATAAAATCCCGCCCAGTTGACTTCACTCAGACGCTCAAACAACAATGCACTGGTATTTGCCAGGGTGGCTAAAAAACTGGTTTCACCTGCCATTAATGCCTGAAAATCACGGTTGAGATCCGTGTAGAATTCTGTTTTGTTCATTATTCAATCACTTGGTTGACTTACAAAATTACAGCATAGCCTATTAAAATAAGCATTAAATGCGTTCATGCTCAAGATGAATCCATACATGAGTTAAGATAACTATTAACTATCCTTTTCATGCGCGACCCATGGCACTTAAAACACCGAAAATAACGCCAGTAAAAAAGATAACCGTGCATTCCGTCGGCGACGCACTGCCTCGTGCACATTATCAGCGTTGCCCGCAATGCGATACGCTTTTTACGTTGCCAAAGATGAAATCGCACCAAAGTGCTTATTGTCCTCGCTGCGACGCTAAAATTCGTGATGGACGTGACTGGTCCTTGACCCGACTGGCGGCGATGGCAGTCACCATGCTGCTGCTCATGCCGTTCGCCTGGAGCGAACCGCTGCTGCATCTGTATCTTCTCGGGGTGCGCATCGATGCCAACCTCCTGCAGGGGATTTGGCAGATGAGTCAGCAGGGCGATCCCCTCACCGCCTCCATGGTGCTGTTCTGTACCGTCGGCGCGCCAGCGGTGTTAGTAGCGGCTATCGCTTATCTCTGGCTGGGCAATATCCTGGGAATGAATTTGCGTCCGGTACTGTTAATGCTGGACAGGCTTAAAGAGTGGGTCATGCTGGATATTTATCTGGTGGGCATTGGCGTGGCCTCCATCAAGGTCCAGGATTATGCCTTCCTCCAGCCAGGCATAGGTCTTCTGGCATTTATTGCTCTGGTATTGCTGAGTATCTTGACGATGATTCACCTCAACGTTGAGCAATTGTGGGAGCGATTTTACCCACAACGCCCTGCCACCCGCTATGATCCCGCATTGCGGGCCTGTCTCGGTTGCCACTTTACCGGGCTGCCGGATGCGCGCGGACGCTGCCCGCGCTGCCATATCCCGCTACGCCTGCGTCGCCATAATAGCCTGCAAAAGTGCTGGGCTGCGCTAATTGCCTCGATGGTATTGCTGTTGCCTGCTAATCTTTTGCCCATCTCGATCATTTATGTGAACGGCGAACGGCAGGCAGATACCATCATGTCGGGGATTATTTCGCTGGCAGACAGCAACATCGCTGTCGCCGCGATTGTCTTCATCGCCAGTATTCTGGTGCCCTTTACCAAAGTTCTGGTGATGTTTACCCTGCTAATCAGCATTCATTTCAAATGTGAGCAAGGGCTGAAAACCCGTATCTTATTATTACGTTTCGTCACCTGGATTGGCCGTTGGTCAATGCTCGATTTGTTTGTTATTGCCTTAATGATGTCGCTGATCAATCGCGATCAGCTCCTCGCTTTTACTATGGGACCCGCAGCGTTCTATTTCGGCTCTGCGGTGATATTGACTATTCTTGCAGTGGAATGGCTGGACAGCCGCTTACTTTGGGACGCACATGAGTCAGGAAACGCCCGCTTCGCCGACTGAAGCGAGAATTAAAACGAAACGTCGTATTTCACCGTTCTGGTTACTGCCTGTCATCGCGCTAATGATCGCGGGATGGCTGATCTGGACCAGCTACCAGGATCGCGGCAACAGCATCACCATCGACTTCCAGAATGCGGATGGCATCGTGGCTGGCCGCACCCCTGTGCGTTTTCAGGGGGTGGAAGTTGGCACCGTACAGGATATTTCGCTGGATAAAAAACTGAACAAAATTCAGGTTCGCGCCAGTATTAAATCCGACATGAAAGATGCCTTGCGCGAAGAGACCCAGTTCTGGCTGGTCACGCCAAAAGCCTCCCTGGCCGGGGTCTCCGGGCTGGATGCGCTGGTCGGCGGTAACTATATCGGCATGATGCCGGGCAAAGGCGAGCCGCAGGATCACTTTACCGCGCTGGATACTCAGCCGCGCTACCGTCTGAACAATGGCGATCTGATGATTCACCTGCATGCGCCCGATCTGGGATCGCTCAACAGTGGTTCGCTGGTCTACTTCCGTAAAATCCCCGTTGGGCGCGTTTATGACTATGCCATCACGCCTAACAAGCAGGGGGTGACGATTGACGTCCTGATCGAACGCCGCTTCACGAACCTGGTGAAAAAGGGGAGCCGCTTCTGGAATGTCTCCGGGGTAGATGCGGATATCAGCCTGAGCGGCGCAAAAGTGCAGCTCGAAAGTCTGGCCGCACTGGTTAACGGCGCTATTGCCTTTGACTCACCGGAAGACTCCAGCCCGGCCAAACCGGAAGATAACTTTGGTTTGTACGAAGATCTGGCTCACAGTCAGCGTGGGGTTATTGTGAAGCTGGCCCTTCCCTCAGCTGAAGGTTTAAAAGCCAACTCCACGCCGCTGATGTACCAGGGTCTCCAGGTCGGTCAGTTGACTAAACTGACGCTGAACCCGGGAGGTTCCGTTACCGGTGAGATGACGGTCGACCCGAGCGTGGTGGATCTGCTGCGTGAAGATACTCGCCTTGAACTGCGCAGCCCAAAACTGTCGCTGAATAATCCAAGTATTAGCACCCTGCTGACGGGCAGCACCTTTGAGCTGATCCCTGGCGGCGGTGAGCCCACCAATACTTTCGTGATTGCCCCTGCGGATAAAGCCTTGCTACAAAAACCCGGCGTTGCCACCGTAACCCTGAGTGCGCCGGAAAGCTACGGCATCGAGGCCGGACAGCCGCTGGTTTTGCATGGGGTGCAGGTCGGCCAGGTACTGGAGCGCAAGTTGACCAGTAAAGGCGTCAGCTTCTCTGTCGCCATCGATCCCGAGTTCCGGGGATTGATTCACGGTGACAGCAAATTTATCGTGAACAGCCGTGTCGATGTCAAAGTCGGGCTGGATGGCATTGAGTTCCTTGCCGCCAGCGCCAGCGAATGGGTCAGCGGCGGTATTCGCATTCTGCCTGGCGCCAAAGGGGAGCTGCGTAATAGTTACCCTCTTTACGCTAATCTCGATAAAGCGCTGGAGAACAGCCTTAGCGATCTGCCGACCACGACCCTCACGCTGACTGCCGACACCCTACCGGACGTGCAGGCAGGCTCCGTGGTGCTATACCGTAAATTCGAAGTGGGTGAAGTGATTACCGTGCGGCCAAGGGCCAATGCCTTTGATATCGATCTGCATGTCAAACCGGAGTACCGCAATCTGCTAACCGCCAATAGCGTGTTCTGGGCAGAAGGCGGAGCCAAAGTTCAGCTCAACGGCAGTGGGTTAACGGTGCAAGCCTCTCCACTTTCGCGCGCCCTGAAAGGAGCCATCAGCTTTGATAACTTAAGTGGTGCAGGCGCCACCCAGCGTAAGGGGGATAAACGGATACTTTATCCATCCGAAACCGCCGCGCGTGCGGTGGGCGGGCAGATTACGCTCCACACCTTTGATGCGGGCAAGCTGGCAGAAGGGATGCCGATTCGCTATCTGGGTATTGATATTGGCCAGGTCCAGTCCCTGAAGCTGATTACCGCCCGTAACGAAGTGCAGGCGAAGGCGGTACTTTACCCCGAGTATGTCGACACCTTCGCCCGGGCCGGTACGCGTTTCTCGGTCATCACGCCCCAGATCTCCGCTGCCGGTGTGGAACATCTCGATACTATTCTTCAGCCTTATATCAACGTCGAGCCAGGCCGGGGTAATGCGCGTCGTGACTTTGAACTGCAGGAAGCCACCATCACCGACTCGCGCTATCTGGATGGACTAAGTATCGTGGTTGAGGTACCAGAGGCAGGTTCACTGGGCATCGGTACACCGGTCCTGTTCCGCGGCATCGAAGTGGGTACGGTTACTGGCCTGACGCTGGGGACGCTCTCCGATCGCGTTATGGTTGGCCTGCGTATCAGCGAACGTTACCAGCATCTGGTGCGCAATAACTCCGTTTTCTGGCTGGCCTCAGGCTATTCGCTTGATTTCGGCCTGGTAGGCGGGGTGGTGAAAACCGGTACCTTTAACCAGTTTATCCGGGGCGGTATTGCCTTTGCGACTCCGCCTGGCACACCGCTGGCACCGAAAGCCCAGCCGGGTAAACATTTCCTGCTGCTGGAAAAAGAGCCGAAAGAGTGGCGTGAGTGGGGAACCGCCCTGCCGCGCTAAGCTGCACGCTCCGGTGTCAACCCACCGGAGCGTTTATGGTACACTGCGCGCCTCTTAGACTCCCTGTGGTGCGCCCGTGACTCAACGTCCCGTATATCTTCCTGAAGACTTCCTGGTGCAGATGCGCCAGGCCATGCCTGAACATCTCTCTTTCGATGCGTTTATCGCTGCCTGCCAGCGCCCTCTCCGGCGCAGTATTCGCGTAAATACGCTGAAAATAAGCGTGAGCGATTTTCTCACGCTGGTCGCCCCTTACGGCTGGCAACTTACGCCGGTTCCCTGGTGTGAAGAGGGATTCTGGATCGAGCGTAATGACGAAGAGGCCTTGCCGCTGGGCAGTACCGCAGAACATCTATCCGGTCTGTTTTACATTCAGGAAGCCAGCTCCATGCTGCCGGTTGCCGCCCTGTTTGCCGATGGCGAATCACCCACCCGGGTGATGGACATGGCCGCTGCGCCGGGCTCTAAAACGACCCAGATTGCCGCCAGAATGGGCAACCAGGGGGCTATTCTGGCCAATGAGTTTTCTGCCAGCCGGGTCAAGGTGCTGCATGCCAATATCAGCCGCTGCGGTATTAGCAACGTAGCATTAACCCATTTCGATGGCCGCGTCTTCGGCGCAGCCCTGCCGGAGGCTTTCGACGCCATTCTGCTCGATGCCCCCTGCTCCGGTGAAGGGGTGGTCCGTAAGGATCCGGACGCCCTGAAAAACTGGTCAGTAGAGAGTAACCAGGCGATCGCGGCGACCCAGCGTGAGCTCATTACCAGCGCGTTTCACGCCCTGCGACCTGGCGGTACGCTGGTTTACTCCACCTGTACCCTCAATCGCGACGAAAATGAAGCGGTCTGCCTGTGGCTGAAAGCGCAGTATCCGAACGAAGTCGAGTTCCTGCCGCTGGATGGACTTTTTGCCGGGGCAAAAGAGGCCACTACCCCCGAGGGCTTCCTGCACGTCTTCCCGCAGATTTTTGATTGCGAGGGTTTCTTCGTGGCTCGCCTGCGTAAAATTGCCTCTGTCGAACCGCTCCCGGCCCCGACCTTTAAGCCTGGCACCTTTCCTTTCATGCCAGTAAGAAACAAAGAAGCGGCGCTCATTACCGCGGCGGCAAATCGGAGCGGCCTGAACTGGGGCGACCATCTGCGTTTATGGCAGCGTGATAAAGAGATTTGGCTCTTCCCGGTAGAGATGGAACCGCTAATTGGTAAAGTGCGTTTCTCCCGCATTGGTATACGCCTGGCAGAAGTCCATAATAAAGGCTATCGCTGGCAACACGAGGCGGTAGTTGCGCTGGCAGGTGACAGCAACTGCTTTGAACTCAGCTGGCAGGAAGCCGAGGAGTGGTATCGTGGGCGTGATGTTTACCCAGAGGTGATGCCCACCGGAGACGATGCGATTGTCACTTTCCAGGGCATTCCAATTGGTCTGGCGAAAAAAGTGGGGTCGCGCCTGAAAAATAGCTATCCACGTGAACTGGTTCGTGACGGTCGGCTCTTTACCGGTAACGCTGAAAAAGGCTAAAAAAGGCACTTTTTTACTGGCGCGATTGCTTTTCCTTTACCAGGCTAAAAGATGGGTGACCATACTGGTCGTACCAGAATTAGCCTGTATACCGGAGAGCATTATGACGAAAACCAATGTGCGCATTGGCGCATTCGAAATCGATGACGCCGAGTTGTCTGGCGAAAATCAAGGCGATCGAACGTTACGGATCCCCTGTAAATCCGACCCGGATCTCTGCATGCAGTTAGACGCATGGGATGCCGATACCAGTGTCCCCGCGATTCTCGATGGAGAACATTCAGTCCTGTACCGTGAGCACTACGATCATCAATCTGATGCCTGGATCATGCGCCTTGCCTGATTCAAAGAGAACCCGCCCACAGGCGGGTTATTTATCTCATAATTACCTCTCATCCCAATCATCCCCTACAATATCAGTACGGTAGTTAATTTTGAGGACGTGATGTTCGCACTGGTTCTGTTTGTGTGTTACCTGGACGGTGGTTGTGACGATATTGTGGTGGATGTCTATAACACCGAAGAGCAATGCGTTGCCTCCATGGACAATCAGCGAATACGCCACGGCGGTTGCTACCCGGTAGAGGATTTTATCGATGGATTCTGGCGGCCTGCGCAGGAGTATGCCGATTTCTAATCACTGCAACTGCGCCAGCGTCAAGGTGCCGCCAAAGACCGCGCCGGTATCAATATAGTGCAGGCTGGCAAAATCGATGCGTTTTTCCAGTGGCGTGTGGCCAAACCAGAAGTGGTCGGCGCCGCCAATCCCCTCCCCTTTTCCTGCCATCAGCTTGCTAATGCGGCTGCGATCCCACAGCAAGCTATGCTTATCTACGGGTTTATCCCGCACATAACAGGAGGCAGGGTAATCTGCATGGGCAATCACGTTCAGGCCGTTTCGGCAGGTGATCTCGATTACCCAGGGTAGCTTGTCGCAAGCAGCAAAGAGGGTCAGCGCCTGAGCTTTTGAATCATCGTCCAGTTCTGCAAACCATGCACCACCATTCATCAGCCAGAGCGCATAGGTCTGAGATGCAATCGCATCCAGTGCCATCTGCTCATGGTTTCCCCGTACGGCGCGAAACCATTTTTCAGTGATAAGGTGCAGACACTTCAGGCTTTCTGGGCCGCGATCGATGAGATCCCCTATTGAAATAAGGAGATCCTGATAGGGATTAAATTTCTGACGCTTTAGATGCTGCATCAGCAGTTGATAGCAGCCGTGAATATCGCTGACTACCCAGACGTGCCGCCAGCGATGGCCATCAAGTGAGAGATACATAACGCCTCCTCGCGCACTGTATTGGCCCGTCAGACGAAAGGGAGTAATGGCCTGCGAAATTAAATAATTACTCCTGAAAATGACAATATCGCGTTCAGATCGTAAGGAGCTAAAATGGGTTCTCGCCAAATCGATGCTTTCATTACTATCGAACAAAAATTTAACAAAACGACAAAAAAGCGCTGGACTCCTGCCTGCCCCGTTGTGGTATGGTTTAAAGAATTATCAGGGATGAAATCGATCTGCAAAAATATGCAATGGAAAATAGCATTTATTTTCAAGCAGATAAAAAGAGACCGAATACGATTCCTGTATTCGGTCCAGGGAAATGGCTCTTGGGAGAGAGCCGTGCGCTAAAAGTTGGCATTAATGCAGGCTTAAGTCGCCTTGCACTATAAGAATAGATGACAGCGCCAGGTTTTCCAGTCCGCATCAAAAGTGGTCAGAAAAAAAGCGCCCGCCTGTTCTTAAACAAAAAAAACCGCAACGCTTCCAAAGAGAAGCCTGCGGTTTTTTTACTGGAAAGACGTTATTAGCAGAGCTTGCTGGCGCGCTCAATAAACGGGGCCAGACTCATCTTCTGTCCTGGGTTAGCCGGGTCATCAACCTGAATCACGCTGATTGGCTGACCACTACTTTTACCGCTTTTCACCTGCTGCTGTGCAACCTCGTTCAGGGGATACTGCACCAGAGTGCTGGGGTTGATGGCATAGAGCGCCTGACCCGGACGGCAGGTCAGCATGACCTCTTCACGGTTAAAAGCCCATTTATCTTTACCCACTTCAAACCGGCTAACGGTAATCACCTGCGGCGCAGCCATGGCGGTGGCGGAACAGGCCAGCAATAAAAGAGTAAGTACGGTTTTTTTCATCTGTTGATTCACCTTGTCAGAAGGGCTCCCAGGTAGCAAACAGGCTGACCATCGCCAGCACCAACGCCCCCAGCACAACCTCAGTCTGCGTCATTCTGATAAAAAACTGTTGCGCAGGCCCATGATGAGCAGTAAAACGCGGAACCAGAACATACCGGTTCACTAGCGCAATTGCCACCATCAACGCCACCAGCGCACATTTCAACAAAAGCATCTTTCCCCAGTCGCTGTTCAGGGGATTGGTCCAGCCCTGGATAAGCAGTGCATTATTCACACCGCTTATCACCACCCCGGCAACGGCATAGTGGCCATAACGGGAAAAACGCATCATGGTATGGATGGCCGCATTTTGCCAGCGTCCGCGCGTCAGGCGCAGACAAAAAAGCAGCGGCAGTAAACTGCCAACCCAACTGGCGGCGCAAAGCAGATGCAGGGCATGATTAATGCGTTGCGCTAACCCTGTCGCACCGTCGTTCATCGCCGAATGACCCGTTCCGGCCAGTAACACAAATTGCGCGCAAGCCAACAATAGCAGTAAACGTGGGCCACTTCGGGGCTCCAGCCAGGCGATACATGCGGTAATAACGGCCAGCAGAATCTGCCATAACCAGACTCGACCAAACTGCGTGCTGGCCACAGCCTGCCAAATGTCGGGACGTATCACATCTTGCCAGCCATTCCCCATTAGCCCGCCCTGCAGCATCATCATGAGCAGCGCCGAAATGGCGCTGACTAATACCGCATATTTCTGCTGGCGCGCAAAGCGACGGGCCATAAGCCGACGCAGCGACGAGGGTGCCAGCCATGCGCTGTAAAGCGCGTTGCCGAATAGCATCATCAATGCGGCAAAATGGATAAAGCGCAGGGTGACGTAGCAAAGCCCCAGCATCTTATTTCACGCTAAAGCGGTAGCTGCCTTTTGTCTTATGGCCATCCACCGAGACCACATGCCAGTCCACTTTATAGCTGCCAGGCTTCAGGGGGGTTTCGAGCGGCACAATCAACTGAGTGTGATCCTTCTCGTTGCGTTTGATGGCGCCGGTTTTAATAATTTGCTCTTTATCCCCCGTCACCGAGACGCCACTAAAACCGGTCTCTACCCCTTCGGAAAAGTTCAGGGTCAGGGCCTGCGGAGCGGCGGTTACGGCTGCATCGGCGGCGGGATACTGGTGTTTAAGGTGCGCGTGGGCAAAAACGGCGGGGGCCGTCAAGGCCGCGAGCAAAACCAGCGCGGTGCGAAAAGCGGTGTGTGCCATAATGGGCATTCCTTTTGGTTATGACTGTTTGATAAAGAATAACGCTCTATAATGCTTGCGTCGAGGATCATCCCATCCGGGCTTGCCAGCAGCCCAATCTGCAGGTAACGTTGCCCCGCAATATAAAGGAGACGGATATGCAAACCAATCTCGCCGCCCTCCCGCAGGAGGAGATGGACAAAGTGAATGTCGATTTAGCCGCGGCCGGCGTCGCGTTTAAAGAGCGCTACAATATGCCCATCGTGGCCGAAGTTGTAGAGCGTGAACAACCCGCCCACCTGCGTGACTGGTTCCGTGAGCGCCTGATTGCGCACCGCTTGAGCTCTGTCAATCTCTCCCGCCTCCCCTGGGAGCCGAAAGTTAAATAAGTATTTCCTTAAACTGAGTATGCAGAATACAAGGCCACTGATGACAGAGGGGCTTACTGGATCTTTGCAACCAGGTGCATAAGGAAATCAGGATATCTCACCGGCCAATCGCCACGACCCGGTATCCCCCTCAGCATCATCGGGGAGTGGTTACTCCCCTCGTTCGTCATCATTTAATGACCCCGCCGTTCAGGGGCGCTGCCCTCTCTGGTCTGTTTTCCATAACAGAGCCACAGTTGATGCTCTGCCCCGCCGCTTTACGGCTCAGGGTTGGCAAGGGGATATCATTCCATTACGCTAAGCGTTTTAGGGCCAGGAGAGCGCCATGTTACGCGTCATCGATACCGAAACCTGCGATTTACAGGGTGGGATAGTAGAAGTGGCTTCTGTCGACGTTGTAAACGGACAGATCGTCAACCCCATGAGCCATCTGGTGCGTCCAGACCGGCCCATCAGCCCGCAGGCCATGGCAATCCATCGCATCACGGAGTCGATGGTCGCGGATAAGCCCTGGATTGAAGAGGTGATCCCGTTTTATCACGGCAGCCCGTGGTACGTAGCGCATAACGCCAGTTTTGACCGTCGCGTGTTACCGGAAATGCCCGGCGAGTGGATCTGCACCATGAAACTGGCGCGTCGCCTGTGGCCAGGTATTAAATACAGCAATATGGCGCTCTATAAATCCCGTAAGCTAAGCGTGAAAACGCCGGAAGGGTTACATCATCACCGGGCTTTATATGACTGCTATATTACGGCCGCATTGCTGATTGATATCATGAACACCACGGGCTGGACGCCGGACGAGATGGTCACCATTACCGGCCGCCCCGCCCTCTTAACCACCTTTACCTTTGGTAAATACCGTGGAAAACCGGTCGCAGAAGTGGCGGATAAAGATCCGGGCTATCTCCGCTGGTTATACAACAATCTGGATCGGATGAGCCCGGAACTGCGTCTGACCTTAAAACACTATCTTGGCGAAGCCTAATCGGCCTCCCGGCCTGTCAGCGTCCCCTGTGCCAGGCCGATGATGAACGCATACTCCAGGGCTACCCCTTCGTACGATTTAAAGCGTCCCGATTTACCGCCATGTCCAGCGTCCATATCCGTACAGAGCAACAGCAGGTTATCGTCTGTCTTCAGCTCTCTCAGCTTCGCCACCCACTTAGCCGGCTCCCAGTACTGAACCTGAGAGTCGTGCAGCCCGGTAGTCACCAGCATATGCGGATAGGCCTTAGCCTCGACGTTGTCATAGGGGCTGTACTCTTTCATGTAACGGTAATAGGTTTCATCCTGCGGATTCCCCCACTCTTCAAATTCGCCAATCGTAAGGGGAATAGATTCATCCAGCATGGTGGTCAGCACATCAACAAACGGCACCTGCGCAACCACGCCTTTGAACAGTTCAGGGCGTTGATTAATCACGGTCCCCATTAACATACCGCCGGCGCTGCCGCCCATCGCAAAACACTGCTCCCGATCGCCGTAGCCCTGAGCCAGCAGCCCTTCGCAGACGTCCAGATAGTCATTAAAAGTGTTTTTCTTCTTCAGGAATTTGCCATCTTCATACCAGTGCTGCCCGAGCTCACCGCCACCGCGTATATGAGCGATAGCATAGACAAAGCCGCGATCGAGCAGGCTTAAGCGGCTTCCGCTGAAGTCGGCGTCGATGCTGGAACCATACGAACCATAGCCGTAAATCAGGATGGGATTTTTACCGGGCTGGAAGTGCTGCTTATGGTAGACCAGCGATACCGGCACTTCACTGCCGTCGCGAGCCACTATCCAGACGTGTTCACTGCGGTAATTTTCAGCATTGAAGCCCTTAACTTCAGCCTGCTTAAGCACCTTGCGTTCCCCGGTATCCATATCCAGTTCAAACAAGGTGTCAGGCGTGGTCATCGATGAATAACCGTAACGCAGGCGTGAGGTCTCCGCCTCAGGGTTATAGCCGATCCAGGTCACATAGGCCGGATCGTCAAACGCAATACCGATCACCTCGCGAGTTTTGCGGTTGATCTGGCGAATACTGGTCAGCCCACGCTGGCGCTCCTCAACGACAAGCCAGTCGGTGAAAAGGGTAAAGCCTTCCAGCATCACCTGCTCCCGCGCCGGGATCAGCACCTCCCACTTACGCTCATCGCGTACCCGGGTTTTGTAGAGACCAAAGTTTTTCCCTTCCCGATTCGATCGCAAATAGAAGGTGTGCTGGAAATGGTCAAGGCTGTATTCATGATCCTTGCGTCGGGGCAGGAAGCAGAGCGGCTGCGCGTCGGGCAATTCGGCATCCAGCAGCAACACTTCTGTGGTGGTCGCGCTGGCCAGAAAGATAATGATGTAGTGCTTCGAGGTGGTTTTATGCAGGCTAACGTAAAACGTTTCGTCTTTCTCTTCATACACCAGTTCGTCGGTGGCCGCAGGGGTACCGACGGTATGGCGCCACACCTGATAAGGCAGCAGCGTTGTAGCATGTTTTTTAACGTAGTACACCGTTTCGGAATCGTTCGCCCAGACAAAATCTGGCGAGACATTATCCAGCATTTCCGGATACCAGTTACCGCTCTCCAGATTGCGAAAACGCAGGCCATACTGACGCCGTGAGAGGTAATCTTCTGCCAGAGCCATAATGGTGTTGTCTGGCGAAATGCCCATGCCACCCAGGGTGTAAAACTCGCTGTGTGCCGCACGCTTGTTGGCATCCAGCAGCGTTTCCCACTCTTCCCACTCAGCGCAAAGCACCGACTGACGCTGATAAATGGCGTACTCATTGCCCGGTTCGTAGACGTGACGGTATCGGTAGCCGTTTCTGCTCCACGGCGCAGAGACATCCCGCTGCGGTACGCGTTCTACCATCTCGCTGAGAAGGCGATCCTGGAGCGCCTGTTGTGAGGCCATGACCTTACGGCCATAGTCATTCTCCTGGTGCAGGTAATCCAGCACTTCCGGTTGCGAACGACTATCGTCCCGCAACCAGTAGTAGTTGTCGATACGCGTATCACCGTGGGCGGTGATCGCGTGAGGAATACGGCGGGCTTTCGGTGGCATGACGATTTTATTCTTCTGCGATTAACACCCTATAAGGTTGGCAAATCACACGAATGATGCAAGCGAAACACGCAGTCATGCACAAAAATTTATCCCGGTAGTGCCTGTTTCTGCTGCTTTATATCCTGTTCAATGCCCTCCCGAACCTCCTGCGGGATCTTTAACGCATCGCCCAGCGCATTCAGATAGCTGCGCTCCATAAAATGGTCGATGTCGATGGCGGCACAACTCAGGAAGTAGACCTCCAGCGCCTCTTCCTCGTTTTTGACCCCCTGGGCCAGGCGTGCGGGATCAAGAGGTTGTTCAATGGCGCGTGCAACCAGGGCCCGGCCCTGCTCTTCTACGCCTGCTTCACGCATCTGCTGCTCGATTGCGGCACGTTCGGTCGCATCAATATGTCCGTCGCTTTTTGCGGCAAACACCAGCGCAAGAATAAGGCGCTCACTGCGTTCATCAAGGGAGGATGACTGTTGACCAAACTGCGGCTCATCCTGATGCGCCCCTCGAATTTTGTCCTTATATTTATTCCACAGCACCGTACCAGCAACCGCTCCGCCCCCGGCCAATAACGCACCGGTGCCATATTTAGTCAGCAATTTTCGGGATGATTTATTAGCGACCAACAGGCCGGCAAGCCCGCCCAACGCGCCGGGTACCAGCAATTTACTCAGCCCTTCACCCGAGCCGTTCGATGACTTCTGACCCAACATAGACTGTATTTGATTCAACCAGTTCGACATGATTCCCCTCGCATTTTAGTTCATCAATTTCACAGCCTAAGCGAGGGGATGTCAGGAAATGTCTGCGGCATAAAAAGAAGCGAAAATTCATATTACTGCGCGACGTACTGCGCGCTGCCGGCTGCGCAATCAATTTTTACCTGATAATGAATATCGGCGCTCTTACCGCGCACCGTCAGCGGCACGGTCCAGTGGTTATCCTGACTTTTGACCTGTTGCGGATTGATCCAGGCGACCGGATCGGCCTGCCCCAGCTTCTGTTGATCGTCCGCCCAGCGGACAATACGATTTTGCAGGTAATCCCGTTTTACGCTGGCGGCGATACCTTCCGCATTTTGCCCTTCACAGGCAGGAAACTTCACCGTTTTCTCACTTTTTGCCTGCGCGCCGACGCTGGCGACCAGTAGCACGGCGACCATTACGACCCCTGTTTTGTTCATGCTCTTCTCCTGTGATTTAACACATTGACAAGCATGGACTAAAAATAGGGCTTTGCCAGTAACGCGCTGTAACAGAGGCAGATTCTGTAACAGAAGACAGACGCAAACGTTTTCGTTTATACTGTGCGCAACTTTTTCAGGGGGATGTTATGACTCGTTTAGGTACTGCGCTGCGTCCGGCAGCCACGCGTGTAATGCTGTTAGGCTCCGGTGAGCTGGGAAAAGAGGTCGCCATTGAGTGCCAGCGTCTGGGAATTGAAGTTATAGCGGTCGATCGTTATCCCGATGCGCCCGCCATGCACCTCGCGCATCGCTCGCACGTCATTAACATGCTCGACGGCGATGCCCTGCGCGCCCTGATTGCTAAAGAGAAACCGCATTTTGTGGTTCCCGAGATCGAAGCCATCGCGACCGACACCCTGCTGGCGCTTGAGGCCGAAGGCCAGCGCGTGGTGCCCTGCGCCCGCGCCGCGAAGTTGACCATGAACCGTGAGGGCATCCGTCGGCTGGCCGCCGAAGAGCTGGCGATCCCCACCTCCAGCTACCGTTTTGCCGACAGCAAAGAGGCCTTTTTACAGGCGGTGAACGAGATTGGCTACCCGTGCATCATTAAGCCCGTGATGAGCTCTTCTGGCAAAGGCCAAAGCTTTATCCGTACGGCTGAACAGCTCGATGCGGCATGGGATTACGCGCAACAGGGTGGTCGCGCGGGAGCCGGACGGGTGATTGTTGAGGGCGTTGTGAAGTTTGATTTTGAAATCACGCTGCTAACCGTCAGCGCCGTCGACGGGGTGCACTTCTGCGATCCTATTGGTCATCGTCAGGAAGATGGCGATTACCGCGAGTCCTGGCAGCCACAGCAGATGAGTCCTCTGGCGCTGGAGCGCGCGCAGGAGATCGCCCGCAAAACCGTCTTAGCCCTGGGCGGTTATGGTCTGTTTGGCGTGGAGCTGTTTGTCTGCGGCGATGAGGTGATATTTAGCGAGGTCTCCCCTCGCCCGCATGATACCGGCATGGTGACCCTGATATCGCAAGATCTGTCCGAGTTTGCGCTGCACGTGCGTGCTTTCCTCGGCCTGCCGGTGGGCGGAATTCGTCAGTACGGCCTGGCGGCATCGGCGGTGATTTTGCCTCAGCTTACCAGCCAGAATGTCATTTTCGACCATCTCGACGACGCGGTCGGTGCCGGTTTGCAGCTTCGTCTGTTCGGCAAGCCCGACATCGACGGATCCCGTCGCCTGGGGGTGGCGCTGGCGACCGGCGAGACCCTTGACGACGCGGTTACACGGGCGAAAGCCGCTGCCAGCGCGGTGAAAGTGGAAGGATAAAAAAAACGGGCCTGATGGCCCGTTTTTTTATGCTCTGACAGCGATTACTGCTGCGCACCCTCAACGGCTTCGCGCGCCAGTTTGGTGATACGATCCCAGTCACCCGCTTCCAGTGCATCAGCAGGAACCAGCCAGGAGCCACCGATACAAAGCACGCTTTTCAGCGCCAGGTAGTCACGGTAGTTGGCCGGTGAGATACCGCCGGTTGGGCAGAAACGAACCTGAGAGAATGGGCCCGCAATTGCCTGCAGCGCTTTGGTGCCGCCGTTCGCTTCCGCCGGGAAGAATTTGAACTCTTTCAGACCGTAGTCCATGCCCAGCATCAGCTCGGAGACGGTGCTGATCCCAGGAATCAGAGGAATAGTGCCTTCGGTTGCTGCTTTCAGCAGCGGCTCAGTCAGGCCCGGGCTGATAGCAAACTGCGCACCGGCTTCGGTGACGTCGGCCAGTTGCTGCGGGTTCAGTACGGTACCTGCGCCAATGATCGCCTCGGGCACTTCTTTCGCAATGGCACGGATCGCATCCATCGCGCATGCGGTACGCAGGGTCACTTCCAGCACACGTACGCCGCCAGCGACCAGGGCTTTCGCCATCGGTACGGCATGTTCCAGCTTGTTCACCACAATTACCGGCACAACCGGGCCCGTTTTCAGGATTGCTTCTGCACTTGTTTTCCAGTTTTTCATCAGAGTTTTTCTCTCGCCAGATCGATAATTCTTGTCGTCTTAAAACGTATACAGGTCGCGCCCTGCTCCGCGCCGGAGAGTTTCTCGCGCAGCGCGCTGAACATTTCGCGCCCTGTGCCCACGCGCGATGCGCTCAGGTCAGGAATATGCGGCTTGCGTGCGGCAAGCACGTCTTCATCCACCAATAAGGTCAACTCACCGGTCTGGCCGTTTACGCGGATGATGTCGCCATCGTAAACCTTCGCCAACAGACCACCGTCATACGCTTCCGGGGTGACGTGGATAGCTGAAGGCACTTTACCTGATGCGCCGGAGAGGCGTCCATCGGTTACTAACGCAATTTTGAAACAGCGGTCCAATAATACACCAAGTGGCGGCATAAGTTTATGTAATTCTGGCATCCCGTTCGCCTTTGGCCCCTGATGACGTACCACCACCACGCAGTCTCTATCCAGCAGACCAGCCTCGAAAGCAGGCAATACATCATGCTGGCTTTCAAAGACCACCGCGGGGGCTTCTATGATCTGGTTTTCTACCGGCACCGCAGAGGTTTTCATCACCGCCCGGCCCAGATTCCCACTCAGCACTTTAGTACCACCGTGGAGAGAGAACGGTTTTTCGATGGTGGCAATGACGTTTTCATCCAGCGACGCGGTTGCGCCGTCGCGCCAGTCCAGCTCGCCATTATTCAGCCAGGGCTCCAGGGTGTAGCGCGTCAGGCCAAAACCTGCCACGGTGTTGACGTCTTCATGCAGCAAGCCACCTTTCAGCAGCTCACGCATTAGCACCGGTACGCCGCCCGCGGCCTGGAAGTGGTTAATATCTGCCGGGCCGTTCGGGTAGAGGCGAGCCATCAGCGGCACCACTTCAGAGAGTTCGGAGAAGTCATCCCAGTTAATCAGGATACCTGCCGCCCGCGCCATCGCCACCAGGTGCATGGTGTGGTTGGTGGAGCCACCGGTTGCCAGCAGGGCTACGATCCCGTTCACCACCACTTTTTCATCGACCATTTTGCCCATCGGCATCCATTCGTTGCCGTTGCCGGTAAGACGCGTCACCTGACGGGCGGCGGCTTCAGTCAGAGCCTGCCGCAGAGGCGCATCCGGTTGAATGAAAGATGAGCCCGGAAGCTGCATACCCATGAACTCCACCACCATCTGGTTGGTGTTGGCGGTACCGTAGAAAGTGCAGGTCCCCGGTGCATGGTAGGAGGCCGCTTCCGCCTCCAGCAGCGCGGCACGATCGGCTTTGCCTTCTGCGTAGAGCTGACGGACGCGGACTTTTTCTTTATTAGGTAAGCCGCTGGCCATCGGACCTGACGGCACGAAGATTGCCGGAAGATGACCAAAAGAGAGCGCCGCCATCACCAGGCCCGGGACAATTTTGTCGCACACGCCCAGATAGAGCGCGCCATCAAACATATTATGAGACAACCCTACCGCGGCGGACATGGCAATGACTTCACGGCTCAGTAGCGACAGTTCCATACCGTCCTGCCCCTGGGTTACACCATCACACATAGCCGGAACTCCGCCCGCAACCTGCCCCACCGCATTGGCGCTGTGCAGGGCTTTGCGAATGATATCCGGGTAGCGCTCGTAAGGCTGGTGAGCCGAGAGCATGTCGTTATAGGAGGTGATAATCGCGATATTGTTACGCAGCATGCTCTTCAGCGAGGCTTTGTCTTCCGGCTGGCAGGCGGCAAAGCCGTGGGCCAGGTTGCCGCAGGCTAACTGCGAACGGTGTACCGTGTCACGCTTCGCCTGCTGGATGCGCGCGAGGTAGTCTGAACGGGTCTGTTTTGAGCGCTCAGCAATGCGTTGTGTTACCCGTAACAATGTCGGATTCATAGATGCTCCTCAATATTAATCTGTCCAGGCTCTGGGATTAACAAAGTGTTTCGCACTCTATAACATCGCGGAAACGCTTTATTGCCGGAGCTCAGGGGCAAAATCGCTTCCGGCAGTGTAATAAAAAAAGCTCCGCGGGGAAATCCACGCGGAGCTTAAATGATTAAAAATTACACCGGGCCTGAGTTAGATCATGTTACCGGTAAAATAACCCTCAAGGATTATCCTGACCTTACTCAAATTCGTTCCAGGAACGGCCATCGCGCGTGATCATCGCCACAGAAGCGACCGGACCCCAGGTGCCCGCCTGATAAGGCTTCGGCGCGTCCTGATCGGCAGCCCAGGCTTCGGTGATGGAGTCGACCCACTTCCAGGCCTCTTCCACTTCATCGCGACGCACGAACAGAGCCTGGATACCCCGCATGGTTTCCAGCAGCAGACGCTCGTAAGCATCGGCCAGATGAGTTTCATTGAAGGTTTCTGAGTAGCTCAGATCCAGCTTGGTAGTCTGCAGGTTGTGTTTGTGATCCAGACCCGGCACTTTGTTCAGAACCTGGATATCCACGCCTTCGTCCGGCTGCAGACGGATGGTCAGCTTGTTCTGCGGCAACTCCTGCCAGGACTCTTTAAACAGGTTCAGCTCTGGGTTCTTGAAGTAAACCACCACTTCAGAACATTTGGTCGGCAGACGCTTACCGGTACGCAGGTAGAATGGCACACCCGCCCAACGCCAGTTATCGATATCAACGCGGATCGCCACAAAGGTTTCGGTATTGCTGGATTTGTTGGCACCCTCTTCTTCCAGGTAGCCCGGCACTTTTTTACCCTGCGCAAAGCCTGCAGTGTACTGACCGCGTACGGTCTTCTCACGCACATTCGAGCGATCGATACGGCGCAGGGACTTCAGCACTTTCACTTTCTCGTCGCGTATATTGTCAGCAGAGAGATCGGACGGCGGCGACATGGCGATCATGCACAGAATTTGCAGCAGGTGGTTCTGGATCATGTCACGCATCTGACCAGCCTGGTCAAAGTAACCCCAGCGGCCCTCGATACCCACCTCTTCCGCCACGGTGATTTCCACGTGATCGATGGTGCGGTTATCCCAGTTGTTCGCAAACAGTGAGTTGGCAAAACGCAGCGCCAGCAGGTTCAGAACCGTCTCTTTACCCAGATAGTGGTCAATACGGTATACCTGACACTCTTCGAAGTATTCACCTACCTGGTCGTTAATTTCGCGGGAGGTGTCCAGCGACGTACCCAGGGGTTTCTCCATCACAACGCGTGCTGGTTTGGCGTTCAGCTTCGCTTCGCCCAGCCCTTTGCAGATTGCACCAAAGGTGCTTGGCGGCATGGCAAAGTAGTTGATGGTAACGCGGTTTTGCTGGTCCAGCATCTCGCCCAGGCGGGTAAAGGATGCCGTGTCATTCACGTCCAGGTTGCAGAAATCAAGACGTCCGCTCAGCGTATCCCACAAACTTTCATCGATCTTCTCCTTCATGAAAGTTTCCAGCGCTTCGCGAACGACCCTGGTGTACTCCTCTTTATCCCAGTCCGCGCGACCGACGCCCAGGATACGGGTTTCCGGATGGATCTGGCCCGCTTTTTCCAGTTGATACAGGGAAGGCAGCAATTTACGGCGTGCAAGATCGCCTTTCGCGCCGAAAATGACCAGGTCACATGCCTGGGCTGTTTGCGTTACCGCCATGTCATTCTCCTCAGTTGGATATGCTGGTGCTTTTGCCAGCATATCGTTGTAATTTTATTACAATGCACTGTACTGCTTTTACGTCATTCCCGAAACCATTAGCGCTTAACGACGCGTGCGATACGCTGTTTTTTCATCGCCTGGGCACATGCAGCACGGTAACGACTTATGAAACCGTTTAAAAATCGTCCTGGCTGCGGGAGGCTAAAACCCGACAGCGATCAAGTAATGAAAAAAAACAACAACATTTCTCAGCACGATTTGCCTTTTCCGGAAGTCACAGGCGTATATTCTTGCTAATTAGATCCATGATTTCACGTATTAATGAAATCGCTTCCACCCATGGGCGCCTTGTTAACAATGAACATGCTGGAAAAAATCCAGTTCCAACTGGAACACCTTAGCAAATCCGAGCGAAAAGTGGCTGAAGTCATTCTCGCCTCCCCCGCTCAGGCCATACACTCAAGCATTGCGGCACTGGCGCAGGGCTCCGGGGTCAGTGAACCGACCGTCAACCGTTTCTGCCGCAGCATGGATACTCGCGGCTTTCCTGATTTTAAACTGCATCTGGCTCAGAGTCTTGCTAACGGTACACCTTATGTAAATCGTAATGTCGATGAAGACGATAGCGTGGAAGCTTACACCGCAAAAATCTTTGAGTCGGCTATGGCAACGCTTGACCAGGTGCGCCAGTCACTGGATATGACGTCGGTAAACCGCGCTGTAGACCTGCTCACCCAGGCGAAGAAAATCGCATTTTTTGGGCTCGGCTCATCCGCTGCGGTGGCACACGATGCCATGAACAAATTTTTCCGCTTCAACGTGCCCGTTATCTATTCCGACGACATCGTGTTACAACGCATGAGCTGTATGAATTGTAACGAAGATGACGTGGTGGTGTTAATCTCGCACACCGGTCGCACTAAGAGCCTGGTTGAGCTGGCGCAACTCGCGCGCGAAAATGATGCCATGGTCATTGCTCTGACCACCGTTGGGACACCGCTGGCGCGGGAAGCCACCCTGGCGATCACCCTCGACGTCCCCGAAGATACCGACATTTATATGCCGATGGTCTCCCGTCTGGCGCAGTTAACGGTGATCGACGTTCTGGCTACCGGTTTTACCCTGCGTCGCGGTGCGAAATTCAGAGATAACTTGAAGCGGGTCAAAGAAGCGCTCAAGGAATCGCGTTTTGATAAAGAGTTACTTATAAAGGGTGATATGCCCTAATCGTTAAAACAAGGTTGTTACTTTTTTCGCTATTCGGTAAGTTTCTGCACAGAGCGCCGAATCAATGTTCACGCAACACCAAAGTTGTTTCAGTCAACGGAGTATTACATGTCCAGAAGGCTTCGCAGAACCAAGATCGTTACCACTTTAGGCCCAGCCACTGACCGCGATAATAATCTCGAGAAAATCATCGCTGCAGGTGCCAACGTGGTACGTATGAACTTCTCACACGGCACGCCAGAAGATCATAAACTTCGTGCGGACAAAGTCCGCGAGATCGCGGCTAAACTGGGACGTCATGTCGCCATCCTTGGCGATCTTCAGGGACCGAAAATTCGCGTTTCGACCTTTAAAGAAGGCAAAGTTTTCCTCAATATCGGTGATAAATTCCTGCTCGACGCCAACCTGGGTAAAGGCGAAGGCGACAAAGAGAAAGTGGGTATCGACTATAAAGGTCTGCCTGCTGATGTGGTACCGGGCGATATTCTGTTGCTCGACGATGGACGCGTTCAGCTGAAAGTGCTGGAAGTCCAGGGAATGCGCGTCTTCACCGAAGTGACCGTTGGCGGCCCGCTTTCTAACAACAAAGGGATCAACAAACTGGGCGGCGGCCTCTCTGCCGAAGCGCTGACCGAAAAAGACAAGGCTGATATTCTTACCGCGGCCCAGATCGGCGTGGATTACCTGGCCGTCTCCTTCCCGCGCTGCGGCGAAGATCTGAACTATGCTCGCCGTCTGGCGCGCGATGCCGGCTGCGATGCGAAAATCGTCGCAAAAGTTGAGCGTGCTGAAGCGGTCTGCAGCCAGGATGCGATGGATGACATCATTCTGGCGTCTGACGTGGTGATGGTGGCGCGTGGTGACCTGGGCGTGGAAATTGGCGACCCGGAACTGGTCGGTATCCAGAAAGCGCTCATCCGCCGCGCCCGTCAGCTGAACCGTTCCGTGATCACCGCGACGCAGATGATGGAGTCGATGATCACCAACCCTATGCCAACCCGTGCGGAAGTCATGGACGTCGCCAACGCCGTGCTGGATGGCACCGATGCGGTCATGCTCTCTGCCGAGACGGCGGCGGGTCAGTATCCGGCTGAAACCGTAGCGGCCATGGCGCGCGTCTGTCTGGGTGCAGAAAAGATCCCTAGCATTAACGTCTCAAAACACCGTCTGGACATTCAGTTCGACAATGTGGAAGAGGCGATTGCAATGTCCGCGATGTACGCCGCCAACCACCTGAAAGGCGTAACCGCCATCATTACCATGACCGAATCTGGCCGTACCGCGCTGATGACATCCCGTATCAGCTCTGGTCTGCCCATCTTCGCCATGTCTCGCCATGAACGTACCCTGAATCTCACCGCACTCTATCGCGGTGTAACCCCGGTCTACTTCGACAGCAATAATGACGGCGTCGCCGCAGCTAACGATGCCGTTAATCTGCTGCGTGACAAAGGCTACCTGGTTTCCGGCGATATCGTTATTGTGACCCAGGGTGATGTGATGAGCACCATCGGCTCAACCAACACCACGCGCGTCATGACCGTCGAGTAATCTGCCGCGTTATCGTGATCTAAAAAAGCCCCTGACGGGGCTTTTTTTATTTCTTGCGATAGAGGTCGTTACGTTTGTAGGGCTGTATCTCCCCCGGCTTACGCGTCTTCAGCAACTTAAGGATCCAGGTATACTGCTCCAGATGCGGTCCCACCAGCAGTTCAACCTCTTCATTCATCCGGCGGGCGATGGTGTGATCGTCAGCGGTCATCAGGTCGTCCATCGGCGGGCGCACTTCAATAGTCAGACGGTGGGTCTTGCCATCGTAAATAGGGAACAGCGGCACCACGCGTGCGCGGCATACTTTCATCAGGCGGCCAATTGCCGGTAACGTAGCTTTATAGGTCGCAAAGAAATCGACGAACTCACTGTGCTCAGGGCCGTGATCCTGATCGGGAAGATAGTATCCCCAGTAGCCCTGACGCACGGACTGAATGAAAGGTTTGATACCATCGTTACGAGCATGCAGACGCCCCCCAAAGCGGCGTCGGACGCTGTTCCAGACGTAATCAAAGACCTTGTTTCCCTGATTGTGGAACATTGCCGCCATCTTCTGCCCCTGGGATGCCATCAGCATCGCAGGAATATCGACGCCCCAGCCGTGCGGCACCAGAAAGATGACCTTTTCGTCATGACGACGCAGCTCGTCGATAATCTCCAGCCCTTTCCAGTCAACGCGCTTTTCCAGCTTTTTTGGGCCGCGCATCGCCAGCTCTGCCATCATCGCCATCGCCTGCGGAGCAGTCGTGAACATGTCGTCAATGAGGGCTTCACGCTCTGCTTCACTCTTTTCGGGGAAGCAGTAGAGTAAGTTAATCTGCGCGCGACGACGCGCGCTTTTACCAAACTTTCCCGCCAGACGCCCTACCGCTCCCAATAGCGGATCGCGAAACGCGGCCGGAGTCAGCGCCAGGCCCGCAAATGCAAAAACACCGATCCAGGCGCCCCAGTGGCGCGGATGGCGAAAGTCTTTCTCAAACTCAGGAATGTATTCAATATTGTTTTTTCTGGTTTCCATGCTTTTTCCAGTGGCGGGTGACGCTGAAAAGAATAATGAGATAGTTTAGCGAGGCAGTGCGTAACGCACAAAAGAAAAAGCCGGCACAGTCACTGTACCGGCTTTGTCAGCAGAGAAATTAATCGATGCTGAGTTGTGGCAGCACCTGTTTCACCTGCGCCAGGTAATCGGTGCGGTCTTTACCGGTCAACCCTTCGGTACGCGGCAGTTTCGCCGTTAATGGGTTAACCGCCTGCTGGTTGATCCACACTTCATAGTGCAGGTGCGGGCCAGTAGAACGACCCGTGTTACCAGAGAGCGCAATACGGTCACCGCGCTTCACTTTCTGGCCGGGTTTCACCAGCAGTTTACGCAGGTGCATATAGCGGGTGGTATAAGTACGGCCATGACGCACTGCCACGTAGTACCCTGCTGCACCGCTACGTTTAGCGATCACCACTTCGCCATCACCGACTGACAGCACAGGCGTGCCCTGCGGCATCGCGAAATCAACGCCACGGTGCGGCGCAATACGCCCAGTTACCGGGTTCAGACGGCGTGGATTAAAGTTAGAGGAGACGCGGAACTGTTTAGCGGTCGGGAAACGCAGGAAGCCTTTCGCCAGCCCGGTACCGTTGCGGTCATAGAATTTGCCATCTTCTGCGCGGACAGCATAATAATCCTTCCCATCTGAACGCAGTCGGACACCTAAAAGCTGGCTCTGCTCACGTTTACCGTCCAGCATTTCGCGGGACATCAGTACCGAGAACGCATCGCCTTTTTTCAGTTTGCGGAAGTCCATCTGCCACTGCATGGCTTTGATCACCGAGCTGATTTCACCGCTCGTCAGGCCGGCATCACGGGCGCTGGCAACAAAGCTGCCGCCCACGGTGCCTTTAATGGCGCTATTCACCCATTCGCCCTGCTGCATCTCACTGCTCATCTTGAAACCGTTTGCAGTACGATCGTAGGTGCGGGTTTCACGACGGGACATTTCCCAGGTCAGGCGTTGTAAATCACCGTTGTCGGTCAGGGTCCAGGAGAGCTGCTGGCCAATTTTCAGGTTACGCAACTCTTTATCAGAGGCAGCAAGCTGGCTGATTTCGCCCATCTCAATGCCATACTGATTAAGAATGCTGCTTAAGGTATCGCCGGTCGAAACGACGTATTCATGGACACCGGCTTCGTTTGCGGTTTTGTCATCGAGCTCATCCTGCGGGATGGCTTCCTCTTCCTGGGGGGCCTGGTCAATAGGCTCACTCGCTTCCGGCAGCAAAGAACGAATTTCACTTCGTTCAAGCTCAATGGTTTTAACGATAGGTGTCGAAACCGGGTGGTAAACGTAGGGTCGCCAGACGGCGACCGCTAAGGTGAGAACGGTAAGCGACCCCAGCATGACGCGGTGGGGCCGGGGCAAATTATTAAATGCCAGGGCGACAGAGCGGGCTATCTGTTGCACGTATTCACTTCCTCGTTAATCTCCTTTCAGGCAGCTCGCATACTGGTTCGCCAGTTGGCTGAGGAACTGCGAATAGCTCGCTTTGCTCAACTGGATATTCGTTCCTAGCGGGTCAAGGGTGCCCATGCGCACGGATGTTCCCCTTGCCACGGCTTCAACGACCGCTGGCCTGAACTGTGGCTCAGCAAAAACGCAGGTCGCTTTTTGCTCAACCAACTGTGTTCTGATTTCATGTAAACGCTGCGCACCAGGCTGAATGACAGGATTCACGGTAAAATGACCAAGCGGCGTGAGACCGTAATGTTTTTCGTAATAGCCATAGGCGTCATGAAAAACGAAATATCCTTTACCTTTCAATGGTGCGAGCTCGGTACCTACCTGCTTATCGGTTGCGGCAAGCTGTGCCTCAAAATCCTTCAGGTTGGCGTCTAGTTTGGCTCGACTTTGCGGCATAAGTTCCACTAATTTTTCGTGGATTGCAACCGCAGACAACCGCGCTATCTCGGGTGAAAGCCACAGGTGCATGTTGTACTCGCCATGATGGTGATGTGCATCACTATTTTCATCGTCACCCTCGCCGTGACCATGATCATGATCGTGGTCCTCTGCCCCTTTCATGAGCAGCGGTTTAACACCAGACAGATCGGCGATGGCAACCTGATTCGCCGCAGGGACCTGTTTGGCAGACTTCTGCATGAAAGCTTCCATCTCAGGGCCAATCCACACAACTAAGTCCGCGTTTTGTAAGCGTTTTACATCAGATGGGCGTAAGGAGTAATCGTGTTCGGAAGCGCCATCCGGCAGTAAAACCTCGGTCTCGGTCACGCCATCGGCAATGGCGGAGGCGATAAAACCGAGTGGTTTAAGCGAAGCGACAACGGCGGCGTTAACATCTTGTGCTGCGGAACCCCACAGCGCAGCGGATAATGCTGCGAAAAGAAGCGTATTTTTATGTAACATAATGCGACTACTGTTCGTAATGAGTGTGTGGGATGTGATATTATAACATTCGATGACTTCTGCAAGCTTAAATTGACATGACTAATTTAGTTTCTCTCGAAAATGTATCGGTCTCTTTCGGTCAGCGCCGCGTCCTTTCTGACGTCTCTTTGTGCCTGAAACCCGGAAGAATACTGACGTTGCTCGGCCCCAATGGCGCCGGAAAATCCACGCTGGTTCGTGTGGTTCTCGGTCTGGTAGCACCGGACGAAGGGCTCATCAAGCGTGACGGAAAGCTGCGCATTGGCTACGTACCCCAGAAATTACATCTGGACTCCACTCTGCCGCTGACCGTAAATCGCTTTTTGCGGTTGCGTCCTGATACGCGTAAAGAGGATATCCTTCCCGCTCTAAAACGCGTGCAGGCCGGACACCTCATCGACGCCCCGTTGCAAAAACTCTCTGGCGGTGAGACCCAGCGCGTCCTGCTAGCCCGCGCTCTGCTGAATAATCCGCAGCTACTGGTGCTGGATGAGCCGACGCAGGGTGTGGATGTTAACGGCCAGGTCGCGCTGTACGATCTCATCGACCAGCTGCGTAAAGAGCTGAATTGTGCCGTGTTGATGGTTTCCCACGACCTGCACCTGGTGATGGCCAAAACCGATGAGGTGCTCTGTCTCAACCACCATATCTGCTGCTCCGGTACCCCGGAAGTGGTCTCTATGCACCCGGAATTTATCTCTATGTTCGGCCCACGCGGTGCGGAACAACTGGGTATTTATCGCCATCAACATAACCACCGCCATGATTTGCAAGGACGAATTGTTCTGCGCCGGGGAAATGGTCACTCATGATTGAATTATTACTGCCCGGCTGGCTGGCCGGGATTATGCTCGCCTGCGCCGCTGGCCCGCTGGGTTCGTTTGTTGTCTGGCGTCGAATGTCCTACTTTGGCGATACGCTGGCCCACGCCTCGCTGCTGGGGGTGGCCTTTGGCTTGCTGCTGGATGTTAATCCATTCTATGCAGTCATCGTTGTTACCCTGCTGCTGGCAGCCGGTCTGGTCTGGCTGGAGAAGCGACCTCACCTCGCGGTAGATACCCTGCTGGGAATTATGGCCCACAGCGCGCTATCCCTGGGCCTGGTCGTGGTCAGCCTGATGTCGAATATTCGTGTCGATCTGATGGCCTATCTCTTTGGCGACCTGCTGGCCGTGACGCCAGAAGACTTAATCTCTATCGCCATCGGGGTGGTTATTGTCCTCTCCATCCTCTTCTGGCAATGGCGAAATCTGCTGGCCATGACCATCAGCCCGGACCTGGCCTTTGTCGATGGCGTAAAATTGCAGCGCGTGAAGCTGTTACTGATGCTGGTCACCGCGCTTACTATTGGTGTGGCAATGAAATTTGTCGGGGCATTAATTATCACCTCGCTGCTGATCATTCCGGCGGCGACTGCGCGCCGTTTTGCCCGCACGCCGGAGCAAATGGCGGGTGTCGCCGTTGTTGTGGGGATGGTTGCGGTTACGGGCGGGTTAACGTTCTCGGCCTTTTACGACACGCCTGCCGGGCCGTCGGTGGTGCTGTGCGCGGCGCTGTTATTTATCTTCAGCATGATGAAAAAACCCGCCAGCTAGGCGGGAAGGTCCCCTCTCCCGCCGGGAGAGGGAGAAGCCTCACGGCATGGCGGGTGGGGTGATACCAAAGTGGTTCCACGCCCGTACCGTCGCCATTCGCCCACGCGGCGTACGCTGTAAAAAGCCCTGCTGAATTAGATAGGGCTCCAGCACGTCCTCAATCGTTTCGCGCTCTTCACCAATAGCCGCCGCCAGGTTATCCAGCCCTACCGGGCCGCCGAAGAATTTATCCAGCACCGCCAGTAGCAGCTTCCGGTCCATATAATCAAAACCTTCCGCATCGACGTTAAGCATATCCAGCGCCTGGGCAGCGATGTCGGATGAGATCGTCCCATCGTGCTTCACCTCAGCAAAGTCACGCACGCGGCGCAGCAATCGGTTGGCGATACGCGGCGTTCCGCGGGAGCGTTTGGCGACTTCGAAAGCCCCCTCCTCGCTCATCTCCAGCCCCATGTACCGCGCGCTTCGACCCACGATGTGTTGCAGATCCGCGACCTGGTAAAACTCCAGACGCTGCACAATGCCAAAGCGGTCGCGCAGTGGTGAGGTTAATGATCCCGCACGGGTGGTGGCACCAATGAGGGTAAAAGGCGGTAAATCGATTTTAATGGAGCGCGCGGCCGGGCCTTCGCCGATCATGATATCGAGTTGATAATCCTCCATCGCCGGGTAGAGCACCTCTTCTACCACGGGGGATAAGCGGTGGATCTCATCGATAAATAAGACGTCATGCGGCTCAAGGTTAGTGAGCATGGCCGCCAGATCGCCCGCCTTTTCAAGCACCGGGCCAGAGGTGGTACGCAGATTCACCCCCATTTCGTTAGCAACGATATTGGCGAGGGTGGTTTTACCTAGCCCCGGGGGACCGAAAATGAGCAGATGATCGAGGGCATCTCCGCGCAGTTTCGCCGCCTGGATGAAGATCTCCATTTGCGAACGCACCTGAGGCTGGCCAATATACTCGTCCAGTAACTTTGGGCGGATTGCGCGATCCACTGCATCTTCTGTCTGAACGCTGCCTGCCGACACCAGACGGTCTGCTTCAATCATCCTTTACCTCACAATGCAGCGCGCAGCGCTTCACGAAT
>ERZ773187.504-NODE-504-length-37311-cov-22.610962_pt1 | contig 37311 bp, 37 predicted proteins | sample MGYA00511242_ERZ773187 | MGnify/ENA primary metagenome ERZ773187 (study PRJEB29015, sample SAMEA2737744) | human gut metagenome | biome: human gut; feature: human-associated habitat; material: faeces | place: China | collected 2012 ...
CAAAGGATGAACTTCAACGTGATGCCTATCACAGAATTCCTAATTTGAAAGAGGGACTTAGTTATGATAAAGTTTGTTCTTTACGATGAATAAGTCGCATAATCCGACAAGGTGTCGTTAGAGTCGCAAAGACGATTAAAGTATAAATTTTAGAAAATATAACAATATTCGGTAGGTGAAGCACCACTAGCATTTTTTATAAGCTACTTTTCGCTTTTGGTGTGGAGCCTGCCTTTTAAATAACGATATAAAGTTAAAACAAAGATATAAAGCCATGAAAGGAATAGTATTAGCAGGTGGTAGCGGAACACGCTTGTACCCCATCACAAAGGGTATCAGCAAGCAGCTGATACCAATCTTTGATAAACCAATGATATATTACCCAATATCAGTATTGATGTTGGCAGGTATCCGTGAGATACTCATTATTTCAACACCATTTGATTTACCAGGCTTCAAGCGCCTCTTAGGCGATGGAAGCCAGCTCGGTGTGAAGTTTGAGTATGCTGAGCAGCCATCACCAGATGGCTTAGCCCAAGCCTTCATTATCGGAGAAAAATTCATTGGTAATGATTCCGCTTGCCTCGTATTAGGCGATAATATCTTCTATGGTGCAGGATTAAATCAGATGCTGCATCAAGCAGTAGTAGATGCTGAGCAGAATAACAAGGCTACCGTTTTTGGCTATCGTGTAAGTGACCCGGAGCGATATGGCGTGGCTGAGTTTGATGAGCAAGGCAATTGTCTCAGCATCGAGGAGAAGCCTGAGCATCCTAAGAGCAACTATGCAGTGGTAGGCTTATACTTCTATCCTAACAAGGTGGTGGAAGTAGCCAAGCATATCAAGCCATCCGCTCGTGGTGAGTTGGAAATCACCACCGTTAACCAGGAGTTCCTGAAGGATAAGCAGCTGAAGGTGCAGACTATGGCAAGAGGATTTGCTTGGCTCGATACCGGAACCCATGATTCCCTTTCTGAAGCATCAACCTTTATTGAAGTCCTGGAGAAGCGCCAGGGCTTGAAGGTGGCTTGCTTGGAAGGTATCGCATACCGTCAGGGTTGGATTACCGCAGAACAGTTGAGAGAGAATGCTCAGCCTATGTTGAAGAATGACTATGGCAAGTATCTCCTTTCAATACTTGATGAGAAAAATCAAACACTAAAAAAGAATTTAGAATATTAAACTAGAAAAAGGTATCAGAACTTTCAAAATAATTTATGGGAACAAATATTAATATGACTACTGCTTCGGTTATGGGGGGGGCAAAAAATACGTCGCTCAAACTTGGAGTTATACCGCATCATCGTGATGTTGCTAATAGTTGCACACCATTACGTGGTGAATAGTGGACTGACAGACGTGATGGCGGAGGATCCGCTTTCCTCTAAGTCGCTTTACCTCTATATGTTAGGGATGTGGGGGAAGACGGGTATCAATTGTTTTGTACTGATAACAGGATATTTTATGTGTCGCTCGCACATCACTTTGAGGAAGTTTCTAAAGCTGTTTTTGGAGATAATGTTTTATAATATTGTGATTTGGGCGATTTTTGTAGGGACCGGTTATGAGTCGTTCTCTATTAAACTTATGCTCAAGGAGCTATCACCTATAGTCTCAATAGCTGATGGCTTCATTTCTTGTTTCCTTATCTTTTACTTGTTTATTCCATTCCTAAATATTTTGGTCAATAGTATGGATAAGCGAAAGCATGCCTGTCTTCTGGCATTGTGTCTGTTTACCTATACCGTCTTGGGTACATTGCCGAAACTCCATGTTGTGTTCAATTATATCACGTGGTTTAGTATATTATATTTCATCTCTTCCTATATCAGAATTTATGGACTCTTCCCGCGTATTAAGAACTATCAATGGGGTGTGTTAACGCTTCTTGCTATAGTGCTTTCCTTATTGAGTGTTCTGTTTCTTATCGCTCTTCATGTTCACTTTGGAATACCATTGGCTCCTTACTGGCTGGTATCAGATTCCAATGCCTTAATGGCGGTTGTAGTGTCGATATGTTCATTTATGTATTTCAAGGATTTGCCTATAAAGCAAAGCAAATTGATAAATACGATTAGTGCAAGTACATTTGGAGTGCTTTGCATTCATGCCAATAGTGATACTATGCGTCAATGGTTATGGAAAGATGTTGTGGATTGCGTTGGACAATATTCTAGCGATCAAATGGTATTACTTTCTTTAATTAGCATATTCTGTATTTTTTTCTTATGCATTACCATTGACTATATACGAATTCATACATTAGAAAAATGGACGTTTGTTTTTGTTGATAAACAACTTACCAAATTAAGTTAGATATTTATGATTTATACAAGATTAAGTGCTGCAGAAGCAGCAGCGATGATTAACGATCAAGATACTATCGGATTGAGTGGCTTTACTCCAAATGGAGTACCGAAGGCTACTTTCCGTGAACTTTCTAAAAGAGCTGTAGCGGAGCATGAGGCAGGAAGACCTTTTCAGGTTGGTATCTTGACAGGTGCTTCTACTTCACAAAGTATTGAAGGTGATATGGCGGCTGCTCATGCCATCAAGTTTCGTGCACCATTTTCTACCAATAGAGATTTCCGTAATCATACCAACCTTGGAGAAATTGATTATGAGGATATGCACCTTGGTCATATGGCAGAACGTCTGCGCCGTGGCTTCTATGGCGAAATAGACCTTGCCATCATCGAGGTTTCCGATTTGGAAGAAGGCGAAACCACCTGCAAGGCATTCCTTACCTCTGCCGGCGGCATCGTTCCTACCATCGTCCGCCTTGCCAAGAAGGTGCTTATCGAGAAGAATACCTTCCACAGTCCTGCTTCCCGCTATCTGCACGATGTTTATGAGATAGCAGAATGCCCGTTCCGCACACCTATTCCTATATTGAATGTGGGCGATAGAATAGGTAAGGAGTATGTGGAGATTGATGCACATAAGATTGTGGGTGTGGTGGAATGCAACATCCCGGAGGAGGCGCGTGCCTTCAAGCCTCTCGACCCTGTGACCGAACAGATGGGACATAATGTGGCTGATTTCCTGGTCAGCGACTTGAAGAAGGGACATATTCCTCCTCAGTTCCTGCCTTTGCAGAGCGGAGTGGGCGTAACTTCCAATGCCGTTCTTGAAGCATTGGGACAGAATCCTAATGTGCCAGTGTTCAGCGTCTATACAGAGGTGGTTCAGGATGCCGTGGTGAAATACATGCGTGAGGGAAGAATCAAGGATGCATCCTGCTCTTCGCTCACCGTAACCAACGATACATTGAAAGAGGTGTATGATGATATTGATTACTTCAAGAAGCATCTCACCATCCGCCAGAGCGAGATTTCGAACTCTCCAGAGGTGATTCGCCGACTAGGTGTCATCGCCATGAACACCGCCATCGAGTGCGATATCTATGGCAATGAGAACTCCAGCCACATCTGCGGCAGCAAGCTGATGAATGGTATCGGCGGTTCCTGCGATTACGAGCGCAATGGTTACATCTCTATCTTCACCACGCAGAGTACCACCAAGAACGGTTGCATCTCTGCCATCGTTCCGATGTGCAGCCATGTGGACAGCACCGAGCATGATGTGGATGTCATCGTTACTGAGCAGGGAGTAGCCGATCTTCGTGGCAAGGGTCCTTTGCGTCGTGCCAAGGAGATTATCGAAAACTGTGCGCATCCGGATTATCGCCCTATGCTCCGTGAATATCTGAAATTCGCAGAGAAGGGACACGAGCCACAGAGCATGCGTGCCGCCCTCGCCATGCATGATACCTTCCTAAAGAAGGGGGATATGAGATTGACTGATTTCGGAGAATATATGTAGGTTCAATGTTTTTGATATAGTATGTCAAGTTTAAAATCACGAACAAAAAAAGGATTAGTTTGGAGTTCTATTGAGCGATTTGCTACACAAGCTATTCAATTCTTGTTTGGTATAATATTAGCAAGATTACTTTCTCCTGCGGATTATGGTATAATAGCAATGTCATTGCTTCTTTTGACTATTGCTCAAAGTATTATTGTTATTTATTAGGTGCAAAAAAACTATTGAAAAATGAATGGAATGATGCAATCGATATGATGCCAAGTAAATTTAAACACAAATTTTTAAATTAAATATTATGGATAAGAATTTAATTACAGTAACTTCTCCGTTACTGCCTAGTTTGGATGATTTTCATGCTGAACTCCAGAAAATCTGGGATAGCAAGTGGATAACAAATAATGGTGATTATCATAAAAAACTGGAGGCAGCTCTTGCCGAGTACCTCAAAGTTCCATATGTGAGTCTCTTTACCAATGGTACTTTGCCATTGCTTACTGCATTGCAGGCACTTCGTATTACTGGCGAAGTTATTACTACTCCATATAGCTTTGTTGCTACTACTCACAGTATTTGGTGGAATGGTTGCAAGCCTGTATTCGTTGACATTGACCCTGCAACAGGTAACCTTGATCCAAACAAGATTGAGGCTGCCATTACACCTAAGACTACAGCCATCATGCCTGTGCATGTTTATGGAAAACCTTGCGATACCAAGGCTATTCAGGATATTGCAGATAAGTATGGTCTGAAAGTCATTTATGATGCAGCTCATGCTTTCGGTGTAGAAGTAAATGGTGAGAGTATTTTAAATGCTGGCGATATGAGTACTTTGAGTTTCCATGCTACTAAGGTATATAACACCATCGAAGGTGGTGCTATGATTATGCATGATGAGAAGACCAAGAAGCGTATCGACTTTTTGAAGAACTTTGGCTTTGCTGGTGAAACCGAGGTTGTAGGTCCTGGTATCAATAGTAAGATGGATGAGATGCGTAGTGCGTATGGCTTGTTGAACTTGAAACAGGTGGATGCCGCTATTGAAGCTCGTCATCAAGTAGCTATCAAATATCGCGAGGCTTTGCGCAATGTTGAGGGAATCACCTTCTTTGATGATATGCCTGGAGTTCGTCATAACTATAGTTATTTCCCAATCTTCATTGATGCACAGAAGTATGGAAAGACCCGTGATGAACTTTATGCAAAGATGAAATCACAGAATGTATTGGGGCGTCGTTATTTCTATCCATTGATTAGTGAATTCTCTACTTACCGTGGTTTGGAAAGTGCTGATCCAACAAACTTGCCTAATGCTCATAAGATGGCAGATAGTGTAATCTGCTTGCCTATGCATCATGCATTGAGCGAAGAGGATATTCAAAGAACCTTAGATTGTATTTTATTATGATAGTTTTATAAAAAATCTATTTAAAAATATTAAAATGGATAATAGAAAAAAAGAAATATATGTCCTAGGTATAGGAGGTTCTAGTTTTAAAATGATAGATTTGGCCAATGCTTGCGGATATGAAGTTGTTGGATTATATCACTACACTAATGAAAGAACTGGTCAAATTGATCATGGTTATCGTATATTGGGTAGTTTTGACGATCTATTTGAACAGGATATTCAAGATAAAAAATTCCTTCTTACGATGGGTGATATGAATATTCGTAAGTCTTTGTCTGATAAAATAATTCTAAAGGGTGGTCTTGTTCCAACATTGGTTCACCCTTCTGCAGAAATATCTCAGTTTGCTTTGATTTCCCCTATAGGAGTTATTGTAGATAGTCAGACCGTTATTCAGGCTGATTGTGAAATTGATGAAGGTGTTTATATTTGTTCTCATTCGATGATTTGTCATCAAACTCATCTTGAGGCTTACGTATTTGTAGCTCCTCATGCTTTAATTGGAGCTCGATTAAATATTCGTGATTTTGTTTTTGTCGGTCAGAATGCGACATTGATTTCTACTAAAGTAAAAGAAATTGGTAGTCATACAATTGTTGGAGCTGGTGCAGTTGTGACAAAAGAACTTCCTCCTCATGTTGTTGTTGTTGGAAATCCTGCAAGAATAATTAAGAGTAGAGATTAGTTTTATGAATACTAGCACAAATAAACCCTCTGTTTCAATTTGTAGCATTACTTATGTGTAGATATAAAATATCAATCACATGGTATTGGAGGTATGATGTTAGATAATGTATCTTTCTGTACAGAGGAAAGGTACGAATAAATGAGAATACTACAATGGTATAAACGCGGAGCCGCTTACTTTGAAACAAGGATTTGAAGAACAAGAGGATCGTGGCGAGAAGTTATTAATGGTTAAACATCACTAGTGTCCACTTACAACGATTGTTAATCGTTTTTAGTGGCACTAGTGATTCAGCTCTATGCTAGAATATATTGTAAAATAATGGAAGTTAGCATAAGTTGTGTGCTTTTCAATACATAAAGATTGAATAACAGGCAGCGTAAGTAGCAATAGTTTTTAATATGCAACAAGAATCATTAAAGAATAAAACGATTAAAGGAGTAGGATGGAGTGCTGCTGATGCCTTTTTAGGACAGGGAGTAACTTTCATTGTTGGTTTGGTTTTGGCTCGACTTCTCTCTCCTGATGAATATGGATTAATAGGTATTTGCCTGATTTTTACAACGGTGTTGAATGGTATCGTAGATAGTGGATTTAGTAATGCCTTAATACGTAAGAAAGAAGTAACGGATGAAGATTACAATACAATGTTTATAACCAATATGGCAATTAGCATAGTATTGTATATTCTTCTTTTTGTAAGTGCTCCGTTTGTATCTGATTTCTTTCATCGTGTAGAATTAACAGCATTAGTAAGAGCCACAGGATTGATACTCTTTTTTAATGCTTTATCTATCACTCAAGTAACAATTCTAACAAAGAAAATCGATTTCAAGACCAAGACAAAGGCATCTTTGGTTTCTGCTATAATTAGTGGAGTAATAGGCATTGCTTTGGCGTTTATGGGATATGGAGTTTGGTCTTTAGTAGCTCAACAACTTTCTAAGCAGTTATTATATACTTTATGCTTATGGGTATTGAACAATTGGTGGCCCAAGTTTACATTCTATAAGGATAGTTTCAAGTATATGTGGGGATTTGGCTGGAAACTATTGGCTAGTGGTATACTGAATAATATATGGAATCAACTATATCAAATTGTTATTGGTAGATACTATACTCCTTCAACTCTTGGACACTATACTCGTGCTAATGAATATGCAAGTATATTTTCATCTAACCTTACATCAATAGTCCAGCGAGTTAGTTATCCTGTTTTGGCCGCAATACAGGATGATAAGAAACGAATGGTTCAAGGATATAGAAAAGTAATCAAGGTTACAATGTTTGTTACTGCAGTATGTATGATTTCGTTAGGAGCTGTTTCAGAACCCTTGATATATACTTTAATTGGAACAAAGTGGTATGAGGCTGCAACATATCTTCCTTTAATATGTATATCAATGTCTTTATATCCTTTGCATGCTATCAATCTTAACATTCTTCAAGTATTAGGACGTAGTGATATATTTCTTTATCTTGAAATTTTTAAGAAGATTGTTGGATTACTTCCTTTAGTAATAGGAATCTTTTATGGTATTTACTATATGCTATTGGCTTCAATCTTAACAGGTATTATTAGTTTGTATCTTAATACTTGGTATACGGGCAAAACTCTTAACTATACGTTTGTAAAGCAAATAAGAGATATTGTACCATCTTATTTTACTGCATTGGTTATCGCCGTTGCCGTTTATTTTTTGAAGTTTTTGATGTTACCATGTTATGTAGTATTGGTACTTCAGATAATTGTAGGAATAATTGTCGGTTTAAGTATTAGTGAGCTTCTTAAATTTGAAGAATATATTGAGTTAAAGTCGATTGTGATTAAAATGATAAAAAGAAAATAAGGTAAGATATGGAATATCCGAAATTTAAAGTGTGTGTAAGGTGTTTTACCTTTAATCAGGCAAAATACATTGAGGATGCAATGAATGGCTTTGTCATGCAGCAAACAGACTTTCCGTTTGTTTGTTGTATTGTGGATGATGCTTCAACTGATGGGGAGCAGGATGTAATCAAGAAGTATATGGATATGCATTTTGATAATTCTCCAACTTCTGTCTCATTCGAAAAAGAAACAGATTATGCAGATGTTCTCTATGCTCAACATAAGGTAAATAAGAATTGTTATTTTGCAATTATACTTTTGAAAGAGAATCATTATTCTCAAAACAAAACAAAAATGCAATATTTAAAAGAGTGGAGAAATATATGCGAATATGAAGCTATATGTGAAGGAGATGACTATTGGATAGAAAGTAATAAATTACAAGAACAAGTTAATTACATGCAAAATAATATTGGTTGTTCTCTTTGTCATACTGGCTTTTCTTTTCTGCAAGACGTTACTGGTCATTTAACCCCATATATCCAAAATGGAAATACAGATAAAGAAATAATTCAAAGAATATTAAACGGTAATGAGTATAGAGTTCAAACTTGTACTGTTATGTATAGAATCAAAGATTATAACAAAGTGGTAGAATCTGATGATTTTTTGTATAAGAGTGGTTATTTTTTAATGGGGGATACTCAGTTGTGGATAGGATTATTATTGTTGGGAAAAATACATTTGATAAAACAAAATATGGCAATATATAGAATAAATGATGGTAGTTCTTGTCGCCAAAACAATATTAAACAAAGATTCAGATTCAGTCTTTCATGTGCAGAACTTCGATTATATATTGCTCAACATATAAATTTAGATAAAAGGTTAGTTAAAAATTTTAAATGGGACTACTATAAACAACTAATAAAATATGTATCAGTAGACTCTGGTTTTGCCCCATTGTTTAAAACTCCATTTTATGTAAGAATGTGGTTGAAGATAATAACTATACCATTTTTTAAAAAAATATTATTAAGTAGATATATGTAGTATGGAGATACAAAGATTAAAAATTTTAGTTTATGCTATAGGCTTTTATATTATTAATTATATAATATCTTATATTCCTTGTTTTCGATTTAGACGTTTTTTCCTAAAGTGTGTAGGAATAAAAATAGGAAATAATACAAGGATTAATATGGGGTGCAATTATAGCGGATTTAATAAAATATCTATAGGAAACGGAACCCATATAAATCGAGATTGTTTCCTTGATGGGCGAGGAACTTTAATTATAGGTAATAATGTTTCCATTTCTATTAACGTTTCTCTTGTAACTGGGGGGCATGATATTCAATCTCTTACCTTTGAAGGTTCACACAAGCCTATAATAATAAAGGACTTTGTCTGGATAGGAATAAATGCAACAATATTACATAATGTTACAATAGGAGAAGGAGCTGTTGTTGCAGCAGGTTCAGTTGTAACTAAAAATGTTGAACCGTATAGTATTGTTGCTGGAATACCAGCTAAGAAGATAGGTACAAGACCGATGGGGCTAAATTATAGATGTACTAATAATTTGTTACCATTAGTTTAATTGTTTTTTAATTTGAGAAAAGTGTTTGATATTAATTTCTGAATTCTATTTATGAAAATTGAAAAACTGAATGCTATCGTTCTAGCGTTAAGCCCTGCATTAGGAGTATATTCCATTTTTTCAGGAGTGGGTTTACAGGATTTGTGTTGGTTGATACTTTTGCCATTGATATTATTAAGTTTTAAGGAAAACTTAACAAAAGATATCTCCTTGAAGTTCTACGCCTGTATTTTATTATTGACATTACTGAATTCGGCATATTCATATACTGATTTATCGTTGTCTATTCATAATTTGTTTCCCATTTCAATATGTTTTGGAGTTTTAATTCTTGTAAAAAAACGCATAAATGTAAATATATTTGGGAAAACACTATTGGTTGTAGGTTGTTTGGCTTCTATAATCTGTATTTATCAACGTATACAATTGATTACTACTGGATCTTATGATAATATTTTTTTCATACCAGGTCTTAAAGTTTCAAGGGAACTCGAATCTTTTACATTAAGTAGGCCAAGTGCATTTTTCACTGAGCCAGCTCACTTATCTATATTCCTGCTTCCTATATTTTATTGGATGCTGACTTCTAATAAAATAAAATATGCTATTGTTATGGCTTTAGGTATAATATTCTCAGGAAGTACAACTGGCTTTTTGTTGGTAATAGTTCTAATATTATATCGTGTGTTTTTAACGGATAAAATGCCTTGGTATATGTATTTTGTTGTGATCAGTGGCATTATTGTTTTTATTGGCTTATTGATAACATATGCATATGAAGTAATAGAAGAAAATCTAAGAAAATTAGAGGTATCAAGTGATTCTGATAACATCAGGTTGTTAGGAGGATTTATTTATATAGAAGGTATGAATTTAAAAGAACATTTAGTAGGAATAGGTCTAAATCAGTTGGAAAGATTTACACTGATAAATAAACTTCCATTTTATGGTAATTATTCAAATGCCTTTATTTATTCCTACTTATCATATGGTATTTTAGGCTTCATAGCTTTTATTATTTACTTAAAAAAAATGTGGAGAGATAGTTCTAAAGATCGAGGCTTTTTCATTATCCTAATAGGAGTTTTAGCTTCGGATCAAGTTCTTTTTAATAGGAATTTATACTATCTCCTGATGTTTGTTATACTGTCAAATTCATTATTAGATTATAAATCAACAGAAAAATAAAAATGAAAATATTATATATTACAATTCCTTCTTATTTTGATTTGGAAATCTCTTTAATTAGAGAATTATCAAGATATGTTGAGATAAAAGTTTTAATGATAGTATCCCCAATATCTAAACAATCTTCTGCATTTAATATTTCAGAACTTCCTACAGATGCAAATATTCTTTCGTTTAATGACGTTCCTGAATTACATAAATACAAAAGAAATGTAGACTTAAATTTATGGTATCTTGCTTCAGTTTCTTCAAATACTATAAAGGAATTTTTCTATTTATCTAAGAAAATAAGGAATTTTGCGATTAATTGGCGACCAGATATAATACATCAAACTACTATAGGAAAATGTGCTTTTACATTGTTGCCATTTTTAGTGGGTTTTAAGAAAATCCTTACTTTGCATGATCCTATTCCACATAATAAATTAGGATTTATTTCGAATGTTAGTCGCACGTTAATAATGATGTCAGCAAAGAATCTACTTTTTTTAAGTAAGGCCCACGATGACAAGTTTGTAAAATCAAATCCGATAAAATATTATAAGATCTATCATTCAAAACTTGGTGTTTATGATTTTCTGAACTCACTCACCTCAAACATGGAACTTCCTACTTCTTATGTTCTTTTTTTTGGTAGAATAGATACATATAAAGGAGTGGATTTGTTGATAAACGCTTATAAATCAACTGTTGCATATAAAAAAGGTATTAAGCTTGTTGTTGCAGGTAAAGGTGAAATAGGTTTACTAGAAAACGAATTAAAAGACCCTAATATAATATTATATAATCGCTATATTGAAAATTCCGAGTTGGCTGATTTAATTCGTAATTGTTTATGTGTTATTTTGCCATATCGTTCAGCTACTCAAAGTGGATGTTTAATGTCTGCATATGCATTTAACAAACCTGTTATTGCAACTAAAGTTGGTGATTTTCCAACGGAAATTGTTGATAGATCAACAGGCTTTCTTATAGAACCAAATAATGAGGCAGAAATTATCAATGGTATAGACCAATTCTTCACTAATGATGATAATTCAAAAATGTCAGACAACATAAAAAAATCTTATGGGTACGGAGGTAATAATAGTTGGGCAGTAATAGCCAAAAAACTATATGATATTTATTTAAATTTATAAAACTTTAATTGTATATGAATAATCCTATACGTATTTTACAAATACTGCACTCCATGAATAGAGGTGGTGCGGAGAATGCTTTAATGAATTACTATCGTCATGTTGATCGTAATTGTATTCAATTTGATTTTCTTTTAACAGATCCGTCAAAAAGTCAATTTGAAGACGAAATATTATCGTTAGGAGGACGTGTGTTTAGAGTACCTCTTCTGACTATAGCAAATCCCTTTCCTTATATTAAAGGTGTTAAAAAATTTCTGGAAGAGCATCCGGAATATAAAATAGTACATTCGCACACTTCTTCAAAAAGCTTTTTCCCTTTGTTTTTAGCGAAGAAACAAGGCGTTCCCTTTCGCATAAGCCATTCCCACAGTTCAATGGCTGAAGGTGGAATAAATGGAATGATACGTAAAATGTTGAGGCCTTTTTTAAAATTAGTGGCAACAGATTGGGTTACTTGTGGAGAGCAAGCAGGAGAATATCTTTATGGTAAAAAAGCTCAAAAAGAAGGAAAAGTAAAGTTATTTAGAAATGTTATTGAAGCTGAACGTTTTCGTTTCTCGAAGGAAAAAAGAGAACAAATGCGAGATACTCTTGGAATAGATAATGATGTGTTTGTTATAGGACATACTGCCCGTTTTAATCCAGTAAAGAACCATAAATTTGACGTAGACATATTAGTAGAAATAAAAAAAATACATCCAAATTGTAAACTATTAGAACTTGGTCTTGGTGTAAAAGAAGGTATTTTAGAATACGCAAAACAAAAAGGAGTTGATGAAGATATTATTTTTGCTGGTGTAGTTAATAATGTTTTCGATTATGAACAGGCAATGGATGTATTTATACTTCCTTCATTTAACGAGGGCCTGCCTTTGTCAATTGTAGAAGCTCAAGTTTCAGGCTTGCCTTGTTTCACAACCGAAGGTACTGTATCAAAGGAGTGTAGTGTGACAAATCTTGTAAGTTACATACCACTTGAAGTAGGGGCTAAGGTATGGGCCAAACAAATTTGGGAATCAAGAAATGTAGAAAGAATAGATAGATTTGTTGAAATTGCATCAGCAGGTTACGATGCTCAAACTTCAGCAAAAAAACTTCAAGATTTCTATATGAAAAAAATATTGAAATAAAGATTTATGTTTTCAACAAAAGACTTATATATGAAGGCTTGTATGCAGTCAAAGAAACTGCATGCAATGACCGACGAGGAGCGTTCTCGTTTGCAAGAGCATCTTCGTAAGATGTATTTGGAGATAGAAAAGGTGTGCGACCGTCATGACCTGCGTATGTGTACGGGATATGGGACGGTGCTTGGAGCAATCCGACACAAAGGTTTTATACCTTGGGATGATGATATGGACTTGCTGATGCCTCGTGAGGATTACGACAAACTGATAAATCTTTATGCAGATGAATTGCCCGAGAATCTGAAGATTTTTGCACCGAATAGCAAGAATGGACCTATTACCCGCTTTGCGAAGGTCGTAGATATAAATACAAGATTTTTGGGACCTGGAGCAAAGGATGATGTGAGTCATGGAATTTTTATTGATATATTCCCGTTGGAAGGAACTTCAAGTAATAACGCTGTTATTTGGTTGAAACATAAAGTGTCGTGCTTCTTAATGCTTGTTGCTTCGAGTGTAATGGAATATGAAGACTCTAAGTGCGATGATTTATATGAAAGGTTGATGTGTTCTACTCCAGAAGGAAAAAGAACGTATAAAATTAGATGGAAAATAGGAAAAATATTTAGTTTTTTCAATTCGAAAAAATGGTTCAACATTGTTGAGAATTATACTAAATGTTCGAAAGTAAAGGCTGGATATTCCGTACCTATAGGAGGAGCGAACATAAAATATTTTAAGCCTATATCACCTACTCTTTATTTCCCTGCCCAAAAGGTACAATTTGATGATATAGAAGTGTATGTACCTAATCAGCCAGTACGTCATTGTGAACTTGAATATGGTGATTGGAAATGGATTCCACCAGTAGAAGACAGATGGCAGCATTTTCTCAAGGAAATACGTTTTTAATCTAATTTACAATAAAATATAGTAGAAATGAAGAAAATAGTCCTCGTTTTGTTAGTTACGGCAATAACCATTACTTCTTTTGCACAGGAACAGTCGACATCAATAATTGCAAATGAACAACATTCTGTCAATAATTGGGGAGCAAAACTTAAATCGTCAAATTTTCATCTTTGTCTTGACCTTCAAACAAAGTATGAATGGAGAGGCATGGAGATGATGCCAGAAGAATCGTCGCCAGTTGTGTTTCCAGGTATAAATTATCAATGGAATGGATTTTATGCATATGCAATGGGTGGATATGCTATTAATGGTAAGTATGCCGAAGTGGATTTAGGAGTAAGTTATACTTGGAAGGGTTTGACATTAGGCTTAAGCGATTATTATTATCCAACTGTCAATGGTAAGGATGACGAATATGTTGGCGGTAAACACAACGGTCATTGGTTGGAGGCATGCATAACGTACGCTCCGGAAAAAGTTCCACTTTGGATTACTGTCAGCAACTTCTTTGCTGGTGATGATGATGCGTATGATGATGACTCGGGAAATAAGAAGCAGGCATATTCTACATATATGGAAGTAGGTACTTATTATGATTTTCTTGACAATAATCGTCTTTCTTTAGCCGTAGGTATGACACCAAACAAGTCATGCTATACAAACTATCAGAAGAAGTTTGCTGTATGCAACCTTGATTTGAAATATACCTACAATGTGCAGTTTAAGAATGGTTGGACTCTACCTTTGAGTGCAGAATACATCTATAATCCGTCATTCGATAAATCATACGTTAACTTCATAGCAAATTTTGCATTCTAAGATAATGAATAAACGAAATGCCATTATTATGGCAGCAGGCACGTCTTCGAGATTTGTGCCACTATCTGCCGAACGTCCCAAGGGATTAGTTGAAGTGAAAGGCGAGGTCTTAATAGAACGCCAGATACGTCAGTTGAAAGAAGCTGGCATTGCTGATATTACTTTAGTTGTAGGCTATAAGGCAGAAATGTTTGCCTATCTCTGCGACAAGTATGGCGTAGAAATTGTGCTTAATGAAGATTATGCACGTTACAATAATACCTCTTCGCTGATTCGTGTGATAGACAAGTTGGACAATACTTTTGTTTGCAGTTCGGATAATTATTTCCCTGAAAATGTATTCATGAATGATTCGGACGACAGCTATTATTCTGCCCTTTATGCTGAGGGAGAGACAAATGAGTATTGCCTTACGACCGATGCCGATGATTATATCACGGATGTAAGGGTTGGCGGACGTGATGCTTGGTATATGGTAGGACATGTATTTTTCAATCGTGAGTTTTCTGAGGCTTTCAGAAATATTATGACTGAGGAGTATAAGAACGATACAACCAGAAAGGGATATTGGGAGGATTTGTATATCCGTTATATCGACCAACTGCCCAAGATGAAAATCAACCGCTATAAAGAAGGTGAAATCCAAGAATTTGACAGCCTTGACGAGTTGCGCTTGTTTGACGATAGCTATATAGCGGATACTCGTTCGACAGTTGTAAAGTCAGTATGTAGAACTCTTAACCTCCAAGAGTCGGATGTATATGGCTTTAAGAACATCAAGCATGTTGGAGATTACCTGCATTTTCAGTTTAAGGTTGGTGACTCCACTTATGAGTATAACGACAAAACCGAAGTAAGGATAGAAAAGATATGAAGACAGCTATAATTCTTGCTGCACGACGAGAGAAAGAGTCTGAGATACCTTATCCTCTCAAAGCATTTGCTCCTGATCTTTGTCTTTTGGACCGTACCATAGGAATATTACGTGATTTGCATTTTAGTAATATCCTTATTGTTGTAGGATACAAGGCAGAAATGTTCAGAAAATATGAAGCAGATGATGTGACGCTAATAGTGAACAAAGACTATGAGTTTACGGCTTCTATGGGTTCTTTGGCTTTAGCCAAAGACTACGTTAAAGAAGATTTCCTACTCATAGAAAGCGATACGTTCTATGAGCGCCGACTTATTGAACAATTGGCTGCACGTACAGAGGGCAATTGTCTTTCCATGACTGAAGAAAGCGGTTCTGGCGATGAATGCTTTATGGAAACAAAGAATGGCTTTGTTACAAAAATCACCAAAGACCGCCATCGTGTTTGTCATTTTGAGGGCGAGATGATAGGTGTAAGCCGTATCACGTTAGACACATTTGAAATGTTGGTGAACGCATGGGAACATGCCAGTAATCCATACCTCAATTATGAGTATTTGCTGATTGACGTGACCGAACCGCTCGACCGTCCTGTCATTGTGCTTAAAAACTTGATTTGGGGTGATGTGGATTGCGAGGAAGACTTTAAGAAACTACATAATGTCATCTATCCACGTCTTCGCAGACGGGAGAATCCGTTTGACCATGACAACCTGATAATGCACTTACACAATATCTTCCCTGACAAGGATGTTAGTACAGCAGAAATCATTCAGATAGGCGGAATGAGCAACAAGAACTTCCGTGTGAATTTTGAAGGCAAGAGCTACGTGCTTCGTGTGCCGGGAAACGGATCGGAGGGTATGGTAGAACGCACGAATGAGGAGTTCAATGCTATCGAGGCTTGCAAGATGGGGGTGAATCCCGAGATTCGTTACTTCAATGCAAAGACAGGTATTAAGTTGGCTGACTTCGTAGAAAATGCTGAGACACTTAATGCTGCAACTATCCAACGTCATGACAACATGAAGAAGATAGCCAAAATCTATCAGACTATTCACGGTTCGCACATACGCTTGAAGAATGAGTTCAACATCTTTCAAGAGATTGAAAAATATGATCAGTTAATACAGAAGGCTGATGCTAAAATGTATGATGGTTGGGAAGATGTCCGTCCACAAGTAATGGCTCTCGAAGGTTATCTGAATGAGCTGGGCGTTGAATTGTGTCCTTGTCATAATGATGCCCTATATGAGAATTTCATCAAGGCAACGGATGGAACAATCTACCTCATAGATTGGGAATATTCAGGTATGAACGACCCTATGGCTGATTTTGCTGCTCTATTTGTTGAAGCAGCCTTCACTAAGGAGAATCAAGACTATATATTGGATAAGTATTTTAATGGAAATATACCAAAAAATGCTTTCCGAAAGATTCTTTGCTATATGATTCTATGGGATTACCTTTGGGCTCAATGGACTGTCATAAAAGAGGCTAAGGGCGATGATTTTGGAACATACGGACGAGACCGTTACGAAAGAGCAATTATGAATTTAAATAATATTAGAAAATAAATGGAAATACAAAAAAGAAAAAAAGATTGGACTACGATGTTGATTCCTTTTGCTATTGTAATAGCATTGATGGCGGTATTTATGATTGTGCCTGAGAAATCTAAGTCTGTAGTTGATACTATGCGTGGATTCTTTGGTGATACTATTGGAATATACTATCCAATACTTGCTATTGGTAGTGTTGTTTGTGCGCTTTACGTTGCTATGAATTCTAAGTATGGAAACATAAAGTTGGGTAATGTAGACAAACCTGCATATAGTAATTTCAAGTGGGGCACAATGATTTTCACATCAACGATGGCAGCCGACATTATGTTCTACTCGCTCATAGAATGGGCGCTGTATGGAGCAGAACCACATTTGGTAGAAATGGGTTCTATGACTATGTGGGCTCCAACATACACCTTATTCCATTGGGGACCATTGGCTTGGGGGTTCTATGTTATACTTGCTGTATGTTTCGGTTTCATGATGCACGTTCGTAAACGTGAACGCCAGCGCTTTTCGGAAGCTTGCCGTCCGTTGCTTGGTGATAATGTTGACGGCTTTTGGGGTAAAGTGATTGACGTCACTGCTATCTTTGCTGTAGTATGTGCAACAGCAACAACATTTTCATTAGCAACACCTCTTTTAACAAAAGCAATGGGTGTGGTGTTTGGTTTTGAGGTTAATACAGCCATTACTATTTGTGTGCTTCTACTCATTTGCTCTATCTACACCATTACAGTTTTATATGGTGTGAGAGGAATTAGCAGACTTGCAGGAATCTGTTCTTATCTATTCTTTGGTGTTCTTTTCTATTTTCTAGTATTAGGAGGTGAGACTCGTTTTATTATAGAAACAGGCTTTCAATCAATCGGAAACTTAGCTCAGAACTTCATAGGTCTATCCACCTATATGGATCCTCTTCGGGAAAATGGTTTTGCACAGAATTGGACTGTTTACTATTGGGCTTATTGGCTTGTTTGGTGTGTAGCTACTCCTTTCTTCATAGCTCTTATTTCTAAAGGACGTACTATCCGTAATACTGTTTTCGGCTCGTTCGGCTGGGGACTTGCTGGTACCTATATGTCGTTTATTATTCTTGGTAACTATGGACTTGCTCAACAAATGAAACATGGGCTTGATGTAACGGGCTATATAGGTAAAGGTGGTGAGATGTATGATGCTATCCTAATGATTTTTAATACGCTACCTCTTCCTTCCTTAGCATTGATGTTGCTTGTTATTACTATGATTGCCTTTTATAGCACAACGCTTGATGGCATTACTTATGTAGCATCTTCATATAGCTATAAAAAAATATCAGCAGAAGAAGAACCAGCTCGTAAGATTAGAGGTTTCTGGGCTCTTCTCTTAATATTCCTTCCTGTAGGTCTTCTCTTTGCACAAAACTCTTTGTATAGTCTACAAGGCGTAACTATCATAGCAGCATTCCCCGTTGGTATTTTGCTTATCATGATAGTTGTTAGTTTTTTCAAGGATTGCAGGAAATGGATGAAAGAACGTTAAAGCTGTATTAATACAATGACTAGCAGCAAAAAGAAAATTATTCGTTATGTTACTGTATCTCAATCCTTAGGCTTATGTTGTGAGGGTGATGATTAAGATTCGGACGATGGCTTGGTGGCGGTAACGTCACCTAGATCAAATCTTTATAAACTTAGAGATAAGGGTGGCTTTCATATTGTGTGATGATGTCAATGGTGAGCCATATCTCTATAGTGAATGACTTAAAGTCGTTTATTAGTATGATAAGTGTCTATGGTATGGAGAAAGATACTATTAGCATTTTTTTAAGTCTAATTTCCACAAAAGCATCATCCTATATAAATATAATGGAGGTAGTTGTGCTGTCTAGGGGGATTCTTACTCAAAAGTTGTTGTACTTATAAAATTAGTAGTTCAAGAAAATAAAACTTAATTAGAATGAATATTTTGCATGTTGTTAATATATATTTTGTTCTTCCTTACTTTATAGGTGATCAGTTTAAATACTTTAAAGAAAGGGGATATCATATGAATGTCGTTTGTAGCCCAAGTGATTATTTGCCAAATTATGCAAAGGAACAGGGCTTTCAATTTATAGAGTCGCCTGTAAATCGTAGTATTTCTATAAAGGAAGACATTTTGACCATTCGTAATATATGTAAGTTTATAAAAAGAAAAAAAATTGATATCATTATAGGTCACACACCTAAAGGTGGTTTGTTAGCTATGATTTCTGGATGGATTTGCCGTGTTCCAAAAAGAATTTACTTTCGTCACGGTCTCGTGTATGAGACTAGTCATGGGGTTAAGCGTTTTATTTTGATGTCGGTAGATAGATTGGCTTCTTTTTGTTCTACTCAAGTAGTTTGTGTTAGTCCATCTGTTTTGCGTAGAAGTATTGAAGATAAACTGGCTCCAGCCAAAAAGCAAATTATTCTGAGTAAAGGGACTTGTAATGGTGTGGATACTCAACATCATTTTAATTCAGAAATGATAGATAAAACCTGTCTTCTGAAATTGAAGGATAAATATGGCATAAAGAATTCAGATTTTGTTATTGGTTATTCTGGACGGCTTGTTCGTGATAAGGGTATCATAGAGTTAGTTAGAGCCTTTGACTGTTTGGAAAATGCAGAGAATTGTAAACTCTTGCTTGTTGGGATGTTTGAGGAAAGAGATGCGTTGCCAAAAGATATTCAAGATAGAATTCTAAATGATCCAAGAATAATCTATACGGGATTTATTAATGGTGGTATGGAATATTACTATTCAATGATGGATGTTTATGTATTAGCATCTTATCGTGAAGGTTTTCCAACAGGAGTTTTGGAAGCTCAGTCAATGGCGAAACCTGTTATAACTACACGAGTTACTGGATGTTGTGATTCAATTGTTAATAATTTGACAGGTCTTTTTGTTGATAATGATGCTTCTGATATCGCAAAAAAAATAGATATGATTAGACTGAATCATGCAATTGATGGTAATGAAGGTAGAAGATGGGTTGTTGAAAATTTCGATAGTCCACTTATATGGAAAGAGATAGAAGAAAAATTATATAAATCATAGTACTTGAAGTGTAATGATTAAAGTTTTGATTACAGGCGCAGGCTCTTACGTAGGTGAGAGCGTGCGCAAATATATTCTTTCTACATCATCTGATTTCGAGATAGATGCTGTGGATACGATGGGGGATAATTGGAAGAAGGCTGATTACTCTCAATATGATGTGGTATATCATGTGGCTGGTATTGCACATGTAAATGCTGATCCTAAGATGGAACCTTTATATTATAAGGTGAATCGCGACTTGACGATTGCTGTTGCTGAGCATGCAAAGGCTGCAGGAGTGAAGCTGTTTATCTTTATGTCGAGTCAGATTGTCTTCCATGAAAGTCAGTCGTTGAAGAGTGAGGTGCTGACCAAGGATACCAAGGAGAATCCTAATGGTTTCTATGGCGATTCTAAACTCCAGGCAGAGATTGGTCTTCATAAGTTGGAGGATGAGAACTTCAAGGTTTGCATCCTTCGTCCTTGTATGATATATGGTCCGAATGCGAAGGGTAATTTCCCAAGATTGGCGAAGCTTGCAACGAAAGTACCTTTCTTCCCATGCTGGCACAACAAGCGTTCGATGTTGTATATCGACAACCTTGCAGAGTTTGTGAAGCAGGCAATGCTTAGAGGACTGAGTGGTACTTTCTATCCTCAGAACAAGGAGCAGGCTGATACCGTAGAAATCATTCGCTTCTTTGCGAAGCATGCAGGACATAAGGTATGGATTAGCCATCTCTTCAATCCGTTCGTATGGCTTGGTTCCTTCGTGCTTCAGCCAATTAACAAAATGTTTGCTACCTACTATTATGACCCTGCTATGTCGAAAATGGATTTCGACTATCAGCTGGTTAGCTTTGAGGAAAGCTTGAAGAGGGTAGCGGAGGGAATGAAAGAAGGATAAAGTCCTTCTTTCAAATCTTCTTTAGATATTCCAACCACCTTTTAATAAAATACTTATGGTAACATATATCATTATTTTTGTTCTTCTTCTTATAGCAGAACTTGTTTATTTCCGTATTGCGGATAAGTGTAATATCATTGATAAGCCAAATGAAAGATCATCTCACACTTCTATCGTGTTGAGAGGTGGTGGCATCATCTTCCTGATAGGGGCTTGGGTATGGAGTGGATTCTTCGGATTTCCTTATCCTTGGTTTCTGGCTGGTTTGACATTGATTGCAGGTGTCAGCTTTGTGGATGATATCCGCTCACTGCCTGATAGTGTGAGATTGGTGGCGCAGTTTGCATCTGCGGCCTTGGCTTTCTATCAACTTGATATCTTGCATTGGTCTATGTGGTGGGTGGTTATCCTGGCACTCATCGTATATGTGGGTGCAACGAATGTCATCAACTTCATGGATGGTATCAATGGTATCACGGCTGGTTATTCGCTGGCGGTATTGGTACCTTTGGCATTGGTGAATATGAATGAGGAGTATATGGCGCAGAGCTTGGTTATCTCTACCATCCTCGCATCATTGGTATTCTGCATCTTCAACTTCCGACCAAAGGGTAAGGCGAAATGCTTTGCCGGTGATGTGGGATCTATCGGTATCGCCTTTATCATGTTGTTCCTCCTGGGCAACGTCATCATCAAGACTCAGGATGTTACCTGGCTTATTTTCCTGTTGGTATATGGTGTGGATGGCTGTCTGACGATAGTTCATCGCATTATGTTGCATGAGAATCTGGGTGAGGCTCATCGCAAGCATGCTTATCAGTTGATGGCAAATGAGTTGAAGATCGGTCATGTGAAGGTGTCTTCCTTGTATATGGCTATGCAGTTGGTGATTTCATTGGGATTTATCTATCTGTGTCCTGATAATGTAGCGTGCCACTGGATGTATCTTGTTGGCGCATTGCTTGTGTTGTCACTTGCTTATGTACTTTTCAAGAAGAAGTATTATCATCTTCACGAGGAGTATCTTGCTTCTCTTAAGAAATAAGAATCATGAATACATTGGAAATAAACAAAGATTTCTTGGATTCTCTTTTTGCCAAGGCAAAGGAGAATCCTCGCTTGCGCCAGAATTATGATCTTCGTACAAGTGCTGAGGATCAAAGCCAGAGAATGCTCAATGCTCTGCTGCCTGGTACTGAAGTGGCGATACATCGTCATCCGAACTCATCAGAGAGTGTCATCTGCCTTTGTGGCAGAATGGATGAAGTGATATACGAAGAGGTAGTATCCTATCATCAGGATGCTGGGGATACCATTAGAAAGGTCTCTTATCAAGAGATTGAGAGAATTCATCTCTGTCCTGAAAATGGGGACTTTGCCTGTCAAGTGCCTAAGGGGGCTTGGCACACGGTTGAGGTCTTTGAACCTAGCGTCATCTTTGAAGCGAAAGATGGAGCGTATGGGAGTGATGGGAGTGAAATACTTCGAACCACCTAGCTTTCTCCTTCCAAGGTTAGCCGATGGCTTACGGATGAAGGTCACGCAGATTTCGCAAATGACGCAGTTTTTTTCTTGGTGGTTTCGAATAAAAAGTGTATTTTTGTGGCACAAGTTGAACGTTTTAATTGGAAATATAAATGAAACCGACTGCAAAGATATATTGAATTCAAACAAACGTTTAAATGTTATGAAGACAGTTATAACCTACGGCACCTATGATCTTCTTCACCAAGGTCATATTAATCTCTTGAAACGAGCTAAGGAACTTGGTGATTACTTGATCGTGGGTGTCACGAATGATAATTTTGATAGAGACCGTGGTAAGCTCAATGTCAGAAATAATGTGCTTGAACGTGTGGAGGCAGTCAAGGCTACTGGCTATGCGGACAAAATCATCATCGAAGACTATGTGGGACAGAAGATAGATGACATCCAAAAATATGATGTTGACATCTTTGCCATAGGCTCTGATTGGGAAGGCAAGTTTGATTATCTCAACGAGTATTGCCAAGTAGTTTATCTTCCACGTACACAGGGTATCTCTTCTACTAAACTGAGAAATGAGAATCAGGAGATTGTGAATGTGGGTATCATTGGATGTGGTCGCATTGCACAGCGGTTTCCTGCTGAAGCTTCGGTGGTGAGTGGAATCAATGTATGTGCAGCTTATGACTTCAACAAGGATGCTGTTGTCTCTATGTCGAAAGACAACGAGAGCGTTTGGGCTTATGCAGACTTGGAAAAGTTTTATGATGCCGTTGATGCCGTTTATATTGCCACTCCTCATCTGAGCCATTATGAATACATCAAGAAGTCTCTGGAGGCAGGTAAGCATGTACTTTGCGAAACTCCGATGGTATTGAGTAGGGATCAAGCGGCAGAACTTTATCTGTTGGCAGAGAAGAATGGGGTGATTCTGATGGAGGCTAATAAGACAGCTCATTGCCCTGCATTCAATCACTTGATGGTGATGATTAAGTCTGGACTGATAGGTGAGATAGTTGACATTGAGGCTTCCTGTTCGCAGTTGCTTGACAAGACAGGTCGAGAGTTTGATGCAAGCCAAGCTGGTGGAGCCATGCATGAGGAAGGCAGTTATCCGCTTCTGCCAATCATCAAGTTGATGGGTGTCAACTATGATGACTTGATGTTGTTCAGTAGAATGGACAATTCTGTGGATGTCTATACGCATGGTGTCATGCGCTATCCGTCAGCCACTTGTTCTTTCAAAGTGGGCATCGGCGTGAAGACTGAGGGTAATTTGGTTATTTCTGGTACAAAAGGTTACGCCTATGTACCTGCCCCATGGTGGAAGACAGATTACTTTGAGCTTCGATATGAAGACCAAAATGAAAATAAAAAGTATTTCTACAAGTGGGATGGATATGGTCTCCGCTATGAGATACAAGAATTTATTAGCTGTATCATCAACAAGCGTTTTTCTTCTGCTCGTTTAAGAAGAAAGGAAAGCATCTGTATGGCTCAAGTCATGCAGCAGTTTGATGAGCGCAAGAATTTCTTTGAAATATAATATTATCGATATGATCAATTTTACTGTAGGTCCTGTACAGTCAAGTGAGACTGTACGAGCAATTGGTTCTGAACAAGTACCTTATTTCAGAACATCGGAGTTTTCTGATGTCATGTTTGAGAACGAACGACTCATCAAGAAGTTTGCCAAGGCTTCGGATGATTCCAAGGTGGTTTTCCTTACAGCTTCTGGTTCTGGAGCAATGGAGACTGCCATCATGAATACATTGACATCAAATGACAAGGCTTTGGTGGTGAATGGTGGCAGTTTTGGGCATCGCTTTGTGGAGTTGTTGGAACTTCACCATATTCCATATACAGATATCAAATTGGAGCATGGCAAGGCTTTGAATTCTGAGCAGCTTGCTCCTTTTGAGGGGAAAGGATATACAGCTTTCCTTGTCAATAAGCATGAGACTTCTACAGGTGTACATTATGACATCAATATGATTAGTGACTTCTGTAAGCGAAACAACCTATTCTTGATAGTGGATAGCATCAGTTCTTTCTTGGCAGATTCATTCAATATGCAGGAATTGGGCGCTGACATCATGTTGACTGGTAGCCAAAAAGCATTGGCTTGCCCTCCTGGTGTATCAATTATGGTGCTTTCGCCTAAGGCTATCGAGCGTGTGAACAAAACAAAGTGTGTTTGTCAGTACTTTGACTTACAGATTGCCTTGAAGAATATGGAACGTGGACAGACTCCTTGGACACCAGCAGTAGGTATTCTTCGCCAAATCAATGTACGATTGAAGGAGATTGGTGCGAATGGTGGTGTTGAAGCAGAAATCAAACGTATTGCAGGATTGGCTCATTATTTTCGTGAGCATATTAAGGGCTTGCCATTCGAGATAGTTTCTGACTCCTTGTCAAACGCAGTAACTCCACTTCATCCAACAACAGCTTCTGCATACGATATTTTCTTGAAAATCAAGGATGAGTATGGAATTTGGATTTGTCCTAATGGAGGTGATATGAAGGATACTATATTCCGTGTAGGTCATATAGGTGCCTTGACCACCGAGGATTACGACAAGCTGATAGCTGTTTTTAAGGATTTACAGAATAAACATTTTATATAAAGCTAATATGAAGAATCAAGCTAAATGATTGCTGATGTTGCCACTTAGGTTATGGGCAATGCTGGCTCCTGCAGAAGAAACCTTAGAGGATTCTACTTTTTCGGCAAGTTTGGAATTATCCACAAAATATATGTGGCATAGTATATAGATTGAGGCACGACCAGTATGGAAGCCTATGCACAAGCAGCCTGTTTATCAGAATGCTCCTGCATACGTGAATGGCGTAAGTGAAGCCATCTTCAAGGTGGGTGTCTGCTTGCCAGCTGGTCCGATGGTAACGGATGATGATGTTCGTTACATCGTGGAAAGTATTAAAGAGGCGATAATTTAATCGCCTCATTTATTACTTTCTGCCGAGAAAGGGATGTTTTCTGCAACTCTGTTTCTTCGGTAAGAAGTGTGTTCTAAAATCATCCCGTCCTTCTTTACCATTAAAGAAGGCTCCACCTCTCATCTCGGTCTTCTCCCCTCAGGGACGAGAGAATGTAACCGCCCTACAGTGCTGTATTTGCCCCACCTGTCCCTCCCCAGCGGGAGGGTCCTTAACCCACTCCCAAGCCCTCCGGTGCTCAGAACCGCTACGCTTTATGGTTGTCGGACCATCAAAGGTCTACGCCATGTTGTGCGGGATGGGACCGCCTGGGGAAAGGTGGAGACAGTATGGGAGCTTGCTATAATGGGGTTATAGATTACTGTCTTGAGGCTAATTTGCTGATAACTTGCAGATTTCTTGTGATTTTCTTGGTGGATTCAAGAAAAAAACGTAATTTTGGCGGCATCTAACATAAAATACAAAAGTATGGAAGGAAATAGATATAAAATAACAGAAGATAATGCTGCGGCTGGTATGGTTGCTGAGCCAACTCCAGTCGTAAGGCCTCCTTTGTCTGTTCAGGAAATGAGACATTGTCTTATGGATGCAATATATTCTTCTAAGGATATTGATAAATTATATACCTGCTTAGTTATTCTTAATGGTAAGCCGGTAAAAGAATATCGTAGTAAGTATCGTACTAAGACGGATGCAGAACTTTCCGCAGAGTTATCACAATTCCCATCTTGGGATGAAATGGAACATCCTGATTTGTCGAATATTGATTATCGACAATATAAGCATAAGAAGTCGCCAAGAACAATTAAAGCAATATCAAAATGGCTGTAACTAGAGTAAATCAAGGAGAAATTGTAGAGGTTCCATTTGAATTGCCTGATGGAAGCATCTTGCCACACCCTGCATTGGTTCTTTCAAATGAGTATTTGCAGGATTATGAAGATGGCTTGTTTTATGCCGTATTGATATCTACAAAAAATCATTATCCTGAATTCACAATACCAATTGAGGATTCTTGGTTAAACAAGCCCTTAAGTAAAAGCTCATTCTTTGTTACTCATATAATTGATCAGTTTAATGTTGATGAAGTTATGAGACGTAATAATACGTATTTAAAGGCTCGTTACTTTGATTATGTTGTTGATGAAATTATCAAGAATGTAATTGGTGGAAAAGAGGAATAATTGGTTGGGGTACAATGAAGTTTCATTAGATTGGTAGATATTGGAGTTTCCCACGGGATTGTGAGTGTTTGACGGGTATATCACCATTACAGCGTAAGGTTTTAACACATTAAGTATTTACCTTTGCATCCGTCTGCCTGTTAGCCATTTGGAGATTTCTGAGTCTCGCTTGTTGAGTAAGCGAGCGAAATCCTTTTGGGTGAGTCCTTTGGCTTTCAGAATCTCACTAATGCGCTCGGCAATACCGAAAGACAAATCGAACTCTGCCTTTTGCTCGGCAGGTATCGCAGCGAGGCAGTCACGGAATAATTTGTTCTGTATCATAACGCTTAAATTTCAAAGGTTGCACTTTCTATGTCTGTTTGGATTTTGTGGAAGAAATAGAATATAACTATGGCAATCGACCTGCTTTAATGAGATTGCAGAGAAGTTGATTTTGTGGTAATTTGCTGATAATTTGCGGCTGGTGCTGATTTTATCAAAAAGCCCCAACCTTATGCGAGGGGGCATAAGATTGGGGAGTGGAAATGAAAGTATAAAGAGAGTACGGAAATTTATATGTGGAAATGGATAGAGGAAAGCCATTCCTTGACATCGAAGCAAGGACAGCTCTTACGAACCCAGGGGAGGTCACGATGACCTAGAATCTCGGCATCGGGATAGTCGAGGGCGAGACTGTAGAGGAGGCCTTCCAGAGATTCCTTCTGGGCTGGAGTGCGAGTGTCGGCAGGCTTGCCTTTCTCGTCGAGACCACCCTCGTAGCAGATTCCGATGCTGTGGGCGTTGTAGTGACGGGCGTGAGCCCCCACCTCGTTTTCTGGACGGCAGGGATAGACCATTCCATCCTTCGTGATGTAATAGTGGTAACCGATGGAGCGGAAACCACGGGCCTTGTGGCAGGCTTCCAAGGCTTCAGCTGGGAAGTCCTGGTTTACACGTGTGGCACTGCAATGTACCACGATCAGATTGATTTTTCTTTGATTCTTCATTTTTCTTTGGATTATTAAGAATTAATGTTTAATTTTGAACACGAATCTCTCGAATGACACGAATATGTCCTTTGAACAGATATGATTCGTTCGATTCGTGTAATTCGTGTTCAGACGCTATCATTTGCAGCTCTGCATGCAGAAGGAGCTGAGGACGGCAGTGAGGACAGTGATGACGAAATTGATGACGGATTTCCAGTTTATTTTCATGATGATTAGTGATTAATGATTAATAATTCGTGTGGGAGACAAAAGGAAGCGGACAGGATGAGCAAGTATCCGTTCAGGGCGATGATTTGACAATGTTGAGTGATGAACTCATTCCTGATGTGCCCTCGGATTACTCCGGACTGCATCCTGCCGATGCGCTTCTTCTTGTTTCAGATGCCAGGAGGCTAGGACTACTAGAAGTTTACATTATCGCCTCCAGTAGTTCCGCTACCGCCCTGGTCGGTGTTTTCACCTCCGGTGGTTCCGCTACCGCCCTGGCTGGTGTTGTCGCCACCCGTGGTTCCCTTGTCGGTATCCGGGGTGGTTCCATCCCCTAACAGAGCAGTGGCCTTCTTCAGCGTAGCATCGAGGTTGATGGTCTTGGCGCTGAACTCACCGGTGCCACGAGCACGGAGACGGAAGCCGTCGATGTTCTTGGCGATGGTGAACTCCTTCTCCGAGGTAGCTCCCTCCTTGTTGCGGATGCCGATGGAGAAGATGGCGAGGTCGTCGATCTTCACAGCGATACCCTGCAAGGTGAGTTCCTTGATGCACGATACCATATCGGTAATCATGCCCTTGATGGCTCCCTTGGAGAAAGGAGTGTTGTGGCTAGCCATGTGTCCGGCCAGGCCGTCGATACCTACCGTCTGCGTGATGACTGGATAGGCGTAGTACTTGCCGTATGCCTCTGGCATCTTGGCGTTCTGATTTAGTTTTAGTACGTAAAGCAACATAGTTTTTAAGTGTTAATGGTTAATGTTCTTCTTTCTGAATCACATTGCAAAGATACAACATTTCTCATTCCCAACTCACCGATGCTCAATGTTGCTCCACGATACTCAACGATTATCACTGATAAATATCAGGGCTCTCCCAAATGGAAGAAAATATAGGATACTTGCAGGGGATTGAACTCCTTGCTGTTCTTGGTGTATCCACTCTTCAGCAGCTGCTCATAGAGCTGGGTGCATCTTACTATCCATCTCATCAGATGGGCTCTTGCCACGTCCGGGTCGGAATCCGGAAAATAGAGCAGGGCTAACTCCTGCTTGGTGTAACTTCGTAAATCCATAGACTTTATTATTAATGTTGAATGTTGAATTTTGAACACGAATCTCTCGAATCTAACGAATCTTTCGTCTTCAAGCAACTTATTCGTGTAATTCGTGTAATTCGTGTTCCGAAAAAACAATAAGAAATTTGCGTGTAGAGAAATATCTATTAGGGTTATGATCCATAAGTATGATACTTAGCCATCGTAACCATGATACTTAGCTATCGTAACTATCTTGTTTACGCCAGGGGGTAACTAGGGTGAGTAGGAAATCGCTTTTTCTAGGAGTCTATATATATACTGTATCTTTCCTATAGTAAACGAACCTTTACATAAGGAAAGTCTTAGAAAGTACCCTCCCCTTACTTACCCTACCCACCCCTAGAAGGGCAGGTCGGGGTCGGTATCCTGCTGGGAATAGTCGCCCTCTGCCTCCATCGCCAGGTGTACTTGCTGTGCCTTGATCATGTCGCCGTCACGCTCTATCACGAGATAGCCCCAGCAGTGGTTCACCCTCACCTTGCGGAATCCCAGTTCGCAGAAAGCCCTGCCCACATATACGGCACTGAGCTTCTGGCTGATGCCCGCTCCGATAATCTGAAGGGCACGGCTGGCAGTCATGAATATTCCATGCTGTTCCTCGGTGGGATGGGCGAAGTAGAGCGCAACGAGTTCCCGCTCCAGACGGGGTGCCTCAAACTTGTGGTTGTGAAGGTTGAGCTCGATAATCTCTTGCTGCGTAAACCAATATCTGAAGCCTGAGCGCAGCAGATGCAACGCCTGGGCATAGATGTGGGGATAGTCGAAGGGATGCTCACGGGGCGACTGGATGCTCTCCACCTCGAAGGGCAGCCAGCGGCGATTGCCCGTAGGATCGGAGAGGAACTGTACGTTGTTGCCTGTGGCGGCAAACGAGGCTATATGGGGGCGATGCTCCGGGTAATGGGCGTAGGCAGCACGCTCGTCGATGGTGAGCATGGTGACGGCAGCTTTCAGCTGGTTCAGCTCTGAGGGCTTCATCGTGTCCAGCTCCTCGCAGAGCATTAGACCGTAGGTGGCGAGCACCAGCAGGTCGTCCTTGGAGAGGCGACTGGCATTGGTCTTGGTGTAGAAATACTGGCGCAGTTCGGGCGGCAATACCATGGCTATCCAAGTGCTCTTGCCGGAGCCCTGTGCGCCTATCAATACGATGATCACATTGTTTACCACGTCGTCGAGCGTCCATCCAGCCAGCATCCCCACGAGCCACTTGCGCAGGTAGCAGGTCCATAGCTTCTGTTGTTCCTCGCCACCCTTGATGGTCACGCTGTCGGCAAGCTGCTGTATGTAGTCGGTGTCGCCCTCGTGCCATTCGGGAAGGCTACCCAGATAGTCGATGAACGGATTGAACGGCTGCACATAGTTGCTCTCGATGACACGGAAGAAGTCTTGCACCGCGGCACGGTTTGTCTTCGACATCTCGCTCCACAGGGTGTTGACCGCACGGTCGTTGATGGTCTGCCAAAGTCTGGGGGCAGAAGAATCCTCGCCCTTTCCTTCGCCTTCTACCTTCATGCGATACTCCACCCTCATGGTAATCTGGTTGTACCTCAGTTCCACGTGCTCGCCCAGAAACTTGATGATGTCGTTCACGGAAGCCGACTTGCCCGCCTCATGGCGACGGTTTTGCAGCTCGTGCTTGCGCTTGCCGTGCTCCTCAGTCTGACGGTAGCAACTGTCCACGGCAGCCTTCGGACGCTCGTAGTCGGGAAACTCCTGGCGAATGAACTCCAGGGCGGCATCGGCGGAGAAACCGAAGGCATTGAGCTTGTAGGCGAGGCACGATACATACTCGTTCTTGCTGCCCGCCACATAAGTCTTCTTCTCATGCTCCAGTTCCTTGGCAAGCTTGTCGTCGTAGAGGCGGTCAATCTTCTTCACCTCCCGTCGCAATCGAGCCGTGGCATTGTCCTGCAAGGTCTTCTCCTGCTGTCGTGCCACCAGCCAGTCGTAGCTGAAAGGTTCGGCATCGGGTCGGAAGAAGGCTTCAGGGTCGTAGGCGGCACCCATCAGTCTGCCCAGGTTGCAGCAATGCTCGTCGTACTCCACGCCCAGCAGGTCGGAGAAATACTGGTTGCCATGGCGGAAGGCTGTGGGATAGAACTTCATCTGCTCCTCCAGCGTCATGCCCGGCTTCATCTCGTAGCGATAGAGAACGCGCAGTCCCTCACCCGAAGCGGTGATGTGGAAGAACAAAGTGTGACTGTCCTCTCTCAGCTTGGCGCAGAGTTCGGCTAGTTTCTCCTTCGGCACGTGGTCGAAGTCAGAAAATCCGATGCCCGTCACCTCGATGATGTCCTTCTTCGCCTTGCCACCCTGGAAGACGCAGGTCACGGAGAAGCAGTAGCACTGGCTCTTGTACTCCCTCTGGTGCGTGATGCGGTAACGCTTCGTCAGTTCGGCGAGCTGCTTGTCGCCCCTGATGATGTCCACCATTTGCTGGAACTTGATGACAGCAGGCACGGTGGACTGGTAGCCATTGAAAATGTTGATGTTCATAATTACATTTCCTTTGTTTAGTTAATATAAAACATTGTTAGTTGTTTTCACGAATTCATCGTTGTTTTTGTCTAACGCTGGCAAAATTATAAAAAGTCGGTGACATATCATCGCATTTGTTTCCTAGCTAGGGAACGAGTTTTTAACATAAATAACGTTTGAATTCATGAGTAGCCAGAAAGATTATGTTCCAGTCCAGCTCATTATCAAGATTGGTGATCGCCTGTTGGCAGTGGATGGCTTAGGTCATCAAGTGTATAGTGCAAGATATTTAGAGAAGAATCATCTCAGCAGCAGGGCGCAGTGTCATTTCCGTCACCACGAGTCGGTGTCAGTGATGCAGCTGTACGCCGCCATCCGCATCCTTCTCCTCAACACCTCTTCTGTCTGGGACCGCATTCTTCAGATGTGCCGCATACTGGATATATTGGAGCAATGCTTCTGCGACTGTTATTCCGGTGTCACCCTCCATCCCTTTGACGGTGGCATGGAGAAGAGCGTCCGCGACAAGATGCTCTCCGTAGCGGGCTACGACTTCGGGGCCGTGATAAGCGATGTGGGGGAGTGGAAAAGGAGGGGGTGAGAAATTTGAAAGCAAACTTTCATTGCGCTCATTTGCAAAATCTTTAGCCAAAGGGAGCTCTACATCCCACCCAAGCCTTCCCTTCACTGAAGGGAAGGATGTAACCGCCCTCCGGTGCTCGGAACCGCTGCGCTATAAGGTTGTCGGACCATCAAAGGTCTGCGCCATGTTGTGCGGGATGGGACCGCCTGGGGAATAGCAGTTTATAGTTTACTGTTAATAGTTCACAGTTGATTTTGTAGTAATTGGCTGATAACTTGCAGATTTCTTGTGGTTTTCTTGGTGGTTTCGAGGAAAAAGCGTATATTTGCAATTCAATTTTAAGGATTATATATATGGCTAGACTGATCATAAGAAATATAGGACCTATCAAGAATGTGGATATTGAACTGAATAAGGTCAATGTCTTCATCGGGGAGCAAAGTAGCGGAAAGAGTACAATCGCTAAGATTATAAGCTTCTGCTCATGGCTGGAAAAAACTGTAAATAAGGATAATGTGTTCTTTGGTGAGGGCAAAGAGGCATATCGGCGTTTACAGACTTATCATCATATTCAGTCATATTTTCGTGAGGATTCTGTTATCTGCTATCTTGGCGAGAACCTCGTTTATGCCTATAATTGGCCAGCTGAAGAGCAGATTCCGTATCCTGGATGGGATTTTTTAAATAGCGAGCATTTCTCTGTAAAGGAGGTGTTTTTGTTCCCTTCTTCTAAAGTGGTTAATCCTAAGGTTATCTATATTCCTGCAGAACGCAATTTCGTTTCAGTGGTTCCTAATCTGCAAAAGTATGCTGAGAATGACGATAACTTGATGGATTTCCTGCTAAGTTGGCAGGAAGCAAGGAAAAAGTATCCTACTTCTCATAAACTCGCTCTTCTCAATTTAGGCATGGACTTCTACTCTCAAGATGGTGTCTCTAATATGGTGTCTCTTCCACAAGGTGGGGTGGTTGCCTTGGAGGCTGCATCAAGTGGATTGCAGAGTATCGTTCCTTTGCTCACTCTGATAGACTGGTTGGCGAAGGGCATCTATCAGGAGAATAAACCTTATTCTTTCGAGGAAATCGAGAAAATCAGACATTTGCTTGATGAGGTAGGAAAGGATTTGTCTCTTAGCGACAATGATAGCTTGAAGGAACGGTTGGCTGGTATTGTGAGTGGTAAGATTTATACGCATACGCAGTTTGTTATAGAAGAGCCGGAACAGAATTTGTTCCCTACAACCCAGCGTGATTTGGTGTATTACTTGCTGAAGGCCATCAATCATGGAAGAAAACATCGCTTGGTGGTTACTACTCATAGTCCTTATATTCTTCATGCTTTCAACAATAGCATGATATTAGGACAGGTACAGACCGAGTTGCCTGAAGATTTTAAAGAGAAGTTGGATTGCAAGGATGCTGCAATTTTGCCGGAGTTTGTGAGTGTTTGGCAGATTTCTGATGGCAGTCTTATTGATATTAAGGATGGTAGGACGAATACAATTGGTAAGCATTATTTCAATGATGTGATGAATGACATATTGGATGATTATTATCTGATGGTGCCTTATCTTAAAATTGCAAAATCATGATAAAGAAGCTATTGGATGTGTTATCCGAACACAAGGATTACCTTGAAACGCTTCAGGGTAAAGTGCTATATGTAGCAGATTGGAAGGATGAAAACAATGGTGGTATTTCTTTTACCGATTATGATGTAAAAAGAGCTACAGTAAGGTTGTTGAATCCTAATATGCTATCTGTATGCTGTGATAAGTTCCCGGAAAATGCTTTACCAATAAAGAAAGGGCGCTTTTCACAGCAATGTGAGTGTGTCTTGTTTCCTCATGAAGAAGCTGATGTTGTTGATAACTGGCTGTTGTTTATAGAAACAAAGTATGCAAAAGATGAGATAAAGGCTCGTGATGAAAGGAATAACTATCCTCAAAAGATGGTTGGTCAGATAGAGGCAACTGTTGAGTATTTCAGGAACAAAGGAATTTTGGAAGAAAATAAAGTTGTATATGCAATAGTTTCTTTTCCTATGCTGGATAATTATAATGCTTGGTTTGATCAAAATTTGATTCACGAAGCATTGGCTAAACATCGAATCATCGTAAGAGCAACCAATCAGGCCAAAATATTGAGTAAACAGGTTATTCAACTTTAGGGGGTATGGGTGTGTTTGCTGATGTAATCCCTGAAGGTGCACAAGAAGCAATCCGTCGTATGATGGAACGCTCAAAAAATGTAAAGATTAAACTTCCTCTTTAATACCTAATATCTGAGAAACACAAAAGAATAAGACTTTAGATTTTTAATTATATACGATAAGATGGGTTGAGCTTTGAATAAAAGCTCGGCTCATCTTGTTGGCTATTGTCTTCTCATGTAATTTCTTTTGATGAAGAAAATCAAGCTGTTTGATTATCAGCAGAGGATGCTGGAGGATATCATCAACGTGCTGACCACCGCTTCTACCAGTACATTCTATAATGAGAATGGGAAGAAGGAGAAGGTAGGCAGTTCGGTGATGGTGCAGATGCCGACAGGTACGGGAAAGACCTATGTGATGGCGGCTGTGGTGAAATGGTTTCTTGATAACCATGACACGGGCGAAGTGTGGATTGTGGCGCACCGCCGTGAATTGGTGGAGCAGATGCAGCAGACGCTCGACAGATTCTGCCTGGACTATGGGGAGAAGGAAATGGAGCTGAAAGCGAAAGTAAGGATAAGGGTGCTCTCCATTCAATGGTTGAACAGACATGTCGAAGAACTGGAAGGGGCGGAGTGTACGCCAGGACTCATCGTTGTGGATGAGGCGCACCACGCCATAGCAACCTCCTATCAAGACTTGTTTGACAGGAACAGAAAGGCTCTGAAACTCGGTATGACGGCCACTCCATGCCGCATGAACAAGAAATCCTTTGGCAGACTGTTTGGGATGTTGCTGAAATCTCCATGTACCAACGACTTCATCCTGCGTGGGTATCTGGCACCTTACGACTATGTGGTGATCGGCAAGTACTCCAACGATCAGATGACCGTAAACCTGCTGAAAGGACGAGGCAGCGATGGCGACTATGCCATCAAGGAGATGGATGAGAAACTGAACATTCCGCAGACCATCCAACGCCTCTACGACAGCGTGAAGAAATACGCTGACGGCAAGAAGGGTATCGTATATGCCATTGACATCGACCATGCCCAGGCGATAGCCGCCTGTTACAATGCCCTCGGACTGAAAAGCGTGGCACTGGACAGCAAGACGCCTGCCAAGAAACGCCAGGAAATGGTGGAGGCTTTCAGACGCAGCGAGATAGACTGTCTGGTGAACGTGAACCTCTTCGACGAGGGTTTTGACTGTCCTGACGTGGAGTTTATCCAGATGGCCCGTCCTACGCTGTCGCTAGCCAAGTATCTGCAGATGGTGGGGCGCGGGTTGCGTATCAACCATGAGAACAAGGATAAGGTGTGCATGATTATCGACAACGTAGGTAACTACCGCAAGTTCGGCTTGCCCGACAAGCCTCGTAACTGGGAGAGTATGTTTGCTGGCTTGAGGGCTGGCAAGGGTATCATTCCAACCTATGTGAAGAAGATACAGAACATCATTGCCGTGAATGATGAGATGATAACGGTGAAGAAGGCGAATACGGCAAGGAAGAAAATGACAGCCAGACAACTGAAGGAATATCTGAAGAATGTAGAGCCTTTCCAGCAGGATGGCAGATGGGGACTGAGGGTGATGAACGACATCATCGTGAAACCTATTTACGCGCATATCTCTAACTTCCGAGGTGATTATGCCCAATGCAGGATAGGCATACAGAAATGTTTGTATGGACTATTGGACAGGAGGGGCAATATCATCCTGCCTCCGGAATATAAATACATATACGGGTGGAATGAACATGCGGTTGAAGTTAAAGGTAACGATGGTTACAGCAGGACCATAGAATTGTAGTGACCTGGTATAAAAGGTACAAAATCGTTCAAAAAGGAGTACTTTTCATCATTTTGATAGCTATATGGGCTTTAGGGTTTGGTAATTTCTGGAAAATGTTGTAATTTTGCAGCATCATCTTATAATTGTCAACTAACAAATTAAAAAATAATGAAGAAGAAATTATCAACAGTACTCCTGGCTTTGGCTGCTTTCATGCCAATGACAGCACAGAATTTAGTAAAGGGTGATTATGGTTATCTCTATTGTCACATGAGTGATAAGGGAGAGTGGACCGCGTATGCAGTATCTCGTGATGGCTACAACTATCAGGACATTAATGATGGAAAACCTATCTTCGATCCTGCAGAGCATGCGCGTATCGAAGGAGGAACCCGCGACGCCTATATCACCCGTACCCATAATGGAAAGGGATATATTATGGTGACCACGGATATGTGTGTGGCAAAAAGCCATAAGTGGGATAACTATGGTATCGATCTCTTGAAGAGTGATGATCTCATTCACTGGACCAGTGTAACTTTCGATTACCGTAAGGGTATGCAGAATTTCTGCGATGCAGCTACCGCTCAGTCTCCTTACAAGGATTGGAGTACCATCAACCGTGTCTGGGCTCCTCAGATTTTCTGGGATCCTGACTATCGTTGGCAAAATGGTGAGAAGGGGGGATACATGATCTATTATTCTATGCTTAATCGTGCGGAGGAAAAATATGATCGGATGTATTATAGCTATGCAGACAAGTCTTTCACCAAGATTACTGCCCCAAAGCTTCTCTTCGATTGGGGATATGCTACCATTGATGCTGACATCAACTTCTTGAAGAGCGATGGTCTTTACCACATGCTTATCAAGAAGGAAGGTGGAAAACCTGGTATCTATACTGCTACCAGCAAGCATTTGAACCACGGATGGGGCGAACCGGTAGAGAACGACTACGTAAGTTTCGAAGGTAAGAAGAATTGCGAAGGTAGCTCTGCCTTCCAGTTGATGGGCGATGATACCTGGCGTGTAGCTTATATCCAGTATAGCGATCAGCCTAAGCACTATCGTATCTGTAAGGCAGATAAGTATCTCCGCAATTTCTCAGATCCTGTTGATATCAAGGGCGTAACGGGTCCTCAGCATGGTAGCTTTATGCGAATTACCAAGAAAGAGTATCAGCGACTCCTGAAATGGGACAAGGAGTTGAAGGCAAGTCATTGATAGATATAATAACTTCCCCCGCTGCTCTTGCAGTATTTGCTTAAGTATTGTTATGTGCCTATATATAATAAGGAGAAAGATCTGTTTTAGAGCTTTGTTGTGTTTATGAATGTTAAATTCGAAAGAAAAATGCAACTTTCTTCTCGAAAAATTTGGTGGAATGAAAAATAGTTAGTACTTTTGCACTCGCTTTTGAGAAATA
>ERZ773187.508-NODE-508-length-36969-cov-12.684049_pt1 | contig 36969 bp, 34 predicted proteins | sample MGYA00511242_ERZ773187 | MGnify/ENA primary metagenome ERZ773187 (study PRJEB29015, sample SAMEA2737744) | human gut metagenome | biome: human gut; feature: human-associated habitat; material: faeces | place: China | collected 2012 ...
TATGCCATCAAGCAATTTCAGCAAAATGGTGTAGTCTGATAAAATCCAATAAAGCAAATGCGGAAATGGTGTAAAAATGGTGTAACAGCCAAGACACCAAACGCTGAAACCCCTTGAAAATCAAGGAAAACCGAAGGAGAATGAGTACAAATGAAATTAGGTATCGTGGGGCTGCCCAATGTGGGCAAGAGCACCCTCTTCAACGCCATCACCGGCGCGGGCGCGGAGAGCGCCAACTATCCGTTCTGTACGATTGAGCCGAATGTCGGCATCGTCGCCGTGCCGGACGAGCGGCTCGACAAGCTCGCCGAGATGTACCACCCTGACAAGAAAACGCCCGCCGTCATCGAGTTCGTGGACATCGCGGGTCTTGTCAAGGGCGCGAGCCAGGGCGCGGGGCTCGGCAACAAGTTCCTCGAGAACATCCGCCGCACGGATGCGATTGTCCACGTCGTGCGCTGCTTCGACGACGAGAACATCATGCACGTCGTGGCCGACGCGGGCGTCGCGGCGCCGGTCGACCCGCTGGGCGACATTGAGACGATCGACCTTGAGCTCATCATGGCTGACCTCGAGATGGTAAACCGCCGCGTGGAGAAGGCCACGAAGGCCGCCAAGGGCGACAAGAAGTTCCTGCACGAGGCCGAGGTGTTCAAGGCGCTGGCCGCGCACCTCGACGCGGGCAAGTCCGCCCGCACGTTCGACTGCTCCGACGACGACCGCGCCATCGTGGAGACGGCGGATCTGCTGAGTCTCAAGCCCATCATCTATGCCGCGAATATGGACGAGGCCGGCTTTGCCGACTGCGAAAACAACGCCTATTTCCGTTCCGTCCGCGACCTCGCGGCCAAGGAGGGCGCGCAGGTGCTCCCCATCTGCGCCAAGCTCGAGCAGGACATCGCCGAGCTGGACGACCCCGAGGAGCGCGCGATGTTCCTCGAGGATCTGGGCATCGAACAGTCCGGTCTGGATCGGCTGATCCAGTGCAGCTATGAGCTGCTGGGGCTGATCTCCTTCCTGACCTACGGCACGGACGAGTGCCGCGCGTGGACGATCAAAAAGGGTACGAAGGCCCCGCAGGCCGCGGGTAAGATCCACTCCGACATTGAGCGCGGCTTCATCCGCGCCGAGACGATCAACTTCAGCGAGATGATCGCCTGCGGCAGCGTCGCCGCCGCCAAGGAGAAGGGGCTGCTGCGCTCCGAGGGCAAGGAGTACGTCGTCAAGGACGGCGACATGATCTACTTCCGCTTCAACGTTTAAGCCGCAGGACGAACCGACACCTGCGGGGCTGCTTGCCCCGCAGGTGTTTTTTCGCGCAAACGGGAAATATAGGAAAAATCTGGGACAGATATAGACGAACCCCCCCGTTTCCGGCACGGGAAAACGGGGATATACTACCCCTGCAATCCGATGGAGGAGGGCTTGATGATGAAAGAAAAACAGGCCGAAATTCTGCTCGCCGCGGTGATTACCGCGCGGGCCACGTCGTTTATCTTCGCCAAATGGTGTCTGGCGGATCTGGACACGTTCAATCTGCTGGCGGTGTGTTTTCTGCTGGCTTTTCTGCTGCTGGGCGTGCTCTTTTTCCGGAAGCTGCGCGGTATCTCCCTGCGAACGGTCGGGCGCGGCGCTTTGATGGGGGTACTGTTCTACCTCGTCATGGGCTGCGAGGTGTCCGCCCTGCACACGGCGGACACGTCCGTCGTCTCCGCGCTGGAAAACACCGCCATTATTCTCGTGCCGCTGTTTGAGGCGGCGCTGCACCGCCGCCGACCCGACCGGACGGCGCTTCTGTGCGCGGCCGTGCTGCATGAGCAGCTCGGCGTGACGGGCTTTGCCGGGATCGCGCTCATCCTGCTGAGCATCCTTGTGCCGCATCTGCCCGCCCTTGCAAATGCGGTCAAAAAGGGGTATACTGAATCGTCAAATCCGGAAAGGAAGTCAGTCTTATGAAATACCAGACGATTCTGTTCGATATGGACGGCACGATTCTCGACACGCTGGAGGACCTGCAGTCCTCCGTGAACCACATGCGGGAGAAATACGGCTATCCCCCCTGTTCGCTCGACGAGGTGCGCCGCTTCGTCGGCAACGGCGCGCGCGTGCTGATGCGCCGCGCTCTGCCGGAGCTGATGACACCCGAGCGCGAGGACGCGCTGCTTGAAGAGTATAAGGCGTGGTACATGGCGCACAACTGCGTCCGCACGCACCCGTATGCGGGCATCCCGGCGCTGCTTGAGGAGCTGCGCGGCGCGGGCGTGACGACCGCGGTCGTCTCCAACAAGCCGCACGCGAACACCGTGGATCTCGCGGCACGGTTCTTCCCGGGCCTGCCCGCCTTCGGCCAGCGGGAGGGCATCCCCGCCAAGCCTGCGCCCGACATGGTCTGGGCGGCGCTCGAGGAGCTGGGCGCGCCGCGCGAGGGCGCGCTCTACGTCGGCGACAGCGAGGTAGACGTGGAAACGGCGCGGCGCAGCGGGCTGGATCTCGTGGGCGTCTCGTGGGGCTTTCGCGGTCGGGAGCTGCTGCGGCAGGCGGGCGCGGAGCACATCGCGGACAGCGTGCAGCAGCTGTTGGAATTTGTGCGCTGAGCGGTTGACAAAGGCCGGAAAGCGTGCTATATTGTGCTTTGAACGTAGAAAAAAGGCATTGAAGAGGAAGCGCCCTGCGGCAGGTCTCAGAGAGGGATTGTCTGGCTGTGAATATCCCGGCTGAAAGCAGAAGCGTACCACCTCCGAGCCGCCCACTGAACCGCGCCGCGGTAGGCTGGGCCGGGCACCTCCCGTTACAGAGGACACGAGCGACGGCGCACCGCGCCGTAAGCAGGGTGGAACCGTGGAGTAAATTTTTTACCTCACCCCTGACAAACCATCAGGGGTGGGGATTTTTTATATCCCACCCCCAGAACAAGGAGGATCACATCATGAGCGAAGAAAACAAGTACACCTTTGAAAATGAGGAGTATCGCCGCACCTACTGGCATACTTGTTCCCACGTCCTGGCGCAGGCCGTCAAGCGCCTGCACCCGGAGGTGAAGCTGGCTATCGGCCCGTCCATCGAGAACGGCTTTTACTACGACATGGACGCACCCTTTGCCTTCACGCCCGAGGATCTGGCCGAGATCGAGGCCGAGATGCGCAAGATCTGCAAGGAGAAGCTGAAGCTCGAGCGCTTTGAGCTGCCCCGCGAGGAGGCGCTGAAGTACATGGAGGAGCGTGAGGAGCCGTACAAGGTCGAGCTGATCAACGACCTGCCCGCCGACGCACACATCTCCTTCTATAAGCAGGGCGAATTCGTCGACCTGTGCGCCGGCCCGCACCTCGACTCCACCGGCCGCATCAAGGGCAATGCCATCAAGCTGACCGCCTGCAACGCCGCCTACTGGCGCGGCGACAGCAATCGCCAGACCCTGCAGCGCATCTACGGCGTCGCCTTCCCGAAGAAGGAGGAGCTCGACGCGTATCTGGAGCGTCTGGAGGAGGCCAAGCGCCGCGACCACCGCAAGCTCGGCAAGGAGCTGGGCCTGTTCATGATGGCCGACGAGGGCCCGGGCTTCCCGTTCTTCCTGCCGAAGGGCATGGTGCTGAAAAATACGCTGCTCGACTACTGGCGCAAGTGCCACAAGCGCTATGGCTATGTGGAGATCTCCACGCCCATCATCCTCAACCAGGAGCTCTGGCACCGCAGCGGCCACTGGGATCACTACAAGGACAATATGTACACCACCGTCATCGACGGCGAGGATTACGCCATCAAGCCGATGAACTGCCCCGGCGGCATGCTGGTTTATAAGAGCGAGCCGCACTCCTACCGCGACCTGCCCCTGCGCATGGCGGAGCTGGGTCTTGTCCACCGCCACGAGATGTCCGGCGCGCTGCACGGCCTGTTCCGCGTCCGCTGCTTCACGCAGGACGACGCGCACATCTTCATGACCCCCGCCCAGATGAAGGACGAGATTAAGAACGTCGTGAAGCTGTTCGACGAGATCTACTCCACCTTCGGCCTGACGTATCAGATTGAGCTGTCCACCATGCCCGAGGACCACATGGGCGACGAGAAGGACTGGAAGTTCGCTGAGGATACGCTGCAGGCGGCCATCACCGAGATGGGCAAGGACTTCGTCATCAACGCCGGTGACGGCGCGTTCTACGGCCCGAAGCTGGACTTCCATCTGGCCGATTCTCTGGGCCGCACGTGGCAGTGCGGCACCATCCAGCTCGACTTCCAGATGCCCGAGCGCTTCGAGCTGGAGTATGTCGGCGAGGACGGTGAGAAGCACCGCCCCGTCATGATCCACCGCGCGCTGCTCGGCTCGATCGAGCGCTTCATCGGCGTCATCACCGAGCACTTCGCCGGTGCCTTCCCCGCGTGGCTGTCCCCGGTGCAGGTCAAGATCCTGCCCGTGACCGACCGCGCCATCGAGTACGCCAAGACCACCGCCGCCCAGCTCGACAGCGAGGGCTTCCGCGTGGAGGTTGACGAGCGCAACGAGAAGATCGGCAAGAAGATCCGCGAGGCCACGCTCGAGAAGGTTCCCTTCATGCTGGTCGTCGGCGACCGCGACATGGAGGCAGGCACTGTCTCCGTCCGCACCCGCGGCGGCGAGGATCTCGGCGCGATGCCGCTGGCCGATTTCGCCGCGAAGCTGCACGAGATCGTCGACAGTCTCGCCATTCAGTAAGAATTCACTGACAGCAGCGAGGGCATGACGCACGGCGTTGTGCCCTCGCTCTTTTCCCGTCTGCACAGCATCCCGATCGCGCTTCCCAATTGGTGGAAAATTTGCACATTTCGCACAAAAATGCAGTTTTAGCACCGTTTTTCGCCCCTTCCCCCTTGCGAAAGCGCTCTGTTTTTGGCATAATAATCACATGTTATCTTATTGAGAGAAGGAAACCCCTATGCAACACGACGCAGTACAAATTCCTTGGCAGCCTGTCAAAACGCGCCGCGCCAGTGAGGAAATCTATCTTCAGCTGCGGGAATTTATTCTCTCCGGACAGCTCAAGCCCGGAGACCGTCTCCCCTCCGAGCGCGCCATGATGGCGCAGCTCAACCGCAGCCGCCCGACCATCCGCGAGGCGCTGCGCATGCTCGAGCAGGGAGGCTATATCGCTTCGACGCATGGCGCCCCCGGCGCCGTGGTACAGGAGCCGAGCCTGCACGGCGTGGAGGAGCCGCTGGCCGAGATGATCCAGCTCAATCAGATTTCGCTGCAGGAGCTGGGTGAATACCGTCTCAACAATGACAGCACCATCGCCATGTGGGCCGCGCAGCGGCGCAGCGCAGCCGATCTGCAGCAGCTACGCCAGTGCCTGCAGGAGGCGCAAGCCTCCTTGGAGGACTATGAGCACTTCGTCGACCTCGACGTCAAGTTCCACAGCCTGCTTGCGCAGGCCACGGGCAACCGCGTCGCCGTCATCGTCACGCAGGTGCTCGGCAACGTCGAGAAGGAGACGCTGCGCCGGAAGATGCTCGCCATCTCCCAGGCCGACCGGCTGGCGCTGGAGCAGCGAATTCTGATGCGGCATCAGATTATCCTCTCCGCCATCGAGCTTGGTGACGCCGAGGGCGCGCGCGAGGCCATGATCGAGCACAGCCGCGCGGCGGATCAGGATCTGCCTGTCTGAGTTCAAGTTCCCCGAAGGGCTTCTGCCCTTCGGGGAACTTTTTCGCCGAGGCGCGCTGTTTTACGCAGTATTCTGCGTTTTTCGCGCAATATAATACCCCCGCAGGGCCTTGCGGCTCTGCGGGGGCGTTTCTTTGTAGGCGCGGACGGCGCTTTTGCTGCGCGCCGCGCACTGCAGCGATGTTACTGCGCCAAATACTCCAGCGCGATGGCGGACAATCCCGTCACGCCGTGCTTGATGACGTTCTCGTCGAAGACGATCTTGCCGTTGTGCAGCGAAACCATGTTCTCGCCGCGGCCCGCGGCGATCATCATGAAGGCCGAGGGCGTACCGGTGAGCTTGCCGAAGAAGCTGAAGTCCTCACTGCCGGAGAAGGGCTTATCGATGAACTCGGTCTTGCCGCCCGCGGCGGTGACGGCCTTGTTCACGAGGTCGATCATGTCGGAGTCGTTGAACTGCAGGGCGTAGCCCTCCTCGAGGACGACCTCGATGTTGCAGTCGAAGGCGATGCCGATGCCCTTGCAGATGCGCCGCACCTCCGCGATGGCCGTTTCGCGGCCGCTGTCGCTGAAGGAGCGGAGCACGGCGACCATCTCCGCCTCGCCGGCGGTGATGTTCACGGCGTCGCCGCCGGACATGGTGCCCACCGTCAGGACGGCGGTATCCATCGGGTCGATGCGGCGGGCGACTACGGTCTGCAGGACGGTGATCAGGTAACCCGCGCAGGCGATGGCGTCGCGTGCGGTGTGGGGCGCAGAGCCGTGGCCGCTCTTGCCGTGTACCTTGATGTGGAACAGGTCGACGGCACTGGTGAAGTAGCCCTTGTAGAGCTGCATACGGCCGACGGTGTCGTTCTCGGACGGGCAGACATGCTGGCCGAAGATGGCGTCAACGTGCGGGCTTTCCATCACCCCCGCGGCAACGAGCTTGCGCGCGCCGCCGGGCATCGTGTCCTCGCTCGGCTCAAAGATGAGCTTGACGGTACCGGCGAACTGGTCACGCATATGGCAGAGCGTCTTGGCCGCGCCGAGCAGCATCGTCGTGTGCAGGTCGTGGCCGCAGGCGTGCATGGCGCCCTCGTTCACGCTGGAAAACGGAAGGCCGGTCTCCTCATGGACGGGCAGCGCGTCGATATCGGCACGGAGGGCGACGCACTTGCCGGGGCCTTTGGTGCCGTGGATCAGGCCGACGACGGCGGTGGGCAGAGGCTGCTGAATCTCATCGACGCCCATCTTCTCCAGCTCACTGCGGATCAGGGCACTGGTGCGCACCTCGGTCATGCCGACCTCGGGGTGGGCATGGATGTCACGGCGGATGGCAACCAGCTCATCAAAAATACTTTCTACAAAACTCTGAATCTCAGACATAACAGCATTCTCCTTTCAGGATGCACGCAAAATTGATCTTGGTCTGTGGCTCTTTCGGGGGTGTTACAGCCACTTGCACATGACGCCCGCCACCAGAACGGAGGTGATGGAAACGGTGACCATGCCGGCGACCAGCATCTTGGGCATGATCTGCTCGTTGATGAAGGCCTTCTCCTCGGCGGTGGTACCGGTGGACTCGGAAACCTCGTTGGAGATGATGACCGTTCCGGGGAAGCCGAACAGGCAGGAGCTGCCGATGGCCATGGACATCTGCCAGCTGTAGCCGAAGATCTTGCCGACCAGAATGGAGACAACGGAGAAAGCGATGGAGCCGATCACGATGACGACCAGCAGGGGGACGATCATGCTGCCCACCATCTGGGGGGTAGCGGAGGCGAGGTTGGTGAAGATGGAGAGGGTGATGATCGGCATCACGATGCCGGTCGCGTTGGCCTTGCCGAGGGCGTTCTCATCGAGGAAGCCGATTTCCTTGCACAGGACGCCGAAAATCAGGCACCAGACGAGCTTGTTGACGGCGTCGTGGAACAGGCCGGAGACGGTCACGGACAGCAGCGCCACCAAAACAACCTTGGCGAGGATGGCGTTGGGGGTGTTGAGCGCGGCGGGCAGCGGAGGGATCAGCTTCTTGTGGGAACCCTCAGCGGCCTTGGAAGCCTCCAGATCGCTCGCGGAGAGCTCACCGGAATTGAGCTTCGCCTTGATGCGCTTGGCCTCGCTCTTGAGACAGAGGGAGGCGACGGGGTAACCGACGAAGCCCTGGGCGCACATGACGAGCGTTGCGAACACCGCGAGCTCTTCACGCCCGGCGTCCTGCGCCATACTCTGCATCTGCAGCGTGGCGACCACGCCGCCGGAGAGGATCGGCGCGCCGACGAGGGCGAAGCCGCGGTCGATGATCAGCTGGCCGATGAAGAACACGGCAACAGAGATAGCGATGCAGGCCACAGCGGAGATGATGACGGTGCGCCACTGTGCGCCGAAGTCACGGAGTTTGATGGTCGTGCCGAGGTGAACGAGCAGCAGCGTGACCAGCAGGCCCGCCATGCTCAGCAGGGTGGAATCGGCGAACATCGTGGTCGGGAAGATACCGGCCCAGAAGCCCAGCAGGAAGACCACAGAGGCCACCAGCAGCATGGATACGATTGCTTTCGTTTTGGCGGAGATCATGTCTCCGACGGCGAACACCACAAAGATGATCGCGGCAGCGAGGGTTGCGTTCATGTTGATTTTCTCCTTTTCAAACTTTCAAAATCCAAAAATTAAAGCGGCTCCGTCCTGAATGACGAAGCCGCTAAACGCCCTTTTAGGAATCTGATCCGGGAATTTATGCGTTGCCTTGTACATTCAGCCGGGGGTATCGAAAGTAAAAATAAGCGCGCCAAAAGTAGCCCACGTACTCGTAGGCGGCGTAAGCATAATAGGAGACAGACTGAACGTTCTGCAGGCTGTTACGCAGGTTGGTCATCATGGCTGTCTCCTTTCCGCCGCTCACCGGCTGTTTGTTTTAGGTTGGTCTAAGTGTAAGACTTTAAATGCCAAAAGTCAAGACGTGTTTTTCACCAGTATTCCACCCGCATTTTCCGTCAATTTTCTACAAAGCCGTCAAACATTCACAATTCTGCCGCGATCCGAGCCGTAAAATAAACGAACACTCCCCCTGCGCGGCGGGCGGCGGCCGAATGCCGCTGCCGCCTCCACAGGGGGAGTGCTCACCAAACCTTTCTCCTTCTACCCTCTATGAGAACGTCGGCTCTTAGCCCTTCAGAGCCTTCATCTCATCGATCATGAGCGGCACGATCTTGAACAGATCGCCGCAGATGCCGTAATCCGCCACCTCGAAGATGGGAGCGACGTCGCTCTTGTTCACGGCAATGATGCACTCGGAATCCTGCATGCCGGCCTTGTGCTGGATGGCGCCGGAGATACCGAGGGCGACATAGATGCGGGGATGGACCGTCTTACCGGTCTGACCGACCTGATGGTCAGCCGTCAGCCAGCCCGCGTCCACGACGGCACGGGAAGCGCCCACGACGCCGCCCATGAGCTCGGCGAGCTCGGTGGCGAGGGCAATGCCCTTCTCAACGTCCTTGGCGATACCGCGGCCGACGGAAACGACGACCTCAGCGCCGGTCAGGTCGACCATGGCGCGGGTGGCCTTGACGATCTCGAGCACCTTGGTGTGGACATCGCTCTCAGCCAGCTCAAACGCGGGGTGCAGAATCTCGACCTTCGCGGCCTTCGCGGCGTCGAACTCGCGCTTCTTCATCACGCCGGGGCGCACCGTCGCCATAGCGGGGCGGAAGCGCGGGCAGACAATCGTCGCCATCAGGTGACCGCCGAAGGCCGGACGGGTCATCTTCAGGTTCGTGCTGACGTCGAACATCTTCGTCTGGAAGTTGATCTTATCCACGTCCAGCGAGGAGCCGGTACGCAGGAAGTTGATATAGCCGTTCAGATCCACGTCGAGGTGGGTGCAGTCGGCGCACAGGCCCGTGTGCAGACGGGCGGCGCAGCGGGGCGCCAGATCACGGCCGATGTGGCTCGCGCCGAAGAGCAGGATCTCGGGATGGAACTCCTGCACGGCGTCGGAGATGACCTTGGTATAGGCGTCGGTTGTGAAGTCCTTCAGCAGGGGGCTGTTGTAGACATACACCTTGTCCGCGCCGTAGCCGCCGAGTTCCTTGGCGATGCCGTCGACGTTGTCGCCGAGCAGGATGCCGCCGAGCTCCACGCCCAGCTCATCGGCCAGCTTGCGGCCCTCGGAAATCAGCTCAAAGGTGGTGGGCATCATCTTGCCCTGACGCTGCTCACAAAATACCCACACGCCGGAGAAGGCCTTGGGATCCGTGTTCATAAAAGTAGACATGTTTCGTTTCTCCCTTCTCAGATGATGTGCTTGGCGGTGAGGATGCCGAAGAGCTGATCCACGGCGTCCTTGCCGTCGCCCTCGAGCATCATGCCCACGCCCTTCTGGGGAGGCGTAAAGCTCTTATAGATGTTGGTGGGAGAACCCTTCAGGCCGATGGTATCGACCTCGATCAGGGGATCGTCCTTCAGGGCGTTGTAGTCCAGAATCTCGATCGGCTCCTTGTCGCAGTCCAGAATGCCGCGGATGGACATATAGCGGGGCTCGTTGAGCTCCTTGATGCACGTCAGCAGGCAGGGCGTCTGCACGGCGACGGTCATATAGCCGTCCTCAAGCATGCGCTTGACGGTGATGGTGTTGCCGTCCTTCTTGATGTCGGCCACATAGGAGACCTGGGGCAGGTCCAGCTTCTCGGCGATCTGGGGACCGACCTGCGCGGTATCACCGTCGATGGCCTGACGGCCGCAGAAGATGATATCGTCGGCGTCGACGCCGATGTTCTTGATGGCCGCGGCCAGGATCTGGGACGTCGCGAACGTATCGGAGCCGCCGAACTCACGGGCGGACACCAGCACGCCGCGGTCAACGCCCATGGCCTTCAGCTCGAGCAGCATGGCGGCCGCCGGCGGCGGGCCCATGGACACGGCGATGACGGGGCAGCCCAGCTGATCCTTCAGGGCCAGCGCGGCCTCAACGGCGTTCATATCGTCGGGGTTGATGATGGTCTGCATCGAGGCGCGGTCGAGGGTGCCGTCGGGATTGACGGCGACCTTGCCGGACGTATCGGGGACCTGCTTGACACACACAATGATTTTCATATTCTCAATCGCTCCTTTCCGCTCACTTCAGCAAATTGCCGGAGATGACCATCTGCTGGACCTGAGAGGTGCCCTCATAGATGGTGAACACGCGGCAGTCGCGGTACTTGCGCTCCACGGGATACTCCTTGATGAAGCCGTAGCCGCCGTGGATCTGGACAGCCTTGGCCGCAATCTCGTTGCACGTCTCGGAGGCATAGTACTTGGCCATAGAGCAGTACATGGAGGCCTTGGGATCATTCTTGTCCTTCATCTGAGCGGCGAGGTACACCAGCTCCTTGGCGGCGGTCAGCTTCGTCGCCATGTCGGCGATCATGAAGGCAATCGCCTGGTTCTTGCAGATGGGCTTGCCGAACTGGACGCGCTCCTTGGAGTACTTGATGGCCTCATCGAGGCAGCCCTGCGCGACACCGATGGACTGGGCGGAAACACCCAGACGGCCGCCGTCGAGCGTCTTCATCGCGTTGATGAAGCCCATGTTCTCCTTGCCAAGCATGTCGCTCTTGTGGACGCGGACGTCCTCGAGCACCACGTCGCTGGTGGGATAGCCGACGATGCCCATCTTCGCCTCGTGCTTACCGCAGGAGACGCCGGGGGCCTTCATGTCGATGACGAAGGCGGAGATGCCCTTGTTGCCCTTGGTCATGTCGGTCTTGGCATAGACGATGCAGTAGTCGGCGATGGGAGCGCCGGAGATGAAGCACTTACGGCCATTGAGGACGTAGTAGTCGCCGTCCTTCGTGGCGGTGGTGACCATGCTGCCCGCGTCGGAGCCGGCGCCCGGCTCGGTCAGCGCGAAGACGATCTTGATCTTGTTCTGCACGGCGGGCACGAGATACTTCTCGAGCTGCTCCTTGGTGCCGGCCTGCATCAGGGGGCCGCCGCCGAGGGAGTTGGGGGTGTTGGCATAGAGGCTCGCCACCGCGGAAACGCGGGCGATCTCCTCGATCATAATCACATAGGCCAGCGTGTCCGCGCCTGCGCCGCCGTATTCACGGGGAATCTTCAGACCCAGAAAGCCGCACTTGGCCATCTTTTCCACGATCTCCTCGGGGAACTCGCCCGTTTCCTCGACACGGTCGAGCACCTCGGTCGTCAGTTCCGTCTCAGCGAACTGGCGCACGAGCTTACGGATCATTTCATGCTTTGCGTCGAAAATCATACTTTTCCTCCTGTTTTATCTGTTCAAACCGCGGCTTCGTTCAGCAGGGAATCTCGTGGCTGGACTTGCCGTCGGTCAGAATCTCGTAGATGCTGTTCACGCCGCACTCGGCCATCTGCTCGGCGGCCTCCTCGGTGAAGAACGCCATGTGCGGGGTGTGGTAGACGTTCACGAAGGAGCGCAGGTACTTCAGCTTGAAGTAGGGCATGCCGGGGGTGTGAATGATGTCCTCGTTGTGGGGAACATGGATGATGCCGGTCTCGCCGGGGAAGGCATCCATGAACAGGGCGGAGAACTTGCCGCTCTCAACGGCCTCGGTGATCGCGTCGATGTCGACGAGCTCGCCACGGGCGTTGTCGATGAAGACCACGCCGTCCTTCATCTTGGCGATGGCTTCCTTGTTGATCATGCCGGTCGTGCTGGGCAGCAGCGGGGTGTGGATCGTGATGATGTCGGACTCGCGATACAGCGTATCCAGATCCACATACTCGGCGTACTGGCGGACGGCGTCGTTCTCATAGACGTCGTTGGCCAGAATACGGCAGCCGAAGCCGGACAGGCACTTGATGACGGTAAAGCCGATCTTGCCGGTACCCATGACGCCGACGGTCATGGTACGCAGCTCGCGGCCCATCTTGCCCTTCAGGGTGAAATCGTTGTCATTGGTGTTGTAGAGTGCCTTCTTGTACTTGCGGATGCACATCAGAATGGCCATCACGGTGTACTCGGCAACGCCGTTGGGGGCGTAGGCGCCGTTGCACAGGCGGAAGCCCAGGGAGCGGGCGTAGTCACAGTTCATGTGGTTGTAGCCCACGCAGCGGCTCGCCAGCACCTTGACGCCGTAGCCCTTCAGCTCGTCGAGCACCTCGTTGCAGTAGTCGCTCTGGCCGAGGGTGGTCACGCCGTCACAGCCGGCGGCCATGCTGGCCGTGGTCTTGTCCAGATTCGCGGGGGTGGATACCAGCTCGATGTCATACTGCTTGCAAAGTCTTTCGATGACAGGCTTCTCGTCGGGTCTCACTTCATATGCAGCGATCTTCATGGTTCCTTTTTCTCCTTTCAGCTCTGCCCCGGGCCGGGATATGCCCGCCCGGCCCGGGGATCCTTTCTAATTCCTCAAATATTCCTCAAAATACGCGCCCGTGCACGTGGGGTCTCAGTCCTTCAGTGCGGGGTCCATGGGCTGCGCCTCGCCGGCGGCGATCATCGCGGCCACCTGCTCGTCGGTGTAGCCCAGCTTCTTCAGGATGATCTCGGTCTGCTCGCCGAGATACGGCCCGCGGTTGTAGGGGGGCAGCTCCGTCTCCTCGAAGATGACGGGAGGACGCACCATCGTGCGCTTGGCGCCGTTGGGGTACTCCATCTCGTAGAAGCAGCCGGAGGCCCAGGCCTGCTTGTCGACGAGGAGCTGATCCCACGTCTGCGCGACCGCGTAGGGCAGGTCGTTCGCGTCCATCAGCTTGCACCACTCGTCGAGCGTGCGGCTGGCCATCTCCTTGACGAGGAAGTCATAGAACTCCTCGATGTTGGCCTGCAGGTTCGTCTGGGGATAGTAGCGCGGATCCTCGGCCAGCTCGGGGTGGCCGATGGCGCGCATGAAAATGGGATAGTGGCGGTTGTACTGCGGCATGGCGATCTGCAGCCACTTGCCGTCCTTCGTCTTATGCGCCACAACCAGCGGGTTCGGCAGCGTGCGGCGGGAGAGAGGATACTGCGTGGTGGGGTCGCCGTACTGGCTGGCCTGCAGGATCAGGGAGACGTCCCAGATGGCGCTGTGGAACAGGGAGACGACGACGCGGTCGCCGATACCCGTCTCACGGGCGCGGTACAGGGCCGCCAGCACACCGGAGGCCAGATACATACCGACCTGATGGTCGCCGAAGCCGGCGATGGTCAGCATGGGCAGGGAGTCCTTGTCGAACAGGGTACCCAGCACGCCGCCGCGGGCGAAGAACGCCGTGAAGTCGAAGCCCGGCAGATCCTTGTCGGGGCCCTTCTCGCCGTAGCCGGAGACGAAGCCGTAGACCAGCTTGGGGTATTTCGCGTGCAGCGTGTCATAGTCGAGAGCCGCCTTCTTCAGGGGGTTCTGACGCCAGTTGGTGATGAAGATGTCCGCGCCGGCGATGAGCTTTTCCAGCGCCTCGCGGCCGGCGGCCGTCTTGGTGTTCAGGCAGACGCAGGTCTTGCCGGCGTTCTCCAGATCGTAAGAGGTGTTCTCCTTCTGATCCTGCGGACGGCCCTCGTTCACGGCCGTGTAGCGCAGGGGATCGCCCGCGGGGGCCTCAACCTTGATGACCTCGGCGCCCAGATCCGCCAGAAAGCGGGCGCAGCAGGGGGCGGCGATGAAGGTAGCCAGCTCGACGACCTTCACGCCCTCAAGGGGACGTTTCACTTCACTCATAAGTTATCCTCCTAATATTTCTATCCTCGGTGGGGATTGGTTTACATCATCAGCAGATCGCGGAAGGTCTCGAGGTTCGTGCGCACCTGCTCGAACTGGACCATCTGGCGGTCAACCTCGACGAGCGTCAGGGGAATGCCCGCGGCCTCGCAGGCCTTCTTGATCATGACATAGTCGAACTCCTCGGGGTCGCAGAACTTCGTCAGTACCACGAGCACGCCCTTTGCGCCGCGCTCCTTGGCGGTGTCGACGATCCACTTGACGCGGGGCTTATCCTGGTTGTACAGCACGGAGCAGTTGTCCATCGCGGCGAACTTGTCGGCGAGGGCCTGCAGCGCGTCGTCCCCGGCGGGGACGTCGGTGCGGTACTGGCGGGACTGCGCGGCCACGTCGTCGGCCACGATGTGCATGCCCATCTCGTCGATGATGGCGTTCAGGGCGGGGGCGTCGGTCAGGATGCCGGAGATGACGATCGGGAGCTTCTCGGCGGCAGCCGGCTGCGCCTCGAGCTTCGCGATGAGCGCCTCAACCAGCTCGGTATGCTCCTCCTTGGTCATGAAGAACGCGCTCTTGAAGATGTCGCTGCGCTGGGCGGCGGTGATCTCCGGGTGGACGGCCAGCAGCGCGTCGATCTTGCGCATGGCGGCGTTGTGGCGGTTATAGACGGCATTGGAAGCGGCAAGCTTCTCGTTGGAGAATGTGCCGCCGAGCTTCTCGAGGTCGCGGATCACGCGCTCGTAGCCGGCCTTGGTATAGGCCACACCGTAGGCGGGCTTGCGGTTCTGGGGATAGGTCATGGGGATGAACGGGATGGACGGCACCGCGTACTTCCAGTTCTCGCCCACGGTCTTGAGTGTGTCGCACAGGGATGGAATCACGATGGCGCTCGCGCCCTCAAAGGCCCCGGTGATGCCCAGCTCCAGCAGGGACTGGACGATGGCGCACAGGAACGCGGGACAGTACTCCTTCGCGCGGTTGAGCTCCATATCGCCGCCCCACGCGCCCATGGGAACGAAGCCCATGGAGTGGATGATCTCCTCCGGCGTGTAGACCGGGGCGCAGAGGACGATCTTCTTGCCCTCGGCGAGGTACTTGTCCATCTGTGCGCGGGGAGAGGCAGCCACCTCGTGCATTTTCTTCAGGATCTCATTCATGACTTACTCTCCTTTCGCGGCCTTGTTGGCTTCCATAATTTCGGTCAGGCCCTGGACGCGGGTGTCGTACTGGGCCTCGGAGAAGTTGCGCGGATCCGCCTGGTCGCCGTCGAAGCTGGCCACGGGGATGTTGCACGCCTCACCGATCTGGCGGCTCATCTCATACATGAAGCCGCTCCAGAGCTTGCAGGAACGGTTCGTGTGGACCAGCAGGCCCTCGACGTGGTTGTCCTTGCAGAGCTTGATGCGCTTGTCGCGGGAGAGCTCGAGGTTGATGGCGTTGGGCACCTTGCAGTAGGCGCGGATCATGCCGTCGAAGCTGTCGTAGTCGAAGCCGAAGGCGTCGGCGTAGATCGTCGTGACCATGTTGATGCCGCGGGACTTCAGGCCCGTGGACGTCGCGCGCAGGTAGGGCCAGCAGGCGATACCCTCGAACATGATGCGGTGCTTCTCCTCCGTGCGGAAGGTGGAGGTGCCGTTCTTGTGGTTGTCCTCATACTCCTTGAGCAGCGTCTCCATCGCCTCGCCGGCGCTGGCCTTGCCGCGGGCCGTGACCATGACAGCCATGTGGTTGAGCAGGTCGAAGCCGTTGAACGGGGACGGGACATACTTGGCGCAGCTCGTCGCGGCCAGCCACGCGCGGCTGGAGCGGCAGCTAAATCCCGTGACCTCCTTGAAGCGCTCGTCGGACCACTTCTTGCCGGTGATCTCCTCAAGCTGCTTCACGGCGTCCCAGAACTGGCCGGTGACATACGCGACCTCCGCGTCGGAGACCTCATAGTCGGGGTTAAAGGGAATGTCGAGCAGGATCATGGGGATGTTCAGCTCGCGGGCGAGGTTCTCATACCACTTGATCATGCAGGAACAGATGTTGCTGCAGCACAGCAGGACGTCCGGCATCGGCACATCCTGCTCGGGACAGGACTTCAGCTTGGCATAGGCCAGCGACACACGCGCGTAGGCGCAGATATCGTTGGAATAGCCCTCGGACTCAGCCTCCTCGCACATGCGGGTACCGGCGCCGCGGGCGGCAATTCCGGCCGCCTGGTTCTCGGGATAGACAGTCGCGATGCCCATCGTCTCGGGAATTTCCACAGGGAAGTTGCTGGAGACCCAAGCCACTTTCTCGCCGCGCTTCTTCGCCTCCATGGCGTCGACATAGGCGTCGGCCGCGATCTTTCCGAGCTTGTACTTGGCGGAATTGGGATCCACCGGCTTTTTTTTGACTTGCTCTGCCATTTCTTTTCCTCCTCGATGATACTCTATATTTTATATGGAACAGGCAGCCCGCAGGGCGGGACTGCTTTTATGCTTTGCTTGCCTGCCTGTAGGCCCACAGGGCCGCGCCGATGGCACCGAAGTGCTGGCAGCGGGGATCGTAGGCGATGGAGACGTTCAGGCACTCCTCCAGCCCGCGGCGCACAGCGCCGTTTTTCGCCACGCCGCCGGACATGCACACCATCTCGCGCACACCGGCCCGCCGGGCCAGCGCCGCCACGCGCGTCGCCACGCTCTGGCAGATGCCGGCCACGAGATCCGGCCGCTTGACGCCGGAGGCCAGCTGGCTGATGACCTCGCTCTCAGCGAACACCGTGCAGGTCGAGGAGATGGACGCGGGCTGCGTGCTCTGTGCGGCACAGGGAGCCAGCTCGCTCACATCCATCCGCAGGATGGACGCCATCACATCCAGAAAGCGGCCCGTACCGGCCGCGCATTTGTCGTTCATCACGAAGTTGGCCATCCGGCCGTCCTCGGTCAGGGAGATGATCTTCGCGTCCTGACCGCCGATATCAATCACCGTCCGAAGGCCCGGGAAGACGAACCGTCCGCCCATCGCGTGGCACGTCAGCTCGCTGACCTCGCCGTCGGCTCCCTCGTAGTTCTTGCGGCCGTAGCCGGTGACAATCGTGCGGGCCATCTCCTCCCTGCGGAGTCCGGAGTCCGCCCAGAGGTCGTCGAGCGCCTCCTGCGGCCCCTCGGTTCCCATGCCGCCCACGCGCAGGCTGGTGGCAACCAGCTCCTCACCGTCTTTCAGTACGGCACACTTGCTGGTGGTGGAGCCGATATCAATGCCCAGTGTATACATCGTTCTGCACCCTCCATTGTATCACACAGCGGCCGAAAATTCCGGCCTGCTGGTCTTACCAGTTTAGCTATATTATATTTCTTTGTGAAAAAACCGTCAAGTATCGAAGTCGCCAAATTTTTAACGCTTTCTTGTGCGTTATCACGAAGCACAATTTAAATGATGAAAGTATGCGCTTTTTCTCCGATTTTCGTACTTTCGAACTATTTTTCAATAATTTCGCGTTTTTCACTCTTTGCAAAGAAAACGTGCGTGTTGATTCATGCTTTTTAGCTAAGAAACGTCCCCCGCGGGGGCGGCGCGTCTGCCGCCGCCCCCCGGACGGGTCACGGCAGCTGCTCCAGATCACCCTTTTCCAGCTTCATCCCCCGCCAGCGGCGCGGCAGCCCCGGCGCGATCAGCGGAAAGAGGTTGTCCGTGTCCGCCGTGGGCTGGATGTTGTAGGTGCCGTACTCGTTGACGAGGTCAAACCCGCTCTCCGGCACGCCGGGAAACCGGTTCACATCCGGCGCCGGGTCATAGGGAAAGCCCTTCTTCTCTTCGCGCAAAAAAATCACCTCCGGGCTTAGTATGGCCCGGAGGGTAAAAAACAACCCCGGCCGCGATCGGCCGGGGCGGAAAGCTCATACCTTATTTCTATAACGCGCGTCCTCGAAGTCGCGGACGATCTCGCCGAGAGCCGTGTCCTGCACATAGACGTCGTTGCCCTCGATGAAGGCCAGGCGCATGGCAAAATCCTTGATCTCAGCGATGTCGTCGCTCTCGAAAAACGGGAGATAGGCCTCCTTGGGCTGGGCGGACTTTTTATACATGACCTGAAAGCGCATAGCTGCCTCCTGCAAATAAGAGTGTATTTTACAGTATACCCCGCCGCGCGCAAAAAAGCAACGGTGTCTTTTGCCAAAATTGTCACAGGAAATTCAGCGAATTTTCCGCCCCCAAAATGGGCGGAATCTCTTCCCCGCGGGGCCGATCTGATATATAATACACCCTGTTATGTTTTTAAGGTTTTGTACAAGAGGGGGAAAGCAGTCATGAAGATCGGTTTCGACAATGATAAATATCTGGAGCTGCAGGCACAGCACATCCGGGAGCGCATGAGCCAGTTCGGCGGCAAGCTCTATCTGGAGTTCGGCGGCAAGCTCTTTGACGACCACCACGCCTCGCGCGTGCTGCCGGGGTTCCAGCCCGACAGCAAGATCCGCATGCTCGCCACGATGAAAGACGACGTGGAGATCGTGATGGCCATCTGCGCGGGGGATATTGAGAAGAACAAAATGCGCGGCGACCTCGGCATCAGCTATGATGACGACGTGCTGCGCCTGATCGACGTGTTCCGCGGGCTCGGCTTTTATGTCGGCTCGGTCGTCATCACGCAGTACGCCGGGCAGCCTGCCGCCGACGCGTTCATCAACCGCCTGACGGCGCTCGGCGTGAAGAGTTACCGCCACTACCCCATCGCGGGCTACCCCTCGGACGTCGCGCACATCGTCTCCGACGACGGGCTCGGTAAGAACGACTATATCGAGACGAGCCGCTCCATCGTCGTCATCACCGCCCCCGGCCCCGGCAGCGGCAAGATGGCGACCTGCCTGAGCCAGCTCTACCATGAGAATAAGCGCGGCGTCCGCGCGGGCTATGCCAAGTACGAGACGTTCCCCATCTGGAACCTCCCCCTCAAGCACCCGGTGAACCTCGCCTACGAGGCGGCGACGGCCGACCTCAACGACGTGAACATGATCGACCCCTTCCACCTCGAGGCCTATGGCAAGACGACCGTGAACTATAACCGCGACGTGGAGATCTTCCCGGTGCTCGCCGCGATGTTCGAGAAGATTCAGGGCGAGTGCCCCTACAAGTCCCCGACGGACATGGGCGTGAATATGGCGGGCTTCGCCATCGTCGACGATGAGGTCTGTCAGGCCGCGAGCCGCATGGAGATCCTGCGCCGCTACTATGACGGCCTTGTGCAGCGCGCCCGCGGCGAGTGCGGCGAGAGCGTCGTGCGCAAGCTGGAGCTCGTCATGCAGCAGGCGGGCGTCACGCCGGAGCTGTGCCCCGCAGTCGCCGCTTCGCTCGAGAAGGCGGAGCAGACGGGTCTGCCCGCCGGCGCGCTTGTGCTGCCGGACGGTTCGGTCGTCACAGGAAAGACCTCCTCCCTGCTCGGCGCGTCCTCGTCGCTGCTTCTCAACGCGCTCAAGGCCGTCGCCGGGATCGACCAGAAGCTCGACCTCATCCCCTCCTCCGTCATCGCCCCCATCAGCAAGCTCAAGACGGAGAACCTCGGCCACCGCAACCCGCGCCTGCACTCCGACGAGGTGCTCATCGCGCTCGCGATCTCCGGCCTGACGAACCCGCTGGCCGCGCTCGTGCAGCAGCAGCTCGGCGCGCTTCGCGGCTGCGATGCGCACTTCTCGGTCATCATCTCCGAGGAGGACCGCAACCTCTACAAGCGGCTCGGCATCCACGTCAGCTGTGAGCCGAAGTACGAGAGCAAGCAGCTGTACCACAAGTAAAAAATGCACTCAAAACGGGCACAGCCCGTTTTGAGTGAGGGGTTTCGCTGCGCTGCGCGCCTCGGCCAGCTTTGCTGGCCTGCGACACTTCGCGCCGCTGCGGCGACGCGAACTCTGTGAGACAACTACTACTGTTATTATATGGGGCGGACACCTTTGTCCGCCCCTGTATTTTCTCTGAAAGGATGCTTCTATGGCCGCCATTTCTGAAATTCTCGCCCGCGAGCTGGGGTGTGCGCAGGCGTATGTGGAAAATATCATCACCCTGCTCGACGAGGGCAACACCATCCCCTTCATCGCCCGCTACCGCAAGGAGCAGCACGGCTCCATGGACGACACGACCCTCCGAAAGCTCGCGGATCGCCTGACGTATCTGCGCAGTCTTGACCAGCGCCGTCAGGAGGTCAAAAAAGCCGTCGACGGACAGGGCAAGCTCACGCCGGAGCTCTCCGCCGCCATTGACGCGGCCGCGACGCTCGCGGAGGTGGAGGATCTCTACCGCCCCTATAAGCAGAAGCGCCGCACCCGCGCGACCGCCGCCCGCGAGAAGGGGCTTGAGCCGCTGGCGCAGCTGCTCTATGCGCAGGAGCGCACCTGCCCGCGCCCGGAGGACGCCGCCGCGGACTTCATCATCCCCGAAAACGGCGTGGAAACGGTCGCCGATACCCTGCAGGGCGCAAACGACATCGTCGCCGAGCTTCTCTCGGACGACGCGGCCATCCGCAAGACGCTGCGCGGGCTTCTCATGCGGCAGGGGCACCTGCGCAGTCTCGCGGCGAAGGAAGAGGACTCCGTCTACCGCCTGTACTACGACTTTGACCAGTCCGTCGCGAAGCTCGCCGACCATCAGATTCTCGCCATCAACCGCGGCGAGAAGGAGGGCTTCCTGTCCGTCACGGTGCTGCTCGACCGCGACGCGGCGCTCCCGGTGCTGCGCCGCGCCGCCGTGAAGCCCGGCTCCGCCGCGATGGAGTTCATGAAGAGCGCCTGCGAGGACGCATACGACCGGCTGATCTACCCCTCTCTCGAGCGCGAGGTCCGCGGCGCGCTCGGTGAGCGCGCCGCGGAGGGCGCCATCGCGAACTTCGCCCTGAACCTCAAGCCGCTGCTTATGCAGCCGCCCGTCAAGGGTCACGTCACGATGGGGCTCGACCCCGGCTATGCCCACGGCTGCAAGGTTGCCGTCATCGACGGCACGGGCAAGGTGCTCGACACCACCGTCGTCTACCCCACCTACGGCGAGCGCCAGAAAAAGGAGGCCATCACGCGCCTGTCCGCGCTCATCCGCAAACACCGCGTCGAGCACCTCGCCATCGGCAACGGCACAGCCAGCCGCGAGACGGAGCAGATGGCCGTGGAGATGATCCGCGCGCTCGGCGGCGGGGTCAGCTATATGATGGTCAACGAGGCGGGCGCGTCGGTTTACTCCGCAAGCCAGCTCGCTGCGGAGGAGTTCCCCGACTATGACGTGAACCTGCGCAGCGCCGTCTCCATCGCGCGGCGGCTGCAGGATCCGCTGGCGGAGCTGGTGAAAATCGACCCCAAGGCCATCGGCGTGGGGCAGTATCAGCACGACTGCCCGCAGAAGCGGCTCGATGAGACGCTCTCCGGCGTGGTGGAGGACTGTGTCAACGCCGTGGGTGTGGACGTGAACACCGCCTCGGCGAGCCTGCTCGGCCGCGTCGCGGGCATCAACGCGGCGACCGCGAAGAACATCGTCGCCTACCGAGAGGCGCACGGCGCATTCATCGGGCGGCGGCAGCTGCTCAAGGTGCCGAAGCTCGGCCCGAAGGCGTTCCAGCAGTGCGCAGGCTTTCTGCGCGTTCCGGAGAGTGCGTCGGTGTTCGACCACACAGGCGTCCATCCGGAGAGCTACGACGCGGCGCAGGCGCTGCTCACGCTCTGCGGCTATACGCTCGCGGACGTGCGCGACGGGAAGATCGGCATGCTCCCGCAGAAGCTGAAGCTCTTCGGCGAGGAGAAGGCTGCCGCGCAGCTCGGCATCGGCCTGCCCACGCTGCGGGACATCGTGCGGGAGCTGACGCGCCCCGGCCGTGACGTGCGCGATGACCTGCCCGCCCCGGTGCTGCGCACGGACGTGCTCGATATCAAGGACCTGAAGCCCGGCATGACGCTCACCGGCACGGTGCGCAACGTCGTCGACTTCGGCGTGTTCGTGGACATCGGCGTCCATCAGGACGGGCTCGTCCACATCTCGCAGGTCTGCAGCAAGTTCATCAAGCACCCCTCCGAGGTTGTCGCCGTCGGCGACGTGGTACCCGTTGTGGTGCTCGACGTGGACGAGAAGAAGCACCGCATCAGCCTTTCGATGAAGCAGGCTGCGAAAAAATAAAAACGGCCTGAGACAGGGCGGCGCAGGGAGTTCCCTGTGCCGCCCGTTTTATATCCCCTTGTACTTTCTGCGCGTGGCGAGACCGCCGCGGATGTGGCGCTGGGCCTTGTTCTCCTCGAGGATCTCCTTCACCTGCAGATACAGCGTCCGGTTGTAGACCGGCAGCCGCTCGGACAGGTCCTTATGTACAGTTGTCGCTAATTAGAACGGTTTCGTCTAAGCCTAAATCTCCAAGCAAACGCAGGTAAATGTCTACATTCCCATCCTTGTCTACCTCAATCTTCTGGATAATCCGCTTGAGCTGGGCGTTTGTCATTTGCCGCACATCCGTGATGTCCTCAATCTCCTTGAAAGTCTGTTGCAGAATACTTTCCAATTGCTCGCCCTTTGTCAGATGGTAGGACACCATCTTCAGCTCGTTTTCCAGCCGCTCAATCTCTTTCCGCATCCCGCCGATCTTATCGTTGAGTTCCTCGCGGGAGATCAGATCGTCGGCGTACATATCCATGTATTTCTGCCGGGCCTTTTGCAGCTTGGCAAGTTGGGCAGTCAGTTCTTTTTCGTAGTTCAGATTTTCGTCCTTTGCCTTATAGACACGCTGGAATTCCCCCACTACATAGCGAATCACATTCTTCTTGGCTTTCAGCAGCCCGGCGAAATATTCCTGCAAAACTTCAATCAATTCTTCTTCATCTACCGTCACAGCATTGGGGCAGTTGTCTGCACCACGCCCGTTATGCCCGGAACACACCCAGCGGACATAAATGTTTTTATATGTGCGGACTGTACGCCGGAAGGACCAGCCACATTCCTTGCATTTGATAAGGGTAGAGAACAGATATTTATTGCTTTGGCGTTCCTTATCCACCTTAAATGCTTTGCCTCTGGACTGCATAATCTGCTGTGCCTGTTCAAAAAACTCCGGCTCAATAATACGCAAATCTGGACGCTCCACAACCATCCACTCGGTTTCATCTTTGTCCTCCCTCTGCCCGGTCAGAAAGTCGGTTACTTCCTGTTTGCCGTTAATAATTTTACCCGTATAAAGTTCATTCGTAAGAATACGGCAAACCCCATTCTGGCTCCACTGGCAATTCCGTTTTGTCCGCAATCCTCGTTCATTTAAGAAAATAGAAATTTTCGCAGCACCATACCCGTCTTTGATATACCACTCATAAATCTGGCGGACAACCGCAGCTTCTTCTTCATTGATTGCAAGGTTAAAATAATCTCCAATCGTCTTATCATATCCATAAACGATATTCGGGACACGACCTTTTTCAGCATTCATCTTTTTTCCAAATTTCACACGCTTTGAGGTATTCGCACTTTCCTCCTGTGCCAATGCCCCAAAAATCGTCAGCACAAATTCACTGTTCCCCATGCTGGTCATGTTGGCGGTCAGGAACTGCGTTTCAATCCCCAATGCTTTCAATTTGCGTACATTCTGTAAGAGGTCAACCGTGTTCCGGGCAAAGCGGGAAATATCTTTTACTACGATCATATCAAAGAGACCATGCTCCGCATCCGCCATCATCCGCAAAAACTCTTTCCGGTTCTTGATTTTCGTCCCGGAAATACCCTCGTCCGCGTAAAGACGCACAAGGTTATCCCCGGTGCGTTTGGTATATTCGGAGAAGAATTCTTTCTGTGCTTCCAGACTGTTGAGCTGATCCTCTTTATCGGTGGAAACACGGCAGTAAGCAGCAATATTCACGGCAAAACCTCTCTGTCAAAATTAAAGCGTTCTGTTACAACCTTATTTTATCATGTGACGCTTTTGATTGCAATAGGGAAAGGGGCATCCCGCTTATGCAGGGTGCCCCTCATCGTCCTTTTCCCCGGTGCCATCCAGCCCATTTGCGGCTGCCTGTATGGCAAGCTGTACCTTTTCCTGGTTTGCCTCCATAAAGATTTTCAGTAAGTAATCGGCGGCAGCTGCCGTTGGGTTTGGGTCATGGAACCGGTAATTGAGTTTCCTTTCTTTCACAGCAGCATTCCCACCTCCCCCTTGCTGTCTGCCCTTTGTCCATGTCTATGAAAACAAGGTGGAAAATAGTACCTGATTGGATTGTCAAAGATCACGCCCTCGGCGGGATCGCTGTGCCTGTTCTAATTCCCTGCGGAGTTCTGGCGGGATACGGTCAACCAGTCTTTGAATGTTCTGTAATTCACTTTCCAGCTTTGCCCGTTCCATGCGGTCTTTGATTTTGCCGCTCTCGCTGGCTCTGGCTCGTGCTTCCAGCTTTTCATTTTCCGCCAACAGGTCATTGATTGTGACCTTGTATTTTTTCAACTGCCCGGAGAAATTCTCCATCTGTGGGAACCACTTTTTCAGCATGGAGAGGGCTTCCTCTTTTTTCTTTCCGGCATTCAGCGGGTTAATGCCGTCCAGCGTGGCTTCAATGGCTCTGGCCTGCCGGGAGAGGGAAACCGCCTGTTTGAAAAGCCGGGTGGGGATATGCTTCCGGCCCGTCTTACTGGCGCTTTCCCCACGCTCCAAATCGGGATATTTCTCCACCATACAGGCGTGGAAATCGTCCTGCCACTTCGTCAGGTTCGCCCGGTTGCCGATGATTTCTTTGGCGCACAGGCGGTTGTCCTTTGTCAGCGGAACAAAGGTCAAATGCAGATGGGGCGTTTTCTCGTCCATGTGTACCACCGCCGACACGATATTCTCCCGGCCCACCCGGTCAATGAGGAAATCCGCCACCCTCTGGAAAAACGCTTGTATCTCCTTTGGCGACTTCTTCTTGAAAAACTCCGGGCTGGCGGTAATGAGCGTATCGACAAACCGGGTGCTATCCTTGCGGGTTCGGCACCCCGCCTGTTCAATACGGTTCTGAATGAAATTGTAGTATCTGCCCTCCGGCTTGACGATATGGAAGTTGTATTTACTCCGGCTGGTGTCAATGTCGGGGTTGCTGGCGTATTGCTCTTTCTGCCGTTCGTGATGGGCTTCCAGCGGCCTTGCCGGGTTGCCCTTGTGTTTCTCAAACCGTAAAATTGCGTGTTGTGCCATTCTGTTCCTTTCCCCACTCCTTTCCTATCCGGGGTTTTCCACAGGGAAAATCCCGCTGGAATTATCTCTGATACGATAGGAATGGAATGGATATAAATAACTCATTTTAATCTTTGTATTTCTATATACCGTCCGGTTTTCGTACTTCAGGGGGGCGGTTTCCGTACTTCATGGGTACGGTTTTCAGTCCTTTGGCGTACCAGAACCGGATTTCTTGAAGTCAATGTTTGGAACCGCTTCATAGGATTTTGGAAAAATGCGGTTGGGTTTTCCACAGCCCTGCTTCTGGATCTCCACCAGTCCGGCGTATTGCAGTTCCCGCAGGGTGTTCACCGCTTTCTGCCGCCCACAGTGGAGCAGGTCAACCACCTCGCAGATGGGGTAATACAGGAAAATCCGTCCGCAGTCATCCGCCCACCCATTCTTGCGGGACAACTCTGTCCGGCGCAGGATAAAGGCGTACAGAACCTTTGCCTCGTTGGACAGGGGCTTGAATGTGGGGGCTTCAAAGAGGAAATTCGGGAGCCGGGTGAAACTGAACGCCTGTTCTGGCTGATGGATGTAAATGGTGTTTGTCATAGTGCGTTTTGTGGACGGTTAGGAGCCTGTTTTCCGGGGTGAGCGATAGTTTATACCACCCGCCCCGGTGTGGGGCTTGCAAAGCCTGATAAATCAAGGCTTCTTTCGCTCCTAACTGTCCACAGCAGACCTCCTTTTCCGCTCACTTTCTGTCTTCTGCCGCCTGTGAACTCTGGCGGCACAGCTGGGGCAGTATTTTGCCCGGTTGGATTTGGGGACGAACACGCCGCCGCAGACCGCACAGCGTTTTAGCTCCTTATCTCGGAAAATCTCTGCTTCCAGCGTTCTGATTTGCGGCAAGACCGCCCAGCGGAACCACTTGCAGCAGACCGAGAAAGAAATGGTCTGCGGGCAGGTGTGGGTATCCCCTTCGTCAAGAACGATGCAGTTCCCGTCCTCATAGTTGCAGCACTCCCGGCGGATAAGGGCGTTTGCCTGTTTTCTCTGTGCCGGTGTCATGCGGTAAATGGAACCGTCATGCTTGCGCTCTATGGGCGGCAAAGTTTTGATGGAATGGATGCTGATCCCTCATTTCTTGTTGTATTCAACCGGTTGTGAGATCAGTTTATCATGAAAAAATGCAATTCCCGGTTTCCTGCGGGAATTGCATTTTTGCCATCGTGTAGACCTTTGAAATTGTAAATCTGCAATTATTGCTATTCCTAAATGCTATACAGTATGGCAAACTGAAAGAAATACAGGCAAGGAGACGGAAATATGGCGGCAAAGCAGCTTGACGGGCATCCAGGCGACCGGATTGGTGATTTGAGGACGAACCTGGGGATGACAAAGAGGGAGTTGAGCCAGAAAACCGGGATCGACGCATCCCAGATTACCCGCATTGAAAACGGCACCCTCAAAACCATCAGCAGCGATTATTTAATAAAGCTGGCAAAGGAATTGAAAACATCTACGGATTATATCCTGGGGCTTACCTCTGTCAGCGTCCCCAAAAGCTATGATATTTCTGAATTAGGCCTGTCGAATGAAGCGGTCAAAGGGCTTGTGGCGGGTACGATTGATGTGGGAATCCTAAACCGCCTGCTGGGACACAAGAGTTTCCCCCGGCTAATCCATCTGATACGGGTTTACTTCCAAGATACGGCGGCGAGAGGTATCATGACAAGAAACCAGCTGATTGAACTGGCAACGGCTTCCTTGTCCAATCTTATGAAAGAACACCCGGAACATCGGGCAGACGCAAGACAGGATTTGCAATTTCTGAATGCACAGAAGATGGGCGAACACGAAGCAGAGATTGAAAAAATCAAAAATGTGTTCCTTGCAATCCTGCGGGATATTAAGAAAGATATGGGCAGCGGCGAACTGCCGCGAGAAGTCGCCACCGCTGCGATGCTCCAAACCATGAGGGACACGCTGGCGGAGCAACAGCGGGAGCCGGTAACAATGGATGATGTTGCCGGGATGGTTGTCGGCCAGCTTGGGCAATTCGTCCCGATGGATGAAGAAACGGCAGAGCAGTTCCGGCAGTTAGCAAAGAAGATGATGGAGCAAGCGGGCGGTACACAAAACGCGGAAAAACCATGAATGATGTAATGACCCCGGAGCAGCGGAGCCAAGCAATGAGCCATATCAAAGGGAAAGATACCAGCATAGAGGTATTATTGCGGAAAGCCCTTTGGCATAAGGGTATCCGATACCGGAAGAACTATAAAAAACTACCGGGCACCCCGGATATAGCGATAACCAAATACAGGATTGCTATCTTTTGCGACAGCGAGTTTTTCCATGGCTATAATTGGGAGATCAAGAAACAAAAGCTGGGCAACAACCGGGAATATTGGATCAAAAAGATTGAGCGCAATATGGCCCGTGACAGGGAGAACGACTTCAAGCTGATTGCAATGGATTGGGTGCCCATGCACTTTTGGGGGCAGGAGATACAAAAGCGGACAGCGGAATGTGTGGAAGCTGTCGAAGATTTGATTTTCGAGTTGCAGATGATGCAGTTTGATGGTATGATAGAGGATATGAGGGACTGTGTTGAAGATATAAAATAATATTTTTATATCTTCAACTTATAAATTGATGATTTACAAGGAGTACCCTTATGACAATATCAGAACAGATCAAAGTGCTGTGTGTTCGCTCCAATATCAGCGTTGCGGAACTTGCAAGGCGGATGGGGACTACGCCGCAAAACTTCAACTCAAAAATGAAGCGGGAGAGCTTCACAATTTCTGACTTAGAATATCTGGCAGAAACAGTGGGGTGTTCTTTTGAACGCCATTTTGTCCTTCCAGATGGCGAAAAGGTTTGATAGGAGGGCATTATGGATTTACTGCATTTCAAAGATAACGCTTCAAACCGGGATGTAATCTCCCTGTTTTCCGGGGCGATGGGGCTGGATATCGGCCTTGCAAAAGCTGGCCTAAACATTGTAATCGGGCAGGATTTTGACCCCGCCTGCGTTGCTACCATGCGTGCGAATGGGCATAAGGTGCTGGGCGGGGATATCCGCGAGATAGATGAGGCGGATTTACTGGAACAGACCGGGCTGGCGCAGGGGGAGCCTTTCCTCATTTGCGGTGGGCCTCCTTGCCAGCCATTTTCCACTGCTGGCAAACGGATGGGAATCAACGACCCCCGGGGTAGCCTGTTCATGGATTTTATCCGAATGATTGACTATATCCGTCCCCGATTCTTTATCATGGAAAACGTCAAAGGGATCATGTCTGCCCCGCTCAAGCACACCCCGCTGGCGGAACGGGATAAAAATGACCCGAACCAGCGGCTGGGGACTGTTTTGGATGTGATCCTCTCCGAGTTTAACAAGTTGGGATATAAAACAGTATACGGGATATTGGATGCTGTCAATTATGGCGTTCCACAATTCCGGGAACGGTTTGTTTTGATTGGAAGCCGGGACAATGAAGATATTTTCCTGCCATTCCCGACCCACTTCCAGATGCACCAAGACCCGCAATACCGCTGGCGCACTTTACAGGACACCATCAAGGATTTGGAATATGACTGTGGAGAGTGTGCCGCATTCAGCAAAGACCGCCTTGCATACCTCCGCCTTGTCCCAGAGGGTGGGAATTGGCGCGACCTCCCGGAAGATATACGGAAAGAGGCCATGGGCGGCGCTTATGGCTCTGGCGGTGGGAAAGTCGGCTTCTACCGGCGGCTGTCGTACAGCCAGCCATCCCCGACATTGGTTACATCCCCGGTGCAAAAGGCAACCATGATGTGCCATCCGACCCAAGACCGCCCCTTGAGCATCCGGGAATATGCCCGCATCCAGCAGTTCCCCGATGATTGGAAGTTCATGGGGACAAGCGCAGCGAAATACCGCCAGATCGGCAATGCCGTCCCGGTGGGGCTGGCATTGGCGCTTGGGAAAGCGGTGCTTTCCGTTGCGGATCAATCTGCCGAAATACACACGAAACGGTTCAGAGGGACGGACATCCATCAAAAACTGAAGCAAGCCATTGAAATAGGAGGAAACTACTATGCCCATAAATAACAGCTACAACGAAGATGTCATCGTAAAAGCGATTGCAACCGCGCTGGACAATTTCTATACGAACCTGATTAAAAAGGTTGATAGCCTTAATGTTAAGGCCGTTATGAAGCGCAAGAACCCGTACCTGTTCCGGGCCAAAGCCATGAACGGGGCAGCCCAGATTATTGACGCAATCCTCGCTGCTTTTGTGTCCTCATCCGAGGAAACGATTTTCGGGAATGTGTTCTTTGAGCCAATTGCTACCGCAGCAGCACAGGGGCAGAAAGCGTTGGCGGAAGGCGTGGACATCATGGTAGAACGGGACAATACCATTTATGCCATCGCGGTAAAATCCGGCACCAGCGTTTTCAATGCGGACAGCCGCAAGAAGCAGGAACAGAACTTTATGGCAGCAAGCAAGCTGGCACAGCAGGCAAAGAAGCGATTTGTCCCGATTGTCGGCTATGGCTATGGGAAGAAGAAAGCCTCTAACCGCGGGCTTCCCAAGTTTTATATGGAATTGGCGGGCAAGGATTTCTGGACGGAATTGACCGGAGATGAAGAATTCTACATAAAGCTAATCCGTTTCATGGACAGGCTGCCGGAAAAATATGTGGAAGAATTCGATGCTTCCTATCAAAAAGCTTCAAACCGACTCGTTCGTGAGTTCACCCAAGAGTTTTGCTTTGAGGATGGTAGTATTGACTGGGAGAAGCTTGTTAAATTCAACTCTGGAAATTAACATCGGAGGGATAAGGCATGAGAGATGCACTAAAGAATGCTATACATAATGCAATTTTATTTGAATGCAAATTGCCGCATCAAGAAAGTGGCATAGATAAATCATGCCTTTCTTCCCAAAATGATATTTGTTTCAGTAATTCTAATCCCCAAGAAATTTCCAAAATTATCTATAATGGTATTGTGGAATTTGCAATCGACGAATATGAAATTGATTACACTGCTTTAGAGCGTGAACAGCGAAAAGCTATTCTTAGCCGTATCCGTTATAACCCAGAAGCATCTGAGGATACCAAGCTGAAGTATGGTTTTTATGGTGAAGTACTCTTGGATTTAATCTTGCGTGTGTTTTTAAATACGAGTGTTCTTGCCGCACGAGGATATTTTTATTCTCCTATTGAAAATAGCGAGGCTAAAGGTTTTGATGCTTTTCATTTAATGGAAAGAGAAGGAAATATTGACTTATGGTTTGGAGAAGCAAAATTCTATGTGCAATATAAAAGCGCAATAACCCCTGTGATGGAAAAATTAAGCACTTCACTTTCTGATGGATATTTGAATCGAAATTTACTTGCAATCATAGATGAGCGCCCCCATATCACAACACACAATGAACAACTTGAAAACTTGTTAAATTCATGGGAAGAAAATCCAGATATTAATCTGTCACAAGAAATAAAGAATAGAGGAATTCGGCTAATATACCCTATATTTATTGCTTATCAAAAAAATAGCACTGATCAATATCATCAGAGCATAAAAAAGTGTATTGAGCATATTGCTTCAGAATATACACGGCTTAATATTATTGTACCCGCTTCGTTTGACTACCGGTTATTTTTTATTTTTTTACCACTGTCGGAAGTTAAGCAAATCAAGGAGAATGTGATAAAATGGATAGACTCACGAGAACCGCTAATATAATTAAAGCGTACTATTCATACAAAAAGAATTCAGATGCTGCAACTTTTGTAAAAGAAGTATGTGGCTTTTTTGACTTTATAAAAAATGAGCCTATCTCTGAAGCGGATATGAATTTCCTTATATTTTTGGCTAATGAAGCGGGAATCCCGCAATATTTTGACTTGTTCAAAGATAAGTTTACAGATTGCCGTATATCTGATGAAAATATCAAAACACTTACCATAAGTGCTCTATTTCATGATGCCAGCCTTATTAGAGGAAATAGCAAATTACATCGGTATCAAAAGAATGTTCTTGACAGTTTTAAAATCGGGCAACAAAATCGTTTTGTTTTGACTGCACCTACTTCTTTTGGAAAGACCTTTTTGGTATATGAAATTATACAAAAGATGCAGTATCAGAATGTCCTTTTGATTTTTCCGGCAATTAGCCTTTTATCCGAAAATTACGCCCGTTTATGCAAGTTGGACACATTTCAATCATATAAGATTCATTCCCTAAGCGAAGAAGAATTTAGTCTATCCGAAAGAAATATCTTTATTTTTACACCCGAACGGTTCTTGTCGTTTATGGATTCGCATCAACACCTTCACTTTGATTTTGCCTTTATTGATGAGGTTTACAAAATTGATAACAGTTTTATCATTGATTCGGAAACATCTTGCGAAAATGAACGTGATACCGCATACCGTTTAGCATTGGAATTTATTTGTAATTTGACAAGCGATATGCTATTAGCTGGTCCATATATGGCACTTCCCCGACCCGGTACACAGCAACATAAATCGTTTAATAATTTTGCGGAAGATAATGGGTTTTCTTTTTTACGTTACAATCAATTTGAAATTGTTTCAAAGGAATACACAACAGTAAAAGGTAAACGTCAATATCATATAGATGAAATCCCAGTAGAAATTGGTTCTATAAGTAAAGGACAGAAAATTGCCAATATAATTAAATCGTTAAGCACGCCTAAAGAAAATACGATTATTTATTGTGGCAGAAGAGCCGATACAGAAATATATGCCAGAACTTTATTAAGGGATCAAATGCTGATTTCTTCTTTTCAAGAAACTTGTTCAGGGATAGAAAGTTCTACTTATGAAATATTTTTAAATCATTTGGAACACACATTTGGCAATGATTGGATTGTATTAAAAGCGTTGAAAGGCCGGATAGGTATCCATCACAGCCTTATCCCCAAATATATTCAAAAAGAAATTATCAATTTATTTAATACGGGAGCATTACTATGTCTTTTTTCAACTACGACTATCACAGAGGGCGTAAATACCTCTGCCAAAAATATAATTATTACGTCAAATAAAAAAGGTCTCAAACCTCTACGTCAATTTGACGCTAAAAATATAGCTGGTCGCGCAGGTAGATTTCACCAACACTATTCCGGCAGAGTTATAGATTTAAACAATGGTTTTGAAAACATTGTGAATGGACAACCCGAAATATTAGAGCACAAAAATTATGATGTGCAAGCTACTAAAACCGATGTTGACTACCAAATAACAAAAGATCAGTATTTGTCGGAAAGCGAGCGCCAAGAAAAAGCATCTATTCTCTTACAAGTGGCTGCATCTGAAATTCCTTCAGAAGTATTTGATTGTTTCCGAATTGTTGGGCCGAAAGACAAACTGATATTATACTCTTATATTTCGCGGATGCCTTGGTGGACTATTGAAGAGATTAAACGAGTGTCTCAATCTTTAGCACAAAGTGGTGCTCATCGCTTGTATTGGAGTGGCTTCCAACAGATTATGGATATGATTTTACCAATCGTGCGAGAGGACAAACTAAAGCAACTTATTACCATCCGCACAGGTAAACAACAACAATATTCTCTTGTCACAGTTCTTTTAAGTTCGTATCTTAGTGGTGGGTTCCTTTCTATGGTCGAGTTTTATGTTAAGAGACCTGACTCACCAAAAACAAAAGATGAGGCAATGCGACAAGTAGCTGATTTTGTTTACAATGTTTTTAAGTACCATTTGGTAAAATATCTCGGCTTGTTTGATGTGTTCTTTCGATATCAAGTCTCAAAGTCTGAAAATATCAATATGGAAGATGTCTCTGGATTGGGGTTATTGCTCCAAAAACTTGAGTACAATGCCCTTTCACCTAACGCACGTAAAGTTAGCGATTATGGCGTTCCTTTTAAACTGATAGATTGCTATGATAGTAAAACTCCATATGATAAAGGGCAATTTGACGAGTATGAACAGCATATCGATCAAGAGATAAGTAGATTGTTCACGTAATGGTTAATATCCCTACTGCCACTCCCGAAACCGGCTCAGGTTTTTGCTCATCCCCATCTGCAAAAACCTGTCCGTTTTCCTGCCGGGCAAAGTGAGCGTTTCCATCCGGCGAAACCCTCATTTTACCCGTCAGCCGTGACAGCAGGTATAACACACTACACTTTGCAAGCAAAGCCGTGTGCCAAAGGGAGGCCCCTTTGGGAACCCCAGTTTTGTCGGGAAGCCGGTACAGCCTACACAAAAGTGCGGCTATACCCCATCCCTCCAAAACGCAAGCAGGCGGCAGAGGCCAGCCCGTCCCCGGTGCTGATCTATGCCGCCTGCTTGCCTGTATGGGCGCTTACTTTATCGCCCATATCAACCGTTCTAATTTATCACTTCCATATGTACCGTGGATTTGCTGATACCGAACTTTTTCGCCGCCGCGCGGACGGTTGTTCGGTTTTCAATCAGGTAAAGGGCCAGCGCGGCGGCCCGCTCCTCCATGTTCCCCTTCAAGCTGCAACACTCCTCAGACAAAATGAGACACTCCATCGTATGCGCGTCCGCGCCGCTCTATGCCCGTCTGCACCGAAGTGCCGAAACGGGCGGCGGAATCCGCCTTTGATTTGTCTATTTGCCAGAAATGCGCGCGGAGTCTTGACGCGCGGCGGGAATTGGCTTAAAATGAACGTACTTTCACGAAGGAGGCGGCCGTTATGACGCAGTACATGAATCTCAGCGCTCACGCGTCCGCGGGTCAGTGCGCCCATCAGGTCTCCTCCTGCGCTTCCTTTGGCTTTCTGTGCAGTGCGTTTTTTTGCGCGCTGCGCTTTTTTTGCTTTTCCTATTTTAACGGTCAAGTAACGCCCCAGGAAGCCTGTGTTTGAATGCCGCGGCATTGCGCTGCAAATAGTTATCTCAAACGGCTTTCCCTTGGGGGAAAGCCGATTTTTTATGTATGAAAGGTAGCAAAACTATGAGCCAGCTGGATCAGATCAGAACGAAGATCAACGACATTGACGAGAAAATGGCCGCTCTGTTTGAAGAGCGTATGCATATGAGTGAGCAGGTTGCCGCCTTTAAGCGTGAGCGCGGGCTTTCCGTGCGCGACGCCGAGCGCGAGCGTGAGCTGATCGCGCGCAGCGCCGCCTGCATCGGCGACGAGGCCGTCGGCTCCTACTATGCGCAGTTCCTGCGCAAGGTCATCGACCTCTCCTGTGCCTACCAGACCCGCCTGATGGAGGGGATGCAGGTCGCCTACTGCGGCGTGGAGGGCGCGTACGCCTACATCGCCGCGCGGCGTATGTTCCCGCAGGTGCGTCTCGTCTCCTACCCCGACTTCTCCGCGGCGTACCACGCCGTGGAGCGCGGCGAGGTTGACAGCGTCGTCCTCCCGCTCGAAAACAGCTACGCCGGCGAGGTCGGCACGGTGATGGATCTGCTCTTCTCGGGCGAGCTGTTCATCAACCAGGTGCTCGATCTCGACATCTCCCATAGTCTGCTCGGCATGGACGGTGCCACGCCGGATACCGTCCGCACCGTCGTCAGCCATCCGCAGGCGCTGCGCCAGTGCGACGAGTATATCCAGCGCCACGGCTATCAGATTGAGTCCTACGCCAACACCGCCATGGCCGCCCAGCGCGTCCGCGAGGCGAACGACCTCACGCTCGGCGCCATCGCCTCGGACGAGGCGGCGGAGGTCTTCGGCCTGCGCGTGCTCGACCGCGACATCAGCACCGCCAGGAACAACACCACCCGCTTCGCCGCTCTCTCCCGCACCCGCAATCAGACGGAGACCGTGCGCAAGCGCGAGGATGAAAACTTCGTACTCGTCTTCACCGTGCAGAACGACGCGGGCTCCCTCGCCCAGACACTCAACATCATCGGCGCGCACGGCTACAATATGCGCACGCTGCGCAGCCGCCCGATGAAGGATCTGTCGTGGAAATACTTCTTCTACGTTGAGGCTGAGGGCAGCATCAACACCACGAACGGCCGCGAGATGCTGCAGGAGCTGTCCGCCACCTGCGCCAAGCTCCGCCTCGTCGGCTCCTACTACGCCAACAACATCTGAAAAAGGAGAAGCCCCATGGTCATTTCCGTCTCCCTGCAGGAGGAAAGCTACAATATTTACATAGAGCGCGGCGCGCTCGCCCGCGCGGGGGAACTGCTTCATCTCGCGCGCCGTGTGCTCGTCGTGACGGACAGCGGCGTCCCCGCAGCCTATGCCGCCGCGGTGGCGGGCGCGTGTGAACTCGCCCAGATCTGCACGCTCCCCGCCGGTGAGAGCAGCAAGAGCTTCGAGAGCTATCAGCTGCTCCTGCGCGCGATGCTCCGGCTCGGCATGACGCGCGGCGACTGTGTCGCCGCCGTCGGCGGCGGCATGGCGGGCGACCTCGCGGGCTTCGCCGCCGCGACGTATATGCGCGGCGTGGACTTTTACAACATCCCCACCACGCTTCTCTCACAGGTGGACTCCTCCATCGGCGGCAAGACCGCCATCGACATGGACGGCGTGAAGAACATCGTCGGCGCGTTTCATCAGCCGCGCGCCGTGCTCATCGACCCGGACACGCTGCGCACGCTGCCGCCGCGGCAGATCAGCGCGGGGCTCGCCGAGAGCGTGAAAATGGCGCTGACGTCGGATGCCGACCTCCTCGACCGGATCGAGCGCAGCGCCGACCTCACCGCCGGCCTCCCGGAGATCATTGCCCGCTCGCTCACGATCAAGAAAAACGTCGTTGAGCAGGATCCGCACGAGCACGGGCTGCGCCGCGTGCTGAACTTCGGCCACACCGTCGGCCACGCCATCGAGAGCAGCGCCGGCGGCCGCCTGCTGCACGGTGAGTGCGTCGCGCTGGGGATGCTCCCCATGTGCGCGCCCGCGCTGCGTCCGCGGCTGATTCGCGTTCTCCGCAAGTGCGGCCTGCCGACGGAGATAGAGACGACGCGTGAGGCGCTGCTGCCCTACCTGCGCCATGACAAGAAGGGGCAGGGCGCGGCCGTCACCGCCGTCGAGGTGGATGAGCCCGGTTCGTTCCGCTTCACTACGATGATGCCCGAGGAAATTCTGCACCGTCTGGAGGGGGTTCTGCTATGAAAAACACATTCGGTCAGTCCGTGACACTCACCCTGTTCGGCGAGAGCCACGGCCCCGCCGTCGGTGCTGTGCTCGACGGGCTCGCGCCGGGTCTGCCGGTCGATGAGGAATTCCTGCGCCGCCAACTGGCCCGCCGCCGCCCCGCGACGGCGATGGACCCCCCCCGCCGCGAGCCAGACAACTATCAGATTCTCAGCGGCGTCTGGCAGGGACGCACCACCGGGACGCCGCTCACCATCGTCATCCCCAACGAAAACACCCGCAGCGGCGACTATACCTACGGTCTTGCGCGCCCCTCGCACGCGGACTACGCCGCCTACTGTAAGTACCACGGCTTTGAGGACTGGCGCGGCGGCGGACACTTCTCCGGCCGCGTCACCGCGCCGCTCGTCGCGGCGGGCGCGATTCTGCTGACGGTGCTGCGCGCCGCCGGCGTCGCGGTCGGCACACACATTCTCCGCTGCGGTGAAGCGTGGGACCGTCCCTTTGCCGACGCCGCCGC